>JAABUZ0100005077.1_pt1 | contig 17586 bp, 20 predicted proteins | sample 5562091 | NCBI WGS metagenome assembly JAABUZ01 (sample SAMN12813069, study PRJNA571459) | rock metagenome | isolation source: Antarctica rocks | place: Antarctica: Victoria Land, Linnaeus Terrace sud | collected 2015-12-21
GTGCGGGTGGGCCGGTGTCCCCCGGCCTTGAGGGCGGTGGGTTCACCCCTCCGCCGCAAAGCCGCCCGCAGGGGCCGCAGCGGCTCACCGGACAAGGGAACAAGCCCAAGAAGCTTCCCGGCGCAGCCGGTTGAGGAAGGATCTTGGGCGCCCTTGTCGGGTGAGGAGCGGCCCCGCACCATCCGGGGGGCAGCCTGAGTCCGGTGGAGCCGGCCGCAGGCCGTCCGCGCCGGTCCCGCAGGGCCGGGCTGTGACCTGCGCTGGTTCTGCGCATCTACCCGGGCCTGTACCGGCTTCAGGCTGAAGAAGCTCAGGTACGTGAATGAATAAGACAAGGTCCGGGTCGGTTGCGTCGAGATGGAAGAGCGTTCGAGCTGCGCTTGGTCCGGCTCGCCGGTGGACCGGCCGTAGCGGCGTTGATGTTCCGAACTGAGGAACCCCTCGCCGGCCGCCCGGGCGAGCTTGGCTCGGGCGAGCTTGGCTCGGACGAGCTTGGCATCAGCCCGCCTGCTCGGCTCCTGGGCTGGCGCGTAGGTACTGGTAGACGGTCTCGCGGCTGACGCCGAACTCGCGGGCCAGCGTGGCCTTCGCGGCGCCGTCGGTGACCCGCTGGCGCAGCTGGGCGACCTGCTCGGCGTCCAGGGCTCGGGCCCGGCCGCGGTAAGCGCCGCGCTGGCGGGCCAGCGCGATGCCCTCGCGCTGGCGCTCCCTGATCAGCGAGCGTTCGAACTCCGCGAACGCCCCCATCACCGACAGCAGCAGTGTCGCCATCGCCGTGTCCTCGCCAGTGAAGGTCAGCTGCTCCTTGGTGAACTGCACCCGCACTCCCCGGGCCGTGAGCGTGCGAACCAGAGCGCGCAAGTCATCCAGGTTGCGGGCGAGGCGGTCCATCGAGTGCACCAACACCGTGTCACCGTCCCGGACGAACGCCAGCAACGCCTCCAGCTGCGGCCGGGCGGTGCTTCGGCCTGTGACTTGCAGCGATAAGTGGCGCGCTTGTGACGGCGCTATGTGGCCGATGCTGCCCCTGCCGCGCCAGCGGAGGACGTGTCTCCGGTGGCGCGCTGGAGGGCTCGGTAGACGGTGGAGCGTCCGACGCCGAACAGCTCCGCAAGGTCGGACGGGTTCTTCTGGCCGGTGCGGTGCAGGTCCACCAGCAGGGCCTCCCGGCCGGGGGTGAGCTTGGGCTTGCGGCCGCGGAGCTTGCCGGCGGCGCGGGCCACGGCCATGCCCTCGCGGGTGCGGGCTTTGATCAGGTCGGCCTCGAACTCGGCGACCATCGCGAGGACGTTGAACAGCAGCCGGCCGACCGGGTCGGTCGGGTCGTGCACCGAGCCGCCGAGCTGTAGCCGTACCCCGCGGCCGGTGAGCTCTTCGACGATGTCTCGGGCGTCGGGCAGCGACCGGGCGAGCCGATCCAGCTTGGTGACCACGAGCGTGTCGCCCATGCGGCAGGCCGCCAGCGCCTCGCGTAGGCCGGGCCGGACGCGGCTGGTGCCGGTCAGGCCGTGGTCGACGTAGACCCGCGCGGCGTCGACGCCGAGCGCAGCCAGACCGTCGCGCTGGGCGGTGAGGTCCTGCCCGACCGTCGACACCCGGGCGTAGCCGATCTTCAGTCCCGTCATGCCGGTGAGTGTGCCGTATAGGGCACCCCAGTGGGACAACAAAGCGGACGGGTCTATTGGGACGGCGCTCCTGCTCCTGCTCGCCGGCCGGCCGAGATGGTGGTCATGTGTCGCTGGCCGGTCGGCTACCGGGACACAAACGAAGCGAGCGGTCCGGGCTGCAAGGGACACAGGCCGTGCAGCTGATAACCGGCACTACTGCTGGCGGGTCATTGTGCGTAGCCTGCCCTCGTGGAGTCACCGGCGAGGGCAAAGTGGGCGGGGTACTTGCCGCTCTTCTGCCTGCCACTGGGTGCAGGGGCTGGTGCGTGGTTCGCCTACGGGGTGGGGGCGTTCGAGACGCCCTTCGCACTGCTGGGGGCTGTAGGCGGCTACTTCGCGTCAGGAGCAATCCTGCGGCGGGTCTACTCCCAGCCTGAGTAGTTCCCTCGGGCACCCGGTGAGGGTAGGTGCCGCTAGCCACTCTTCGATGCGACACCGTCCCGCTGGTCCCTTCGGCTACCGGGACGGTGGGCGACCCATGTGGGGACGCGAGTTCGGCCTCCTCGCGTTGGGCCACGGGCCGAACCTGGCACTCTTGCGCCATGACCATTGCGTCGGCCGTGATCGGGTTCGCCGTCGTCGCCGGGCTCCTCACCGTCGTGCCCGGGCTCGACACCGCGCTCGTGTTGCGTGCAGCGCTTACTAGGGGGCGCGCCTACGCCTTCGCCACCGCATTCGGCGTCAACTCCGGTGCACTGGTATGGGGTGCCGGCGCAGCCGTGGGCGTGTCGGCCCTCTTGACGGCATCCGCCCTCGCGTACACCGCCCTGCGTCTGGTCGGCGCGGTGTACATGGTCTGGCTCGGGGCGCGCCTGCTGCGCTCTGCCGTCGCCGGCTCTCATAATGTAGCGGAGGCGTCCTCGGCCCCGCCCACACCGACACAGTCGGGGGTGGGGCTCTGGCACGGTTGGCGCCGAGGCTTTCTTACCAACCTGCTCAACCCGAAGATCGGCGCGTTCTACGTCGCCCTGCTGCCGCAGTTCCTCCCGCCGGGGGTCCCGCCCCTGGGCATGGGCGTGCTGCTGGCGCTCGTGCACGACGTGCTCGGACTGGTGTGGTTCACCGCGCTGATCCTGGCAGCCTCCCCGATGCGGCGGGCTCTGCGCCGCCCGGCCGCGCAGCAGGCTGTGGACGGAGCGACCGGCACGGCTCTCGTGAGTTTCGGCCTCAAGCTGGGCGTGTCCTCCCAGTAGCCCCCACTCCACCGCAACAACTCGAAAGCGCTCCGGTCGACGATCGGCTAACGGAACAGCGTTCTCAACTGCCTGCCGGTTCGACACCGAGTTCCCGGAGGAGTGCGGTCAGTTGGCTGGCGGACGTGCGTGCGAGGTGCCCGCCGGTGAAGCGCTCGTCGTCCGTCACGTCGGCGATCCAGGCGACGGGCGACCTTGATGTTGGCGGGACGCCTGCGTCGCCGAGGTCGACCTCCGCGAGGATCAGCCCGTTCAGCGGGCCGGCGAAGACGTCGACCGCCACGGCGTGCCCGTGCCATGCGTGCAGTGTCCGGGTCTTGGCAAGCCCGTCAGCGGCCAGAGTCAGCAGGGCCGCGGTTTCGGGGTCGTCGAGGTACATCGTTGTGTGCTCAACGGTTGAGGGAAGGTCCTGGTTTGGGCGGACCTTCTGCCCGAGCTTGCGCACCGGTGCGAGGCCAGCCTCCTGCACGGTTCGCAGGCGCAGCCGGGTACCTCGCAGGTAGCGGTCCTCGATATGAAGCACCCGCGGCTCCGGCACTGCGACCGCAGGTCTAGTCGGCGCCGCAGGGAGCAGGAAGCGCCGCTCGCGCTCGAGATGGGCGTAACGGGACCGGCGGCTCATATGCCGATGATGCCGTGTCCGGCTCGCCGGTGCCCTCGGTCCGCGTCCCGCCCAGCGTTCCCGGGGTGCTGCAAGCGCAGGACGGTGTGAGCCGAGAGGGCTAGCCGCACCGGCCGTCTAGCAACGTGTCAACAGAGCCTCGTGGCCGAGGGCGATGGTGCCGCCTCGCAGGACCTCTGCCTGCAGCCCGAGACGGACGTCGTGCTCGCGTCCCAGGACCTGCAGGACCGGCGGCGCGGCGAAGACCCCGGCCTGCGGTTGGTCGATCATCAGACACCGCGGCATGCCGGAACCCAGGCGCAAGACGACCTGCGGGCCGATGCTCAGCTCCGCGTCGGCCCAGGCGTCCTCCACGAAGTCAGCGCCCTCTGTCTCCAGGAGGATGTTCGCCCGCAGACGGCTGGCGTCAAGCACAGCGCCTACCGACTGCTCGACGCGTCGAAGGGACGCTGTCGTCACCACGTGCACAGGGCACTCGTCGTGGTGCAGGACGTCCGTCTCCCGGCGCAGCTGCAGCGGCTGCCCGAGGCTGGAGCTCAGTGCCTGCCCCGCGCCTGGGTCGTCGACGCGGTACACGCGACCCTCGGGGCTGCGGAGCTCAGGGGGCGCGCCCGCGGTCTGGGACGACGACCAGGCGAGGAGGCCGGGCACTCTGCGGAAGCGCCGGGTGGTCTTGCCGCTGGCGATACCGCCGTCACTCGTGTACACCGCCCACTCGCGGTCGCCGCTGAGCCCCCGGCGGCCGACCTCGGCCTGGGACAGGCTCTGCCCGGCCGTCGACTTGACCGGGAAGGCGTGCAGCGCGCGAACCCGTCCGACCTGCTCGGGCATCCTCTGGGACGTCACCGGTGCATCATCGCCCCCAGCGCCTCGGAGTCCGCCCCGACCAGTGCCAGCCGGCCACTCCTGCAGGTGCGTACTGCGGCTGGCACGTCTAGCAGGGTCTCACCAACGTTGGGGCGTCCAGGTCGGTTGCGTCGCCGACCAGGTCAGCGCGTTGCCATGGTCGGCAAGCGGCGAAGTACAGCTCCTGTCCTCGCACGTAGCGGGCCACGCTGGGATGGGTCGGGTCCGGGTGGCTCCCGTCGCGGGCGGCCATGCGAGCGGCAGCGACGGCGCAGGGCACCTGGAGGAACACCGACAGGTCCCAGGATCCGACGAGTTCGTCACGGTGGAGGAACAGCCCGTCGAGCACGAGGACATCGCCAGGCGCGGCTTCACGGAGGGGTGGGTCCCGCCGTCGATCAGCGTCCAGGTCGTGGCTCGCGGTCCGGTAGCGCAAGCAGCCACCCGGTCCGAAGGGGTGGAGGACGCGTTCCTGCAGCGCCGGGTAGTCGTAGCTGTCCAGCCAGAACCCCTCAGGGGAGCCGCGACCGCGGCGGTGGCGCACCGCGCGGGGTTGGTGGAAGTCATCGGCGCTGACGCGCACGACGCTGCGACCGAAGACGCGCAGGACGTCGGCGAGCTGGTCGGCGAAGACGGTCTTGCCCGCGCCGTCCACGCCATCGACTCCCACCCGCACGCCGTCAGCAGCGTGCGCGGGAACGTGCGCGGCGACCGCCTCGAGCAGAGCGCGACGAGTGGACGTCATCTCGAGCGCAGGCACGGCGGCATCCTTCCAGCCGTGCGTCCAGACGCAGGGCCCGGCGTCCCGCTTGACGTTGGCTACCGGGACGGGCATTCGTGGCGAGTACGCCTGAGGCGAACGGGCTCGTGCTTCGCCGGGCGACCTGCTGCACTCGCGAGATGAGTTGTCTGCTTCGTGGCCCGGGCTGGCGGACACCGGGGACACGGACGCTGCAAGGTGACTCACCTGCACTGGCGGCTTGCGTCGTCGTCGCGTGAGGATCTGCGTTGGTCAGGCCCGGCTGCACGTCACCGTACGGGGGGACGAGTGGGTCGGTGACTGGCGACGTCCGACTGTCGTCGGTGTGCACGGCGGCCCTGGTCTGGACGGCGGGTTTCTGCGCTTCGCGCTGGAGCCGGTCAGTGACTTTGCGCAGATTGTTGTTCCTGATCAGCGAGGCCACGGCCGCAGTGACCTCGGCACATCCGATGAGTGGAACCTCGACACCTGGGCCGACGATCTCGCCGCCTTAATCGACGTGCTCGGCCTCCACGCGCCGGTAGTGCTGGGTACCTCGTTCGGAGGCTTCGTCGTGCAGCGCTACCTCGCGCGCCACCCCCAGCAGCCAGCAGGTGCGGTGCTGGTGAGCACCGCCCCGAGGGCGGCCAGTCAGGCCCGGACCGTGGAACGGTTCCGCCAGCTCGGCGGCGATGACGCGGCCGCCGCGATGGCCCTGTCGTTCGCGGAAGCCAGCGAGGAGGCCCAGCAGGGTTGGGCGCGGCACTGCGCTCCGCTGCTGGCGGTACGGCCCACCACCGCCGTCTTCGACGGGGTCATGCAGGCCAGGATCAGCACCCCCCAGGTCAACCGGCACTTCACGCCGTCGATTCCGGAGATGGACCTGCGCCCCGGCCTGGCGGCGACCCGCTGCCCGGTGCTGGTGCTGGTCGGCGAGCTGGACCCGTTGGTGCCGCCCAGCAACGCCGAGGAAGCGGTGTTGGCCATCCCGGATGGGCTGGCAACGCTCCACCGCGTGGCCAACGCCGGGCATCAACTGCTCTGGGACGCCCCCGACGTCGTTGAAGATCTGCTTCGGCCCTTCGTCGGTCGCTGCGTGAAGCACACTGAAGGCCAAAGCTGACAGCTCGTTGTTGAGGGCGCACCACGTGGCGGCCGGTCTCAGCGAGACTGGCGCACATGACCTCGGTCGTCGCGTTGTGGCGCTACCCGCTGAAGAGCGCTCAAGGCGAGTCCTTGCAGTCGGTCGACGTGGACCGGGAGGGGGTGCGCTCAGACAGGGCCTGGGCGTGCATCGACCTGGAGGACGGCACGGTGGGCAGCGCGAAACACCCTGGGAAGTGGGGCCGGCTGCTCGAGGTGGCAGCCCAGGTCGAATTGCGGGACGGGACCGTCGCCGTCGCCGTTGCAGTAGCGGGTCGGCGGGCGGTGGTGGGGACCGCGGAGGCCGACGCGGCGCTCAGCCAGCATCTGGGGCGTCCGGTGCGCCTGACACAGGTCGTGCCGGAGCAGGCCATGTTGCATCGCCAGCTACCTGACGACGAGGGATTGGTGCCGGAGTGGATGAGCGATGCCACCGCCGGCCAGGAGGTGACCACCGAGGTGTCAGGCGCTCGGCCAGGTGGCCGTTTCGTGGACTTCGGCGCCGTGCACCTGCTGAGCACAGGGGCACTTGAGTTGCTCGCGCGACAACTTGGGCGCCCCGTCGTCGAAGCATCAAGGTTCCGGCCCAACATCGTCCTCAACGCCTTGCAAGACCCCGAGCCTGGCCAACAGCTACGGGTCGGAGACGTGGTCCTGCGGGTCGTGCTCCCCACCCCCCGCTGCGTCGTCCCGGGGCTGACCCCCGAACCGGGAGTGCCCGCAGACCGGCAATTGCTGAGCGCTTTGGCCCGACAACATCGGACTGCTGTCGCGGACCTGGGGACAGGGGCGTGCTTCGGCGTCTACGCCGAGGTCCTGCACCCCGGACGAATCGAGGTCGACCACATCGTCCGGTAAGCGATGGGTTATCGGGATGCTCCTTCTCGCGGGAAGTCCAGCCCGAGGTAGATCCTTAGCTGGCGCGCCAAGCGGTCGAGTTCGGGCATCGCGAGGAGCCCCCGACGCTCAAGCAGCCGACTTCGAGCGACCGGCTGTAGCCCGGTCACGTCGGCGAAGGACTCTGGGTAGCGCGTCAGCCCCGCGTCAGGGTCGAGTGGTACGTGGGTCTGGTCCGGCCCTCGGGTGCCGGTAACTGGGATCACCGCGACGTGTCCGAGTCGAGTGTTCAGCGCGTTGATGCTCAACACGACGGCCGGGTGCAACCCGAAGTCGTCGAAGTCGACATCCCACACCTCTCCACGAAACGGCTCAGGCAGGGACATCGGCATCAACATCACGGCGGCCGGGCCGGACACCGATCGGCAGAGCCGGTTCGCGGCCTGCGTAGAAGGAGTCCACGCTTCTGGCCATCCGCTCCTCGGCCGCCCGCTTGTGCAGCAGTTCGAGCGCGGCCTTGACGATCTCGGTGCGGCCGTCGAGTCCCAGTAGTTCGGCATCGTCCCGCAGCTGAGCGGCCAGTTCGTGGGTGATGCGAGCCTGCCAGGTCTCGGAGGCTCCGGTGGTGGTCGTCATGCGTATACGGTCTGCCGTACACTGCGCCTTTGTCAACCGCGGGTCGGGCCGTCGGCAGCGCGAGCGGTGTTCCGATAGCCCTTCCGCTTGCGGTGCGCCTTGGGGGCTGTTTGGTCATGGGCGCTCCCTCGTTGCGTTGGTGGGTCAGGGAGATCGAGCCGGGTCAGCTTGGGGAGCGGTGTGCCGCCCACTCGTGATCGAGGACCGACATCATCACCTCGTCGTACCATCTGCCGTCGTGCCAGACCGCGTCGCGGTGGCGGCCCTCCTCGACGAACCCGGCCTTCTCGTAGGCGCGGATTCCTGCTGGGTTGAACGGCGCCACGACGAGCTGGATCCGGTGCAGGCCTATCTCCCGGAAGGCGTAGTCGACTATGACGCGCATCGCGTCTGTGCCGTAGCCGCGGCCTATGTGCTCGCGGCCGAGCGCGATGCCAATCGTGGCGCACCTGTCCTTGGGGCGGGCTCCGAACAGCCCGATGTTGCCGATAAGGATCGGCGGGTCATCGACAGTCTCGATAGCGAAGCCGAGATCGTCCTTGTTGTTCGCGCACCACTTCGCGATGCGCTCCTTCGCCGCCGCCTCAGACGGCGGGACCACCCAGTTCGACAACGTCGCCATCCGACCGGGATCCATCTCCCATCTGGCCATTCTCGGCAAGTCGTCATCCCGCAGGCCACGCAAACGAACCCGCTCACCGACGAGGATCGAGTCACCGTAGGCGAACGCGCCCTCACCATCATTCAGTTCCGCCATGCCACCTATCCTGCCGCAACGCGTCGCCAGTCCCACCCAGCGCCCGCCGATGCCCCGGGTCGCCGTCTCGACGTAGTCAGCCGGCGCGAGAAGGGGCATGTGTCACCGCAGGGTCGACGGCAGGTGTGCCTAGCTCTCATTCAGTAGGCGGCGAGCTGGTCTCGCGTCACAAGGGACGTCGGGTGGGGGAAGGCGGCGTCCCGTTGGAGGTTTCGGTTACGGACATGATCGCTGCCGTCGCGGGCCGGCCATATAGCGCTGCGAGAACCGCGCCATGTACCGCTGCAAGTCACAACCGTCCTAACCTGACGCTCCTGCCCTACCGGCCTCTGACGTCAAGCTGGGGTACACCCCAAATTGCTTTGTGGCGAGCACGGGCACGGACGCATCGACAACCTCGAGCACGAACCTCTTCGGTGGTCGACTCCACCCCGCGGCGCGTTCAGCCCGTCCGACGTTGTAGGCGCACGGTCCCGAGCACCGCTGCTACGCAGATCCTTGTGACCTGCACGGGTGGCGTAGCCGGATTCGACTAGTTACTTACAGGCTCAGGGACTGCCGGAGTTCCTCTTCGGTAGTTCCCACTAAACGGCTTGACTGCGCCAGCAGGATGTCGACAGCGACCCGGATAAGGGTGTTGTCGGTTATTCGCTCTCCCACGCCACTACGGGCCCGATTCAATCGCCTCGTCGTGTGGGCGAGGGCGTCTGCTTGGTCGAGCCGGATGCGAGCCTCTTTGCGTTCTAGCTGCAGATACCGCGCCCCTGGTCCGGAGTTGGTCGGCTGGCCGTCCTCTTCCGTCGTCGGCGCCTGAGTTACCCCACGCGCCGGACGGTCAGCCGTGACCGCGGCTCCGACCGTTACCGGGACCTGCTCAACATCCTCCGCGGAACTCACAGGCGGAAGTAGCGCCGCGAGACTTGTCCTCGCCATCACCGGCCGCCAGCGACAGTGACTGCGCGACGCGTGCTGCCGCTCCACTCCGCGAACAGCTCAAGCGCGACCCTGCGGTAGTCGTCGACAGCTTTGCCAGCGTAGCGATCCCGGCCGGAGTACTGCGTAACGACGAGACCATCCAGCGGCGCTCGCTTGTGGGCCTTGTACTCGCGCACCGCCGTGATGAAGGTCGGCACACCAGCGGTGTCCAGCAACTGCCTGGCCTCTTCTATCTCGGTACTACTACGCGGGTCGACAAGGTTGAGCAGGACTCGGTATGGGACGCCGTGGGGATCTACAACGTCACGAACACTGCGCAGAAGAGGCATGACCGCGAGTGCCGCCGGCTCAGTAGGCAGGATTGCGAAGTCGCTGGCGCTCAGAACCGCCGTCAGGACGTCATGTCCCTCCAAAGACCCAGGCGTGTCAACGAGTACGACGTCGTACTCAGCGAGGTCCCGCAACCGTGAGAGATGTGCCGGGTTTGTATCGCTCGTGAAGTCGAAGGGCAGCCGGTCCCCCGCCCGTTCGGCCCACCACGTAGCCGAACCTTGCGGGTCAACATCAACAAGCAGGACGCGGCTGGCTTCAGCAGACACTGCTGCGAGCGACATTGCCGTCGTTGTCTTACCGACACCGCCTTTCTGACCGGCGACTGCCACGATTCGCATTTGCTCCTCCTAGTTGCCGAACTCTGTAAGTCCGGCAGTCCCAAGACAAGTGGACCGGGACGGTCATGTCACGCAGGCGCGCCGACATGTCGGTAACGAGCTCTCCGATCCACCGCTCTTCAGCTGAGCGGCCGCTGCGGTCCGCACCGGAACATCCGTACTCGGTAAGTCCCGGACTTACGACCACACGGACTGCCGATCCACCGAAGTCCGGCAGCACCGAACTCTCATACCCGGGGAGTCCGGCACTCCGGGACTTTCGCACTCCGTGTGTCCCGGGCCGACGACGACACGAACTGCCGATCAGAATTGGGGCACAGTCCGGAACACTGTTAGTCCGAGTCTCGGACCTACGACCACACGAACTGTCGAGTCCAACGAAGTCCGGCAGCACCGGACTCTGATACCAGGGGAGTCCGGCACTCCGAGACGTCCGCGTAAGCCCCGGGCCGACGACGACACGGCCTGCCGATCCAACGAAGTCCGGCAACACGAGACTCTTGCCGCGCGCGACCCGGCACTCCGAGACGTCCGTACTCTGTGAGTCCCGGACTTCTGATTTTCTGCACTGCTCGCTCCCGCGAGGTCATCTTCGCGAAGTACTTGCTGAGGCTGCCTCAGCTCGTCTTGCTGATCTGCCACCCACTGTTCGACGGTGCTCAGCCGGCTGCGGCCGGGATGCCGGCCCGGGCGGCTCGTCGTCTGCCCAGACCCTGTGTCCAGGTACAGCTCCGGCTGGACGGCCACCAACTGCATTGGCTTGACGCTCAGGTCACCCGCCTAGATGCGCCGTCCTGTGCGCAGCCCTTGTCCTTGCTCTCCTGCCCGTGCAACTGGGCGCGCCGCGGTAACTGCACTGCAGCCCCTGGCACCTGTCCGAGGGTCGGGCAGTTCCTACTGCCCGTTGACATCGGCCTCGATCTTGCTCGCCGCGGGTCCGCGGGCGCCGTGGGCTCTGGATCGCGATCGGTCCGGCAGAGGTGGACCGACCATGTTCAGTTGGCGCGACACTTGGGCGAGGGCAGGTCGATAGTCTCCGCGGGTGAGCGGGCTGTTGCCGGGTTTGTGCAGGTGAGCGGTTTGTTGCCACCGGATCGACCGGAGTCGGCGGGGGAGCGGGGTTCGGGGGCCGCCGGGGAGTTGGGGGGGTCGGTGCGCGCCCGCCGGGAGCAGCTGGCCTGGTCGCAGTCCCGGTTGGCCCGGGCCAGTGGGGTGTCCCGCACGGTGGTGAACGAGGTGGAGAACGGACGGCGCAGCCCATCGCTGCCCACCTACGACAAGCTCCGGCGGGCGCTGGGCCTGGACCTAGCGAGCTCGCTCGCGCTGCTCCCCACCGCTACCCCGGCTTCTGTGTCGGAACGGTTCCTGACCACGGTGGCAGGGCTGCTGATCACCGCCGGCCGGCTTGAGCTCGCTGAGGCCGCCGCCGCGCTGCAGGCCGACGCTACCGCCGTGCGCACGGCGGTAGCCCAGCTGGCCGACCGGCTCGCAGCGGTCGGGGTCGCCGCGGTCGATGACGGCGTCACCATCGAGCTGACGGTGCTCGCCCACGCCTCCCAGGCCGTCGAACGCATCCGGCCGCTGGAAGCCGTCCCGACCCTGACCACCGAGGCCGTGATGACCTTGGTCATCGTCGGGCACCTGGGGGAGGCGACCCGCCGCGACGTCGACGAGCGACGCGGCGCCGACAGCGCCAGCGTGTTGGACCGGCTCGCCGCCCGCGGCCTACTGACCCAACGCACCGACCAGGCCGCAACCGGACGACCCAACACCTACCGGCTCACCACCCGCGCGCTGACTCTGGTCGGCCACGCCACCTTGGAGTCCTTCCAAGCCTGGTGCCGCCAGCAGATAAACCCCACCGATCAGCCAGCCCGCTTGCCCGGTCCGGCGTCCACCGATTCCGGTCCGGACGACGAACTGGGCTCATAGCGACCCGGTACGTCAGGTTCATGCTCCGGCACCTGCGCGGCTTGCGCCGCCGCGACTCGAGCAGGTCCGGTGTCCTTGCCAGCGTCCGGGGCCGCCATGACCTGGAGTGGGAGCGCGCGCGTAGTCAGCCGGTCCAGCTGAGGCGGTGGTGGCTGAGGTCGACCTCAGCGCCAGTGCTGTGCTGCGCCAGGCCCTGAACGAATATGTGGAGCGTCACGGCTATAACTGCGTCGTGGCTTGGTTCGCCGAACGCGGGCGTTGGGCCTAGTTCTCTTCCCGACGGTACAGTTTTGATCATGAGTGCGGTGGACGGTTGGGACCTGACGGTCCCGGAGGACGCGGCTGATCTGGCCGAGGAGTTCCGCCGGCACGGCGTGCGCCCTGGTCAGCGACTCCACATCGTCTCGACGCTGGACGCACCGTCGCCGGATCGCGCGGTGCCGGCTGCCAAGCCCGGCCGATTCGCCTTCATCGGCTCGGTCCAGAGTGGTCCGGCAGATGTGTCCAGGCGCGTCGATGAGTACCTGCAGCAAGGCTTCGGCCGAGGGTGATCCTGGTCGACACCAACGTCCTGGTCGCGGCCGCCCGCACCGCCGACACCCACCACGTCGCTGCCGCCCGCCTCCTGCGCGAGACCGACGACCGGTTCCTGGTCGCGCCGACGGTGCTGGCCGAGACTTGCTATCTGCTGCATGAGTTCGGTGGCCCCGCACCCGAGGTGGCGTTCCTGCGCAGCATCGCCGCCGGCGAGCTCGAACTGGCTGTGTTGACGATCGGCGACGTGGCGCGGATGGCTGAGCTGGCCGAGCGCTACGCCGACCTGGGCCTGGGCGGCACCGATGCCTCGCTGGTGGCTTTGGCCGAACGCCTGGGCTTGACCACCCTGGCGACCTTCGACCGCCGGCACTTCACCGTCGTGCGTCCCGCACATACCCCGAGCTTCACCCTCCTGCCCGCTTGACCCCGTACCGGCGTCCACTTGGCGTCAGGAGTCGCCTTGGCGAACTGGCTCGAGTCACCCGCAGATAAGCATCGGACGGCCGTCAGAGGCGCTGGGATCTCGAGCAACAGCCCAACAGAGCCCGTATGTAGGCACCACCTGGCACACCCCTGGCCCTGCTGCCGCCGCACCTGACCGTGCCCGTTCCGGATGCGGCTCCAGGACCGCTTGCCAACGAACCATCCGGACGGGCGAACGTCGGCCAGGTCATGCAACTCACTCATCCGCGGCGACTCCCGCGCACCTTCGGTGCTTGTGCTGCCGCGGCCCCAAAACCAGGGGCCTTGCCATCGAAGAACGCAGCCAACTTTCGCCGGGGCCACCGGTACCGCAGCACGACCCGAGGCCTGCTGCGGTACCGGCCTAGGTCCGCGACACCCACCTTAGCCAGGGCGGTAAGGACCAAGTCGGACACTAGGAGTCTTGAACTCGGCGTGAGACTAGTGACCGGTCTGGTTCGACAGGCCACCGTCAACCAAGTCTGCGACTCCAGTCAGTCATCTGACCGTGCTCGGCGCCGGCCCGGCGGCGGTCAACAGCCCCCTTCGGGGCGTCACGACACGCTCCGGACTGGCTCGCGCCACCCCGACGGGCACGGGCGGGGAGCCAGGAGCGTCCGGACGCCCCGGGAGCCCGCGTGCAGGGGCGTGGAGGCCCGCCGCCGGGCAGGGGAGTGGGGGAGAGGTCGTGCCGGGGAGGTTGGCGCCCGGGTCAGGCGGCGTGGGGGAGGGGGAGCTGGGGTTGGTCGGGGCGGTACAGCCCGCGTTGCACGGCCCAGCCGCGGCGGGCGGAGAAGTCCGTCCAATAGGTGGTGAACGCCGTCCGCTGAGCCAGGTGGCGGTGCCGGCGGCATTCGGTGACCCCGGTGCACTCCAGCAGCACCGCCGCCTCGCTCAGCGCGCCGCCGAGCTGCTCCGGGTCGCCGGCCGCCAAACTGCGCGCCCAGGTCCGGCCGCCGCCACCGGCGGTGGCCAGCCCGGCGGCCTGCAACCCGACCAGGTGCCGGCGCACCGTACGCGGGTGCAGCCCGGTCAGCGCGGTCAGCTGCGGCACGCTCAACCCACCCTGGACGCCGTCGTCCAGCACGTCGAACAGGCGGGCGGCGACCCGGCCCAGACCGCCGTGCACGGTGTGGGTGAACGCATCATGGGCGCGGGCGCTACCACCGGCCGGCAGCAGCGGCCGGGGCGGCAACGCCTCCAACACCTGCTCGACCGCCGCCGGGGGTTGCTGCAGGTGGTCCGGGCGGACCAGGCGCCAGGTGGCGGCCTGGGTGCCGGCGCCCGGGTGCTCCAGGCGCAGCCAGCCGCGGGCCCGCAACCGGCCGAGGGCGACCGCGGCGGTCGCCGGGCTGATGTTGGCCAGCTCCGACAACTGCCGGGTCGACGCCGACGGCGTCACCGTGCACGCCGCCAACCCGATCTGCACCAACACCCCCAGCACCGCCCGGTCACTGACCCCCGCCGCCCCCCGCCACACCCCCGGGTTGCGGTCGGCGGCGGCCAGCACCGCTGCCAGCTCCCCGCGTACCGAGGCGGCGTCGGCGACCGGCGGCCGCTGGATGGCCCGCGCGGCCGCCTTGGCCCAGGTGGTGGCCAGCCGGTGCTCCACATCTGGCAGGTTGCGGTGCCGGCGGGTACCGGTCCGGCGGCGCTGCACCTGCGCCCACTCACCCAACGCACTACCAGCCAGCACCTCCCGCCACCCGGCCTCAGTCCAGCCGGCGCCCGCCGCCGCCAACGCCGTTGCCAGCACCGCCTCCGACCGGCTCGCATACCGCCCGTCAACGTCCCCGTCCCGCAACAACACCGTGATCGGCACCGACAACAGCCGGGTCAGACCCGCAGCCGGGGAGTGGCGGTCCACAGCGACCGCCGGTGGCCTCACCGCCGCAAGCGGCGCCGGCCACGCGCAAACATCAGCAGCAGATCACCCAGGGACGCCGAACTCGCGGCGTGTTCCAAGTGACCGCCCGAGACGGACGGGGTAATGTCTCCTCCGAGAGCGATTGAAGCCCTGCACCCAGTCCAGCGGCCAAACTTGACTTTGGGTGTGGGGCTTCGTCGTGTCCGGGCCGGTCGGGACGCCGACCCGGTGGTTACATGGCGAGTTGCAGTGCTCCGCCTTGGTCTTCGGCATGCTGCACCCAAGTGGGGTGCCCGGTCTCATCAAGCGGTTCTTGCCTCAAGAGGGCCATGACGTACTCGCTGTAGCTCAGACCTGCGAAGTTAGCTCGTTCAGCGAGCACGTCTTTCTCGTTCTTAGGCAACTTGAGCTGCACGGGTTCACGAGGACCCTTCCAGCGTGGGTGTGGCATGCGGGGAGTAAAGCCCGTGCAAGCGACAAGCGGGTGGACCTCGCGCGGCGTGTCGTCAAGTCGCAAGCGGGTCCCGAACCAGCAGCAACCGCGATGCAGTGCCGTCCGCCCGGTGCGGCGCTGACCACTCGGTGGTCTACGCCCCGAAGGGTCGTGGGATCGGCGGTCAAGGCGACCGCCGGCAGCTGCATCACCGCCGCGAACCTTGTGGTCGAGGCCGAGCCCAGCGGCAAGGTCGACCTGTGACAGCAGCGGAACCGTCGACCTACTCGTCGACATCAACGGCGGCTACACCAACTGCACTTCAGCTACTACCAACCTGTGAGCGTGGCACGATGCCGCGATGTCGTCGCGGGCCGGGCTTGTCGGTCTCGTCGTGCTGCTGCTGGCAGCGGCTTGCTCGTCCGACACGGCCGCGTCCACACGAGCGGTTCCTCCAAGGGCACGGCAGTCTGATGCGGGAGTGCCGGTCACGCCGGACTCCCAGCAGGGCACGCCGGGCTGGCAGCTGGACCGGCCGGCAAACGGCCGGGAAATCGAGGCGTTCGCTGACCAGGCGAGCATCCGGCCAGGGGTGTCGTTGGGTCTGTACGTGTCCACCAGTGCGAGCGCCTACACGGTGCAGGCCTTCCGGATCGGGGCCTACCGCGGCTCGGCGGCCAGGCTGGTGTGGACCTCGGGGAGTGAGCCGGGCCGTAGGCAGGCGGCAGCCCGTGAGGTAGCCAGCACCCGCACGCCGTACGCGCCGTGGCAGCGCTCGATGCAGGTCCCGACCCGCGGGTGGGAGCCGGGGGACTACCTGCTGAAGTTGCAGATGGCGGCGGGCGGTCAGCAGACCTATGTACCGCTCACGGTGCGCTCGGCAAGCACCGCGGGTCGAGTAGTGATCGTGAACTCGGTGACGGACTGGCAGGCCTACAACACCTGGGGCGGCCGCAGTCTGTACCAAGGCCCGGATGGACGAAGGGCGACCCGGGCCTACGCAGTCAGCTTCGACCGCCCCTATGGGCTCGGCCAAGGGGCCGCGGACTTCCTGAGCAACGAACGCCCGCTGGTCAGCTACGCAGACAGCCTGGCCCTGCCACTTGCCTTCGTCACCGACGTCGACCTCGACCAGGACCCGCACCTGCTCGACGGGGCACGCGCCGTGATCAGCCCCGGCCACGATGAGTACTACTCCACTCGGATGCGGGCGGCGCTGACCGCCGCCCGGGACCGCGGCACCAACATCGCCTTCCTCGCCGCCAACTCGGTCTTCCGGCACATCCGCCTCGCCCCGACCGCACTGGGCCCTGATCGATTCGAGACCGACTACAAGACCTACGAACCCGACCCGGAACGCCTCATCAACCCCGACGAAGTGACCGTCCAGTGGCCCGACCCTCCGCACCCGCGGCCCGAAAGCGCCATCACCGGCGCCATGTATGAGTGCAACGGCGTCAAGACCGACATGCTCGTCGCCGACGCCAACCACTGGCCCCTGGCCGGGACGGGGCTACACGACGGCCAGGCACTGCATCAGCTCGTGGGGGACGAGTACGACTCCTACCAGCCGCAGAACCTCGCGCCGGCCCCGATCCAGGTGCTGTTCCACTCCCCGCTGACCTGCTCCGGACGGCGTGGACACGCTGACACCACGTACTACACCGTGCCCAGCGGAGCAGGAGTCTTCGACGCAGCGACCACCTCCTGGGAGTGCGCACTGGAAATCCACTTCTGCCCCACCGGCCAAGGAGACGCCGCCGCGCAGCAGGCGATCCGGGCCATCACCAAGAACCTCCTCAAAGGCTTTGCGGACGGCCCAGCGGGCCGGGCGCACCCAGCAACACCGAACGTTCCGCAGCCAGCACAACGGCAGGGCTACGGGATGCCCAGCAGCCCCCCACCCGGCCTGCCCGCCCCCAGCACGAGCCCTGTCGACGAACCAGGACTGGCCACAGCCGGGAGGTAGAGCGCCCCTGACCAGAGCCCGACCCTGCCTCTGACACATAGCCGCCAGCCGCTGCCCGACATAAGTAGAACCATCAGCGACCGGGTACACGCCGGGGAGGGCGGACGTACACGGGCAGCGGGCAGGCGGGCTGCGCGCCCGACCACGCGAGGAGGCGGCGTTGTATGCGGCCGTCGGCGAGCGGCCTGGCGTTCTCATCGCTCCTAAGCGGTGCCCCCCCAACGCATCTTCGAGAGCGTTCTGAAGCCCAGAATGCTCTCGGAGATGCGTTAGGTGAACTGTCTGAGGGTCCAGTTACGTTCGCCAGGTGGGTCCACAGGCAAAAGTTGGAGTTTGGCC
>JAABUZ0100005078.1_pt1 | contig 17586 bp, 13 predicted proteins | sample 5562091 | NCBI WGS metagenome assembly JAABUZ01 (sample SAMN12813069, study PRJNA571459) | rock metagenome | isolation source: Antarctica rocks | place: Antarctica: Victoria Land, Linnaeus Terrace sud | collected 2015-12-21
CTCAGCAGCACGCGCCTGGCCATCGAGCCGGTCGGCATCAGCCCGCCGGGCGCCCGTACCAGCCTCGCATTGTCGGCGACCTACGCCACGCCGGGCGGAGCGTTCACCGTCAGCGGCGGCGGCTTCGTGCCCGGCGAGGCCGTGTACGCCTACGCCTACGGCACTAGCGGCGCTTTCGCCGCGGCCGGAGCGGCCAACGCGGCCGGCGCCTTCGGCCCGATCACCCTGCAACTCCCCGCCAACGCCCCCATCGGCTCTACCGAGACCGTCGCTGTCTTCGGCGCCACCGGCCACTACCTGGTCACCGGCTCCGTCGTCGTCGCCCCGCCGCTGCCGTCGTCCTTGCAGGCCACGCCTCAGACCACGAGCGCGGGCGGCATCGTAACCGTGTCCGGGAGCGGCTTTGTGCCCGGCGAGGCCATCGCGTTCACCGCCAACGGCCAGCAGGCCGGGGCCGCCACGGCTGGTCCGACCGGGGCCTTCTCCGGCGCCACGGTCACCATCCCCGGCGGCGTCGGCCCCGGCCTGCTCACGGTCGTCGCGCAGGGCGCGACCAGCGGGCGCAACGCCTCGACAACGCTGAGCGTGATAGCCCTATCGCCCCACCTGCTGGCATCGCCGACCAACGGCGCCCCCGGCGCGATGATCCGCGTGGCGGGGACCGGCTATGCCCCGGGCGAACCCATCGCGATCTCATTCGGCGGCACGGCTATCGCCACGACGCCCGCCGCGGTGATGTCCGACGCGCAGGGCAACTTCTTCGCGTCGTTCGCCATCCCGGCCACGGCCGTCTCGGGGTCCAACACGGTCACGGCCACGGGCACGCGCAGCCGCGTCGCGTCCAGCGTCGCGGTCAGTGTCCAACTCCCGGTGGCGACCACCTGGTATTTCGCGGGGCTTGACACGAGCGCAGGTTCCGATAGCGCCGTGGCGGTGCTGAACCCGGACAACAACCCCGCGCGGCTCAACCTGCACGTCACCTTCCTCAACGGCGGCGCCCAAGACCACGCCGTGACCGTTCCCGGCCACGCCAGGACCACGCTCCTGATGCGCCGCTATACGTTCGGGCGCAGTGGGTTGTGCTTCTTGCGCCTGACCTCGGACCGCCGCGTGGGCGCGGCCGAGACGACGTTCCGGGGCGGTCGCGACTGGGCCAGCACGCTCGGCGTCAGCGCGCCAGCGCGTACGTGGTACCTGGCCGCGGGCGACACGGCGGGCTCGTACCACGAGAGCCTGCGCATCTACAACCCGCACGGCTTCCGCGTCAGCGTCTCGATCCACCTGACGCCCTCGCGCGGACGCACGCGGGTCGTCCACCTCGCCATCGATGCCGACCGCGGCGCGGAGGTGCTGGTCAACCGCCATGTTCCCGCTGGTGGGGTCAGCGCCACCGTGGGCGGCGGCGCCTCCATCGTCGTCGAGCGGTTCATGACCTTCGGGCGCGGCGCGTTCGGGGCCTCGGCCAGCGCCGGCAGTACGGCTGCCTCGGCGACCTGGTACTTTCCCGAGGGCTCGACGGGTCGCGGGTTCGGCGCCGCGTTCGCGGTGTACAATCCCAATGGCAGCAGCCTTGCCGCGGTCACGGCGACCTTCTTCGACGCCCGTGGCCGCGTCATTGGGGCGCGCACCATCCTGGTGTCGCCGCGCCGCCGCGGCGTGCTGGTGGCCAACGGCGCGGTGCGCGGCGGCAGCATAGCCACGGTCCTGACCAGCAACGTCGCGGTCGTGGTCGAGCGCACGCTCTCTTTCGGGAGGCGCGGCTCGGGCGGGAGCACGGTGAGCGGCTACAACGGCGGCGGACTGGCCTGGGAGTTCCCGGACGGCAACACCGGGTCGGGCAACCGCGAATACCTGCTGCTGCAAAGCACGAGCGGCCGGACGGCCACGGTTGGCATCGAGTTCTACACCACCGCCGGGACGGCCACGCATGTCGATGTGAGCATCCCCGCGCGCGGCCGGCTGTCCCTGGCGGTCAACGGCATCGCGCGCCTGCCGGCGGGCGAGCACGGCGCGGTGCTCATCTCGACCAATGGCGTGCCCTTCGTGGCCGAGCAGAGCATCTACTCGAGCGACGGCGCGCGCGGCGACACGCTCGCCGGCCTGGCGCAGTAATTAGTGGCTAGTGGCTAGTGGCTAGTGGCTAGTGGCTAGTGGCTAGTGGCTAGTGGCTAGTGGCTAGTGGCTAGTGGCTAGTGGCTAGTAGTGACCGTGACATTGACCTCGGTGGAGATGGCCGCGCTGAGTACAGGCCCGGCGCGGCCACCCGTGCGACCACGCCGCGCGGACGCTTCAGCGCCCCCGTGGGTCATTCGCGGCGCGCCCCACCCGGCGCGCCGCCGGCGCGGTCAGCGGGATGAGGTCCGGGCCAGCCAGTCCATGGCGGGACCCTTGGGCACGATGCGGCCGGGGTTGAGGCGGTCGTGGGTCATGTAGTAGTGGCGCTTGATGTGGTCGAAATCGACCGTGTCGCCGAAGCCGGGCGTCTGGTACAGGTCGCGCGCGTAGGCCCACAGGTGGGGGTAGTCGACCAGCCGGCGCAGGTTGCACTTGAAGTGGACGTAGTAGACGGCGTCGAAGCGCACCAGCGTGGTGAACAGCCGGATGTCGGCCTCGGTCAGCCGCTCACCGACCAGGAACCGCTGCCGCGCCAGCCGCTCCTCCAGCCAGTCGAGCCGCGCGAAGAGCGCATCGAAGGCCTGCTCGTAGGCCTCTTGGGTCGCGGCGAAGCCAGCCTTGTAGACGCCGTTGTTGACATCGTCGTACACGACGGCGTTGACCGCGTCGATCTCGTCGCGCAGGGCCTGGGGGTAGAGGTCGACGCCGAGCGTAGCGAAGGCGGCGAAGGACTCCTCGATCATGGTGGTCAGCACGGGGTAGTCGTTGCTCACGATGCGGTGGGTGACGCGGTCCCACAGCGCGGGCACGGTGTAGCGGCCCTCGAAGGTGGGGTCGGTGGCCAGATAGGCGTCGCCCAGGAAGGAGAAGCCGTTGACGGGATCCGTGCTGTAGCCGGGGCCGTCGCGGAAGGCCCAGCCGCGCTCGTCGCGAATGGGGTCGACCACGGACATAGTGATAACGTCCTCCAGCCCCAGCAAGCGGCGCACGATGATCGAGCGGTGCGCCCAGGGGCAGGCCAGCGAGACGTACAGATGGTAGCGGCCAGGCTCGGCCTTGTAGCCGCTGGAGCCGTCGGCGGTGATGCGATCGCAAAAGGCGTTGGGCTGGCGCACGAACGCGCCGCCGGGGCTGGTCTCCTTCGTCAACTGGGGCGTGGCCGCCGCCGTGGTTGCGGTCATGGTCTTCTCCTCCTGGTGCTTCAAGGAGTCATGGGCGATAAAGTTGGTCGGACTCCCCTCAGTGTGCGCGTCGCGTCGCGTGATGGCAACCCGCGGGTCGCACTGCTCCGCGGCCTGCTGCTTCACACGGGAGAGGATTTGCCATGCGACGTGGGTCAATGGCCGCGTTAGATTTTTACGAGAATCGCGCCATGAATACGTCGATCTCGATTGTGTAATACTCTTTTCATAATTGGCCCTTTGCCCCGGTGATACACTATACGTGTAACGAGTGACGCATCGAATCGACATACGTCGACGTAGATCAGGAGATGATCATGGTGAACACGGAGAGGGCGATTTTTGCGGCAGGCTGTTTCTGGGGCGTCGAGGCGGAGTTCCGGCAAATCCCCGGCGTGGTGTCGACCTCGGTCGGCTACACGGGCGGCCACACCGAGAACCCGACCTACAAGCAGGTATGCACGGACCGCACGGGCCATGCCGAGGCTGTCGAGGTGGTCTACGATCCGTCCAGGGTTTCGTATCAGCAACTGCTCAAGGTGTTCTGGGAGAACCACGATCCGACCACGCTCAATCGGCAGGGACCGGATGTCGGCTCGCAGTACCGCTCGGCGGTCTTCTACCATACGCCCGAGCAGCAGGCCGCGGCCGTGGCCTCGAAAGAGGAGCTGGAGCGTGGCGGCCGCTACCGCCGGCCGATCGTGACCCAGATCGTGGCCGCTCCAGACTACTACCCCGCCGAGGACTACCACCAGCAGTACCTCGAGAAGCGCGGGCTGGCGACGTGCCGGATTTAGTCATTAGTCGTTAGTTATTAGTCATTAGTCGTTAGCTTTCGGGCTTATGGAGGGATGATACAATGGAGACCGAAACCAGGACGGATCTTCTGCGGACCGAGCGGGAGTGGCGTGAGCGCCTGACACCAGAGCAGTACGCGGTGTTGCGCGGCAAGGGCACCGAGCGCCCGTTCACCGGGGAGTACACCCATAGCAAAGCCGATGGGACCTATCACTGCGCCGCTTGTGGCGCCGAGTTGTTCCGCTCCGATACCAAGTTCGACTCCGGCAGCGGCTGGCCCAGCTTCACTGAGCCGGCTAACAGGGCCAACGTCGAGTTGCACGAGGATAATAGCTATGGCATGCGCCGCGTCGAAGTGACGTGTCGCCACTGCGGCTCGCATCTGGGCCACGTCTTCGACGATGGGCCCGCGCCGACCGGCCAGCGCTACTGCATCAACTCGGTGTCGCTCAAGCTTGACAAGGACACAAGCGGGAAGTAAGGCTAAGCGGATGCTGCTAAGTTCTTGCGCGGGCGGCACACCTGGATGTGTATCTTGCATAGCCTATCCGGGTTGCACGAACTTAGCAACACCCAATTAGCCTGGATTATTTATGGCCGGTACGCCGGCCGTGAACGTCCCCCGGGAGACTCCTCCTCGTGAATGGTGCTGGCTGGGGACACGATGTGCGGGGCGACGTGCTAGGCTAAGGGTAGATGGGCCAGGTCGTTTAGGTCGACCCGGCGAGGAGGGTCCATGGCGCAACGACAGCGCACCGCGCAAGGCGCGGCGCTGCAACCGGTTCGGCCGGCTTCATCCCGCCGACGCGTCATCATACCGGGCGTGGCGACAATTGCAGTCGCCGCCGTTCTGCTGGCGGCGACGCTGCTGTTCAAACAGCCGACGCCGACAGCCGCCCCGACGACATCGAGCGCCACAACTCCTTGCGGGTCGAGCGGCGTCGCGAGTGGGCTGTCGGTCGGCCAGTGCGCTCCGGACTTCACGCTGGACGACGTCAGCGGCAGATCGGTCAGCCTGTCGTCTTACATCGGCCACCCAGTCCTATTGCACTTCTGGGCCGTCGGCTGCACGACCTGTCGCGCCGAGTTCCCCGACTTCTCGCGTGCGGTGTCGACCTACACTCCTAAAGGCCTGACGGTGCTAGCGGTAGACGCGTGGGGTGAGTCGGCGCGGATGGTCGCGGATTGGCAGGGCCTCAATCACCTGCAGGCCGCCGCCATGCTGGTCGACCCGCAGCAGACCGTCCCGCAGCAGTATGCGGTGCCCGGTACTCCGACCACGTACTTCATCGACCGCACCGGGCGGATTGTGGCGAAAAACACCGGCCAGAGCACCTACGACTATTTCCAGCGCACCATTGCGCGGATAGTCTAAAGAGCGATGTCATGATCCTGGCCCTCCTGGCCGTCGCCCACCTTGGCTTCGTGGCGGCGTTCGGCGCCGGCGTCGTCTCCTTCCTGTCGCCGTGCGTGTTTCCCCTGGTGCCCGGCTACCTCTCCTATATCGCCGGGACCACCGCGCGCGAAGCGCACCAGGACGCCTCGGCGCGCTGGCGCGTGACGGCGCACGCCATCTTCTTCGTGCTCGGCTTTGCGCTGATCTTTGCCATGCTCGGCGCGGCGGCCAGCAGTTTGGGTGCGGTGTTGACCGCGCACCGTCAACTGGTGGAGCGCGTGGCCGGCGCGCTGCTGATCGTCTTCGGCGTCGTCCTGACCGGGTTGCTCCCGCTGCCCTTCGTGCAGCGGGAGCGCCGCGCGCACGTCTCGGGCGGCGAGCCCGCGCTGTTGCGCTCGGCCATGGTCGGCGCGGCGTTTGGGGCTGGCTGGTCGCCCTGCATCGGGCCGGTGCTAGGCTCGATCCTGGCGCTGGCCTCGTTCGGCGCCACCCTGGCGCAGGGCGTGCTGCTGCTGCTGGTCTACTCGCTGGGGCTCGGCGTGCCGTTCCTGCTGATCGGCCTGCTGATCGACCGCGCCGGTCCGTTGGTACGCCGCATCAACCGCTACACCGGCCCCATCTCCGTGGCGGGGGGCGTCATCCTCGTGGCCACCGGCCTGCTTATCCTGAGCGGCCGCCTGGCCCAACTGGCCAACTACGCGCCGCTCTTCAACGTCTAGCATCCAGGGAGTCGAACAACTCATGACACAGCGCCAATCCGCGCAGCTTACCCTCCCCGTCGGGCCACGAGACCACGCGCAAGGACGGGAGGATGTCCCGCTGACCCTGGTGGAGTACGGCGACTACCAATGCCCCTACTGCGGCCAGGCCGACGCCACCGTCAAGGAGTTGCAGCGCCGGCTCGGCGATGACCTGCGCTTCGTCTTCCGCAACTTCCCGCTGACAGAGGTGCATGAGCATGCCGAGCACGCGGCCGAAGCGGCCGAAGCGGCCGAGGCGGCCGGCGCGCAGGGCCAGTTCTGGCCGATGCACGACACGATCTTCGCGCACCAGCGCGCGCTGGACGACGCGCACCTGGAGGGCTACGCCGCCGCACTTGGTCTCGACCAGGATCGCTTCGTGCGCGATATGAGCGGGCACGCCAACCACGCCCGCATCGAGGAGGACTACAACAGCGGCGTCGACAGCGGCGTGCCGGGCACGCCGACCTTCTTTATCAACGGCGCGCGCCACGACGGCGCGTTCGACCTCGACGCGCTGCTCCAGGCTCTGGAGGCCGCGCGCATCTGACATCCTACCCTCGACATCCGCTGCCCGACCCGCATGGCCCTGCTGCTCTACGCCCGGGCGCTGCGTCGGCGCGTGTCGCTGCATGGGCGGTGGCGGTCCCTGTTCGGACGGGGCGTGCTCAACGCCGTCATCCCCTTCCACACGTCAGCGGGGCGCCGGCCGATTTGTCATGGCCAGGCCTGGTGGCCTATGATATGAAAAGATTGTAGCAGCGGCCGACCCCTGCTGCCATACAGTCATTGTCCGCGCACGCTACGGCGCCGCGGAGTTGACGCCGGTGGCTAGCCGGATAATCAAGGTGGTAGGTGAGATGATGAGCAGGCGGAACGACGCGGCGAACGGCGGGGCGGGAGGAACGGGCGGGGCAACGTTGGCGCTGCCCGCGACGACGGAGGCATCGCTGGAGAGCGGATCGCTGTTCTTCATCGGCAACGCCACGGTGTTGTTGCGCTACGCCGGCTTCACGCTGCTGACCGACCCCAATTTCCTGCACCGCGGCGAGGTGGCGCACCTGGGCTACGGGCTGCGGACAACCCGCCTCACCGATCCGGCCATGCGCCTGGAGGACTTGCCGCCGCTCGACCTCATCGTGCTCTCGCACATGCACGAGGACCACTTCGACCGCGGTGTGCAGCAGCAGTTGGACCGCGCCATCCCTATCGTAACCACGCGGGAGGCGACCTCCGCCCTGACCGCCCTGGGCTTCACGGCGACCCACGCGCTCGACACCTGGCAGACCTTCACCGCCGTCAAGGGCGACGTGACCCTGCGCATCACGGCCATGCCCGGCACGCACGCGCCCGGCCTGCTCTCCCGCCTGCTCCCGCCGGTGATGGGCAGCCTGCTGGAGTTTCAGCGCGCGTCGGGAGAGGCGCTGCTGCGCCTCTACATCACGGGCGACACGTTGATCCACGAGCAGTTGCGCGAGATTCCGCGCCGCTATCCCGCCATCGACCTCGCCCTGCTGCACCTCGGCGGGACGCGCGTGGTGGGCCTCCTGGTGACCATGGACGCCGGGCAGGGCGTGGAGATGCTGCGCATCGTGGCGCCGCGCACGGCTATCCCGATCCACTACGACGACTACACCGTCTTCACCTCATCGCTCGACGACTTCAAGCGCGCCGTCGGGGAGGCCGGCTTGCCGACCACCGTGCAGTACCTCGACCGCGGCGACACCTATACCTTCGCCGTTCCGGCTGCGCCGGCCGTGCCGGCCGCTCACCGGTCGGATACCCCTGGCAGCGGGACCACGTCGCCGGGCACCAACCCATCTGCCCAGCCAGCGGATGGACAGGCGCGGCCTGGCCTCCTCGCGGCGGCCCTCGACGGGATGATCGGCGGAGCAATCGGCACGGCGGCGATGAGCCTGTTGATGCTGGCCGCGCGACGCGCCGGACTGGTCGGCGAGTTGCCGCCCGAGCGCATCACGGCGGCCGCGCTCGACGCGTTGGACCTCAAGGAGCGTCCGCGCCTGCTGCAGGATGCGCTGGCGGCGCTGGTGCATTTTACCTTCGGCGGCGTCGCGGGCGCTATTTTCGCGGTGACGACGCGCCTGCCGCGCCTGCCGCGCCTGCCCGTCCCACCTGGCGTCCTGGGCGCGCTCTATGGGTCGCTAATCTGGGTCGTCAGTTACGCCGGGTGGATACCGGCGCTGGGCCTGCTGCCCCCGCCGTCGCGGGACGAGCCGGGGCGGCCCCCGCTGATGGTGCTGGCCCACGGCCTCTACGGCTGGACCCTGGCCACGTACGTCAAGCGCCGGGCGTCGCGGTCGCAAGAATGACTCCATCAACTCAACAGGATCCGCTCACGCTCGGCGTGGTCAGCACCTACCCGCCGCGCGAAGACGGCATTGCCACCTTCACGCGCGATCTGCTCGACGCGGTCTGCAGCGACGAGTCCGCCATCGCCGCGCAGGTCGCGGCCATCACCGACCCCGACGCCTACTACGCCTATCCGCGCCTGGTGCGCTGGGAGATCGACCAGGCCGACCCCGAGAGCTACGCCGAGATCGGCCGCGCCCTCAGCCGAAGCGGCGCCGCGGCGGTCTCGCTGCAGCACGAGTTCGGGCTCTACGGCATCTGGGGCTCGCCCATCGTCGATTACACGCCCGGCCTGCTGGACACGCTCACCGTGCCGCTGGTGACGACCCTGCACACGGTGCTCCCGCAGCCGTCGCCCGACATTCGTGACTCTATCCGGCGCATCTGCGACCGGAGCGCCGCCACAGTGGTGATGGCCAGGGTCGGCGCCAAGATATTGATCGAAGACTACGAGGTGGACCCCGAGCGCCTGGTCAATATCCCGCATGGCGTCCCCGCCGTGCGCCCCATCGACCGGACCGAGGCCAAACAGGCCTTGCGCCTGGCCAACCACACCGTCATCTGCACCTTTGGGCTGCTGGGCCGCGGCAAGGCCATCGAGAACGTGATCCGCGCCCTGCCGGACGTGCTGGCGCGCTACCCCGACACCATCTACCTCATCGTTGGAGCAACCCACCCACAGGTCCGACGGCGCGAGGGCGAGTCCTACCGCGAGGAGTTGATCGGGCTGGCGCGCCAGTTGGGGGTCAGCCGGCAGGTCCGCTTCGTCAACCAGTACCTCAACCAGGACGGCATCGTGCAGTACCTGCAGGCCAGCGACATCTACATCACGCCGTACCGCGACCGCAACCAGATCACCAGCGGCACGCTCTCCTACGCGCTGGGCTGCGGCTGCGCCATCATCAGCACGCCGTACGTCTACGCCGCCGAGGCGCTCTCCGAGGGGCGAGGGCTGCTGGCCGACTTCGACACCCCGGAGAGCTTCGCCCGCTGCATGCTGATCTACCTCGACGACCCGTCGTTCCGCAAGGCGACCGAGGAGCGCGCCCTGGCCTACGGGCTCGAGATGGCCTGGCCGCGCGTGGGACGGCGCTACGCCGACCTTTTCCGCCAGGTCTCCGGCGGCTGATGCGCGAGTGACGAGTGACGAGTGACGAGTGACGAATGACGAGTGACGAGTGACGATGGTGTTGGCTCAACCCCTCTCATCTGGAGCGATCAGTTCTATCTCTCTGGTCGACGCGGGCGCGCCCCTCTTTATCGCGGAAGTCGCCAGCCGGAGTACCGTGCGCGAGGATGTGGGCGAGAAACGGCAAGTCTACGAGGCCATCAGCGCTCAGGAGTATATCGTCTATGACCCTGATGGCGCGCTCCTCTCGGCGCCGCTCCGTGCCTGGAGGCTGGACGGTGAGGCCTACATCCCCTGGTTTGCCGAGAGGGATGGCCTATGGCACAGCAGGGCGCTTGGCGTGGCTATCGCGCCCACTCAGCCCCTTCTTGGCCTGCGTGATCACACCAGAGAGCCCATTGACTCGTCTCGCCGCGTATGGGAGCGCGCGCGGGAGGCGGCCATGCTGGAGCGGCGCGTGCGTGAACTGGAAGATGAGGTGCGGCGATTACGCGAGGGTTCCGACCCGTAGGACGGGGATGGCGGCCGGCCGCCATCCCCGTCCTACGGGTCGCGGCTGCTTTACCATCGCTTGCGCAGGAACGAGGGGATGTCCAGCTGGTCGCGGTCGTTGCCGCGCTCCGGCTGGGATTGTGGCTGGCGTCCGCCCCGTTGCGGCTGCTCGGGTTGCTGCTGTGGCTGCGCCTGCGGTTGGGGCTGAGGCTGGCGTGAGCGCGGATCGGGCGCGTAGGTCTGCGTCGCGGCGGCCTGCGCGGGGCCGGCCTGACCGGGGCGGTTGCGGCGGTCGCCGCAGCCGGTGGCGATCACCGTGACCTGGATGGCGCCCTGCATCGCCTCGTCGATGATCGCGCCGAAGATGATGGTGGCGTCGGGGTCGACCGCCTCCTGGATGATCTGGGCGGCCTCGTTGACCTCGAACAGCGTATAGTCGCTGCCCACGATGCAGAAGAGCACGCCCTTGGCGCCCTCGACGGAGACTTCGAGCAGGGGGGAGGCCACGGCGCGCCGGGCGGCCTCGACGGCGCGGTTGTCGCCCGAGGCGCGCCCGATGGCCATGGACGCGGCCCCGCCGTCGCTCATCACGGCGCGCACGTCGGCGAAGTCGAGGTTGACCACGCCCGGCACGGTGATGGTGTCGGAGATGCCCTGGATGCCCTGGCGCAGCACGTCGTCGGCCAGGGCAAAGGCCTGGTTCATGGTCGTCTTCTTGTCGGCCAGTTGCAGCACGCGGTCGTTGGGCACGGTGATCAGGGTGTCGACGTGCTGTTGCAGCGCCACGATGCCTTCCTCGGCGTTGCGGCGGCGGCGGTTGCCCTCGAAGGAGAAGGGCTTGGTGATGACGCCGACGGTCAGCGCGCCCATCTCCCGCGCGATCTCGGCGATGACCGGCGCGGCGCCGGTGCCCGTCCCGCCGCCCATCCCGGCGGCGATAAAGACCATGTCCGCGCCGTAGAGGGCCTCGCGCAGGGCCTCGTTGCTCTCCTCGGCCGACTTCTGGCCGACCTCGGGGTGGCCGCCGGCGCCGAGGCCCCTGGTCAGCTTGCCGCCGATAGGGATGCGGGTGGGGGCCAACGAGCCCCGCAACGCCTGGTGGTCGGTGTTGATGGCGATGAAGTCGACGTCGTGCATGCGCGTGTCGATCATGCGGTTGACGGCATTGCAGCCGGCGCCGCCGACGCCGACCACTTTGATCACGGCGTGGTCGGCGATAGAGGATTCAGTCATCTGTTCTGGTCATCCTATTGCATCCGCTTCGAGAACAACAACGGTAGGCGCTAACCCACATAGTAGCAGGGATGAGCCCAACGTTGCTGAGCGCCCGCGCGAACAGGACGCCACGCGCATCGCGCTGCTCAGTCCCGCCACACGGACAGCACGCGGTTGTCTTTGTAGAAGGACTGCTTGTTCATGGTGGGCGGGCGCCGTGGAGCAGGTGTGACCGGATGTCTCGGTCGCACCTTCTCCACTCCTCTCACCGGAGACGGAGACCCTGGATGAGCTTACCGACTACGCGCCGGGATCGACGAATAGGGTTAGCGCCGCCCGGAGCGCCAGTCCGACCTCCTGGGCGTGGGTATCCAGGGTACTCTGGTAGCGGCGCGCCAACGTGGAGAACGGGGCGAAGTACGGGTACAGGATCGGGGTGGCGTCCTCGCCCGCGCCGAGCACGGTGAGGCCGATGCCGGTCGTGGTGTACAATCGGTGGCGATAGGCCGTGGCGACGACGACGACCTGGGCCTGGCCAAGGCCGCCGCCGGGCGTGGTCACGCCGGCCCCGCTGGCAAACGCGACAACGTACGTGGCGCCGCCGGCATGCACCGTCTGATGGACCAGGGCGCCCGGAGACGTGGCCACCGTCGCCAGCTGGTGGTCGGCGGCGGCGCGCAGGTCGGCTTCGGACAGCGAGGCGGCGTCGATCGGCGCGATGGTGACCCCGACGCCCGCGTTCTGATCCGCCGAGCGGGCAAACGCGAACGTCCCGGGCGCGGGGACACGCGCCCATTGCGCGGGGTACGCGATGCGGTAGCCCTGCGCCGGATCGGAGACCGACCGGAAGCCATCGACGCCGACCGCGGCGGCGGGGCGGCGGTCGTCCGCCGCGGCCGGATCGATGGTGAACGAGGAGAAGATCGTCACCAAGGCCTGTCGGTCCGCATTGAACGCGCAATTGCGGTCCACGACGGCGAGGCCCGCGTCCTGGGAGGTGCGGCAGCGGTTGCCGCGCAGCCGATCGGTGGGCAGCGGCGCCGGGGGGTCCGAGGGCCGCTGCCGGGAGATCTGCCGGCCTTGAGCGCCTCCGGGAGTCGCACCGCCGCGCGCGGCGATGGCGGTTGACACGGCCACGGGCTGCGCGGGTCGCGCGGGCTCGGCGTTCCCGACGGGCGTGTCCGTCGGCGAGAACCCCGAGCCCGCCGGCGGCGCCGTATACACTTGCAGGTACACGAGGCTGGCGATAGCATAGAGACGATGGTGGCGCTGGGTCACGGCGACGGCGGCGACGGTGGCCATCAGGGGGAAGCCGGAGATAAGGTAGCCCCCGGCCGTCTGGTAGGCGACGCCGTTGACGACGACGCGCCGCGTCTCGATCTTTACCACCGGCGAGATCTGGTTTTCCTGAGCGAGCAACCGGAGGGCGACATCCTGCAGTTCACGGCCGGAGTAGACTCTGCTGCCTGTCGGGGCCACGATCACGCCGAAGGCCGCCTGGTGGTCGGGCGTCATCACGGTCAGGTCGGCCGGCGGTCCCGCGGGCGTCCAGCGCACGTCGGAGATGCGCTCCCAGGACGCGGGGGCGCGCAGCGCGTAGCCATAGCCGGTGCTGGTATAGCGCGAGGTGGCGCCCGTCGTGCGCGCCTGTGCCCGGCCGGGGACGGCGGTGGTGATTGCTCCCAGCAGCAGCGCGGCCTGGAGCAGAATGCGGCCAACTTTCGGAACGGACAGCGTCATCTTGTGATCCTCACTAACGGGTGATAGGGCCGCTCGCGGCCATCCCCACGCACGGCGTTGTTGTTCCTCGGACACACCATGTGTACGTCCGTCCAGAGTCGCTACAATAGTATTGGGCCGTTCGTGTTGTCGAGTTGGGGTACCGGCGCGTGTCACTCCACGTCCCATCCTACAGCGCGCCGGCGCCGCCGACCATGAAAAACTCACAGGATTAACACGCAGGATTAGCGACGCGGCGGATCGGGCACGGCGCCACGCCCACGGCGCGCACCGCGCCTGCGGCGCCATCCGCCGCGCGGGAAGGAAGATAGGCAGCGGTCATGACGCAACTTCCACCCCTGGGGGACCTCCTGCGGCGCTATCGGGTCGCGTCCGGCCAGTCACAAGAGGCACTGGCGGAACGGGCCGGCCTGAGCGCGCGGTCGATCAGCGACCTGGAGCGCGGCGTCAACCTCCGGCCGCACCACGGCACCATTGACTTGCTGGCCGAGGCCCTGGAGCTGTCGCCGCAGAGCCGCGCCACGCTCGAAGCGACGGTGACGCATCGCCGCCGCACCCGGATGGCCCCGTTGCCTCCCGCCGAGAAACCGCCGCCCTTGCTGCCGTCCGAACCGACGCCCTTGCTCGGGCGTGCCCAGGATGTCGCGGCCGTGCTCGCGTTGTTTGCACGGCCAGGAGTGCGTCTGGTCACGCTGACCGGGCCTGGCGGCGTGGGCAAGACGCGCCTGGCGTTGCGGGTGGCGCAGGAGTTGCGGGACCATCGCTCCGTCCGGGTACGCCTGGTCGCGCTCGCGTCGGTCGGCGAGCCAACTCTGGTCGCCCCGGCCATCGCCCGCGCCATCGGGTTGAGTGACGCGGCCGCACAGCCGGCGATGGAGGCCCTGACGGCGTATCTGGCCGACCGGGACGACCTACTGGTTCTGGACAACTTCGAGCAGGTCGTGGCGGCAGCCCCACTGGTGGCGGAATTGCTGGCCGCGTGCCCGCGCCTCACGGTGCTGGTGACCAGCCGCACCGCGCTACGCGTGCGCGCGGAGTATGACTACGCGCTGGCCCCGTTGGCCGTCCCCCCCTCGGCGCCTCCCTCCAACGCCCCTAGCGCGCGGGCGTGGCTCGACTACGCCGCGGTGGACCTCTTCGTGCAGCGCGCCCGCGCGGTCAAGCCCCGCTTTGAGCTTGCCGAGGCGGATGCGCCCGTCGTGGCGGACATCTGCCGGCGTCTGGACGGATTGCCGCTGGCCATCGAGTTGGCGGCAGCGCGCGTCAAGGTGCTGTCCCCGCGCGCCTTGCACGCCCGGCTCATCGGGACGGACGGGACGGACGGGACGGACGGGACGGGCGAGGACCCCGCGCAGGCAACGGGATCGACGCTACAGCTGCTGGCGGACGGGCCGCGCGACCTGCCCGCGCGACAGCAGACGCTGCGCGCGGCGATGGCCTGGAGCTACGACCTGCTGTCGCCCCGCGAACAGCCGCTCTTTCGGCGGCTGGGCGTCTTCGTAGGCGGCTGCACGGCCGACGCGGCCGACGCGGTCTGTGTCGCGCCCCGCGACGGCGACGAGACAGCGATGGACTCGCCGGACGCGTCCGATGTCCTGCCCAGATTGGCCTCGTTAGTCGACAACAGCCTGTTGCGTCAAGAAGAGGAAGCGGGCGACCCGTCTATCATGGGGGACGCGCGCTTTGCGATGCTGCGCACGGTGCAGGAGTATGCGCGCGAGCGTCTGGAGGCCAGCGGCGAGCGAGAGACTGTGCGCCGCCGGCACGCGGCCTACTATCTGGCGCTGGCTGAGCAAGCCGAGCCGCAACTGTACCGTGCGGACCAACGGGCCTGGCAGGACCGCCTGGAGACCGAGCACGGCAACCTGCGCGCGGCGCTGCGGTGGTCCGTGGCGGGAGGAGAGGGCGAGCCCGACATTGGCCTGCGCCTGGGCGGGGCGTTGTGGCGCTTCTGGTGGCAGCGCGGCTATCTGAGCGAGGGTCGGCGCTGGCTAACCGCGCTGTTAGAGGCCACCACCGCGGCGCCGCCGGACGCGGCGCGCGCCAGAGCGCTGCACGGCGCGGCCCGGTTGGCCTATGGTCAGGGCGACTACGCGCCTGCGGCCACCCTGGCCGACCAGAGCCTGGCGCTGTCCCGCGCGGTGGGGAGCGCGAGTGGGAGCGCGGCGGCCCTCAGCTTGCTAGGGATCATCGCCACGGATCAGGGCCAGTATGAGCGCGCGGTCGCGCTGACCGAGGAAAGCCTGGCGCTGTTTGAGCGCATTGGCAACGCGGCGTGGGCCGGTACCGTCCTCAGTAACTTGGGGATTATCGCGGCGGAGCAGGGCGACTACGCGGGGGCCGCCGCCCTGTATGAGCGGAGCCTGACCGTGCAGCGCGACGCGGGCAACATCCGCGGCATCGCCGTGTCGCAGGTCAACCTGGCGCGGCTGGAGCGCGAACAGGGCAATTTCGCGCGCGCCGCTGCGCTCTACGAGGGAAGCGTGGCCTTGTTTCGAGAGCTCGGGGGCAAGCACGATCTCGCCACGGGGCTCAACAACCTGGGAGAGATGGCGCGTCTGCTGGGCGACGTCGCGCGCGCGGCGGCGTTATCGGAAGAGAGCGTCGCCTTGCAGCGGGAGTTGGGCGACAAGCGGGGCCTGGGTATGGCCCTCGCCGATCTGGCCCACGTTGCGCGCCATCAAGGCGACGGGACGCGCGCGCTGGCCCTCTACGCGGAAGCCATCTCGTTCTGCCGGGCCGTCGGCAACAGGTTGGGTCTGGCTCAATGCCTGGAAGGCATGGCGGCCACCATGTTCGCCCGGAGGCAGCCACGACGCACACTGCTCCTCTACGCGGCGGCGGCAACGCTGCGCGACGCCATCAACACGCCCATGGCGCCGGCCGATCGCCGCGACCACGATGCCGTGCTGGCCAACGCGCGCGTCGCCCTGAGCGGGCGCGACGCCCCGGACGAGGACCCCTTCGCCGCGGCCTGGGAACAGGGACAGGCGCTGACCGTGGAGGATATCGTGGCGATGGTGGCGGCCATGCGCGCGGAAGGGGCCAATAGACCAATAAGCGGAAGGGGGCCATAGACCAATAGGAGGTAGGATAAGGAAAGAGTACGGCGTGTAGGAAACGTTATCGTAGACGCTGGGATGCAGTGAGGCCAGATGACGGGCCGTTCGTGCTACCCTTGTAGTTGCAGCAGGATGCGGCAACCGGGCTGGAAGGTCGGGTAGGGGGGATCATGGAGATTCTGTGGGATCATGCGCAATAGAACGGATATGCGCGACAGGTCGTCGTGCCGAGCAGGGTCCTCGCCGCGCTCAATCAGCTAGAGGCCACGGAGCAAGCGGGCGTTCGTGCGCTCTTCGACGCCGTCGCGCGCCAGGGGGTGGACGACGCGACTGGGGTGGGAGTCAGGACGCTGGATGGCGCCGACCCGCTCTATGTCCTCTCTCCGCTAGATTGCTATCCTAAACTTAAAGCCTTGTGTCGAACACCAGCATCGGGAGTATAGATGCGCACCTTAATAACGAACTCTGCCACCCAAACCGCAATGGAACCGCATGAATGGCGTTCTTGCTATATCGCTGCATCAGATACTGCGCGACTGCATAATGTGAAGGAGCTGCTAGGTGAGCGCGGCATAGAACCTGTCATCCTGAGTGAACTCCCAGCGAAACGCGCGTCGATTTTTGAACAGGTTGCCAGCGCTATCGAGCACGCCGACTTTGTTGTCGCCGTTCTTGATCTGAGGGAGTCAAATGCGAACATCTATTTCGAGATCGGTTATGCACGCGCTCTTCAAAAAAGTGTCCTGGTATTAGCACCACCCAAAGCAGCCGTGCCAGCGGACATCAGTGACTTGCTGCTATTCAAGGCATCAGTCGAAGACCGGGACGCCATTAGATTTGCTATTGATCAAGTCCTTATTGCTCCTGTACCAACCCGGCATGTTGTCCGCGATTTGGTTAGCATATCCAAACCACTTGGGCAGATGGCGGACAAGTACATTGACGACCTAACCCACTTAGGCAACCAAGCTACGGAGTCTGCAATTGTGGATATCGTGGTCCAGGCGCTACGAGCCAGCGGCGAGACGCATGTCGTGGCTGAATACCCGACATTCGGTGACATAACCGGGTCTAGTCAACGAGCCGACATCGCTGTTTGGGCTGATGAGCTCATAGCTTGGGGGGGAAGTCCTATCATAATAGAGGTTAAGAGAGAGTTGAAGTCGCGGCAGGACGTAGACCAAGCACGCAGCCAAGTCGCACAGTATTTGAGTGATAGTAACTCGACTGTTGTGATTTGCGTGAGCACGTGAGCCATGTTACGCTCTCAAGGCAGAACGGTCTGCCAATTAGAGGGGGACACCCAGATGCAACTGCCTCTTGTCGCGCCCGCGCCCTTGGTCACGAT
>JAABUZ0100005079.1_pt1 | contig 17586 bp, 12 predicted proteins | sample 5562091 | NCBI WGS metagenome assembly JAABUZ01 (sample SAMN12813069, study PRJNA571459) | rock metagenome | isolation source: Antarctica rocks | place: Antarctica: Victoria Land, Linnaeus Terrace sud | collected 2015-12-21
GATCTCCTCCGTGGCTGCTACGAACATAGAAATCGCCAATCAGTCCTTTGCGCCCTTCCACGATGAAATAAGAGTATCCTACGACGTGCTGACCGACGCGCAAAGCGTACCCGAGCAAGGAATGGAGTTGAATAAAACGGCGAAGCAGATCGGCGGAAGGACGAAAATCCCAGGCAAAACGCTCGCGCCAGACTTGGATTTCCTCCGCGAGCAGTTCATCGAGATCACTGCCGCTTAAGCGGGAAAGTTCAATAATCTGCGGCAGTTGCGCTTCGGGAAGGGCCGCCATTTAGCAACTCCTCGTCCATGACATAAGAAACGCAACGTTCCTCACGAAATTATCGATGCGCCGTCACCGCGCCGGACAGTTCGAGGGGAACCTCCGACGACTGGAGCATTGTTCCGATTCGATCCGTCGCTTCACGAGTGCGACGGAGATCTTCAATCAAGCTGAAACGAACAAAACCCTCGCCCATGGGACCGAATCCAATACCAGGGGAGAGAGCAACCCGCGCCTCCTTCATGAGAAGCTTGGTGAATTCGAGCGAGCCCATGGACTTGAACTGCTCGGGTATTTCGGCCCAGACGAACATGGATGCTTTCGGAGGAGGAACGCGCCAGCCTGCGGAATGCAGGCCGGAGATGAGCACATCCCGGCGCTCCTGATAGATCTCTCGAATCTGGCCGGGCGCGTCATGGCATTCCCGGAGCGCCGTCACCGAGGCAATCTGAATGGGCTGGAAACTGCCGTAATCGAGATAGCTCTTGATGCGGGTCAGCGCGGCGATCAGCTTGCGATTACCCAGGCAGAACGCGACTCGCCAGCCAGCCATGTTATAGCTCTTGGTCATGGAATAGATCTCGACGGCGTGGTCCGCCGCGCCTTCGATCTGCAAGATGCTTGGTGGGCGATAGCCGTCGAAACCAAGCTCGGCATAGGCGAAATCATGGATGATATAGCTTCCGTACTGCCGCGCGAGGTCCACGATTTCACGCATGTAGTCGAGGTCCACGGAAACCGTGGTGGGATTGTGCGGGAAGGAAATGAGTATTACCTTGGGCTTCTTCTCCGCCGAATGATACAGGTCTTTCAAGCCCTGAAGAAACGTCGCGGCATCCGGCATGGGCAGCATGCGCGCCTCGCCTTCGGCCATGATGACGCCGTACTGATGGATCGGATACGCCGGATTGGGGGACACAACGGCGTCGCCGGGGCCGATGATGGCAAAGAGCAAGTGCGCCAGCGCGTCCTTGGCGCCGATGGTGACAATCGCTTCGCTGTCGCTGTCGAGCTTCACGCCGTACTGCTGCCGGTAACGGGCAACGATTGCCTCTCGAAGGGCCGGAATGCCCCGCGACATGGAATAGCGGTGATTGAGCGGATTGTGCGCCGCCTCCACGAGCTTTTCGACCACCGGCTCAGGGCTGGCTCCGTCCGGATTACCCATGCCCATATCAATAATATCCTGGCCCGCGGCGCGCGCTTTGTCGCGTAATTCGTTGATTACGGCAAAGACGTACGGCGGCAGTTTCTTAATGCGATAGAACTCTTCGCTGGATGGGAGCGGCATATCAATCTAGTTTAGCGGGACCCTTACAATAGGCAAACAGAAAGTATGAATTTTCCCATGATAGCCGTTGTCGGAAGCATCAATGTTGACCTGACAACTTTCGCCAATCGAATGCCGCAAGCGGGTGAAACGATTTTTGGGGAAAGTTTTCATCTTGGATTCGGCGGTAAGGGAGCAAATCAGGCGGTAGCCGCTCAACTATGCGGAGCGCGCGTTTCCATGATTGGACGCGTGGGGGATGACCTGTTTGGACCGGCGGCGCTCGAGGCGCTGCGCTCGCAAGGAGTTGACACAGAGCGGGTTCAGACAATCGCCGGCGTATCGACCGGAGTAGCTCCCATTTTTGTGGAAAGTTCCGGACAGAACCGGATTTTAGTGGTAAAAGGCGCGAATGAACTGGTATTGCCCGCCGATGTCGAGGCAGCGGCGGAAGTGCTTCGGCGCGCGGATTGCATCATCTTGCAACTGGAGATTCCGGTGGAGACGGTGGCCTACACGCTTCATTTTGCGCGGCAAGCCGGGATTTCCACCATTTTGAATCCGGCCCCGGCACAACCTTTGAGAGAGGACGTACTGCGCGGTGCTGATTATCTGATTCCGAATGAGAGTGAGGCAGCGGCTTTGACAGGGGCACCGGTGGACAGTATCGAAGAGGCCCAAGCGGCCAGCGAAAAGCTACAGCGGATGGGCGCGCAAAGCGTCATAATCACACTGGGTGCCAATGGCGCATTGTTTGCCGGGGACGGAACGACGAAGCACATTGCCGGATTCCCGGTGGAAGCTCGCGACACCACGGGAGCGGGCGACGCCTTTATCGGCAGCTTCGCTTGTTTTCTGGCAAGCGGCAGCGCTCCGGAAGCGGCCATTCGGAAAGCGAATTTGTATGCGGCGCTTTCCACCCGCAAAGTGGGTACGCAGCAATCTTTTGTGAGCCGGGAAGAGTTCCAACGGGAATGGCTGGCGCGGAATGCGGATTAGAACGACAGTAAACTCAGCACTTCAAATCTAGCGCTTGCCATAAGCAGTCCGCTCTTTTTGGTTCATATCTCGAACGGAAATTACCCGGATCAACTTGCGCCGCACCGTAAACGAGATAAATAAGCGTCGATCGTTCGCTGTCTGGCCCAAAGCGTAACACCTCTTTTCCCTTTTGGAATGGCGAAGGTCGCTGCGAACGATGAGAGGCTCGTGAAAGAACGCATCTTCCGCTTCTTCCGACGTGACTTGGTGCCGCTCCCGATTCTTATGAGTGTTGGCGTTGTCCCAATCAAATCCGACACATTCAGTAAGCGATTTGATTGGAGAGACACGAGGATTTTCGTATCAAGCCATCGACCGTATCGCGCGGGCAGGCAGCATAATAATGGCGCTGACGAGGCTCAATACACCGTGAACAGCAACGCCCGCGATTCGGAAAGGCAGCAGGACCAGCCAGACAAACGGATATAGAACCAGCGCCGCTAAAGCCAGCGGCCAGGAAAAAGAGAAACAGAAAGCACCAGAGAAGAAAGGTCAACATGCCATTACCTTTTTTTTATACGTGCAGAGTGGCCTAATTGTTCGGTCCTTTGTCTGCTATTTTCCAGACAATTTGGCGCGTGCTTCCCAAAAGGCGGCGGTTTTGGGGTTGTTGGCGTTCCACTGCGGCGCTTTGGTGCTGTTTGCCATGTTCAGCAGGGCGAGAGCCACGGCGCGATCCACTTTCGCCATGTTCTCGTAATCGATTTTTTGCCACTCGTCGCCCAAACCATGATAATCGGGATAGTCAAACGCTACGCAGAGAGTGTGGGCCGGAACACCCTGTTCGGCCAGGGCCGCATTGTCGCTGCGAACGAAGTAAGCGTCACTCGCTTCCTTGTTTAAGTAAATGGTGATTCCCAACTGGCGTCCGGCGTTCTGCAAATAGGTGGTTACGTCCGAATAGTCGAAGCCGGTCACGCTGGCGTTGTTCAACTGCTTGCCTTCCGTTGAATCCGTGCGGCCCACCTGCTCCAGGTTGATGTCGGCCACGGTTTTGGCAATCGGAAAGACGGGGTGCTTCCCGTAGTAACCCGAGCCAATATCGCCTCGCTCTTCACCAAAAAAAGTCATGAATACAATCGAACGCTTCGGGTGCAAATTGAGCTTCGACAGGGCTCGGGCTATTTCGATCACCGAGACCGTGCCGCTGCCGTCGTCGTTAGCGCCATTATAGATGTGATCGCTTGTGTTGCCCGGATTTTGCGGCGACATCGCGCTGCCTGTTTCCGAAGTTCCGATGTGATCGTAATGAGCCGTGAGAAGAACGCAGGTGTCTTTCAGCTTTGGATCGGAACCGCGCAGAATGCCGATGACGTTCCTTAGGACAACCTTGTGATCTTGCGGAGCCGGAACATCGAACGAGATCGCGCGGCTGTCCGGCGTGGCCGTCGGACGGTCCAGCCATTTTTTGAGCTGATCGTTATCGACAACAACGACCGGCACGCTGTTGCTTTGTATTTGGTCTTGTGAGAGTAGCCGTGGGCGGCTGCCTCGCCCTAACCTTCCCACTAAAATTTCAACCTTGGCATGAGAAGCGTCAACCATCTCGTCAAAGGCGCGGGATTTGCGAAAAAACTCTTCCCGTTGTGCGTCCGGCACGGGAGTCGAATACTGTTCCGGAGCCAGTATTGCTTTATCGGTCAGATCAATGCCTTTGAGAGCGCCGGGGTCCTTCGTTTTGAAGACCAGAACCGGACAGTGCTCAATCCTGGCAGCCTCATTCGCGTTGAAAACAGTGACGGACTGCGGCGGGATTGCCGAAGACCGCGAACCGTCCTGAACGGTCATTTCGGACGATGGTTTCGGCATCTGCCGGTCAATCATGGGAGCAGTTTGAAAATAGTCCCGATCGTCGCCGGGCTCCAGGCCAGCCGCGCGAAACTGCGACGCAATAAATTCCGCCGCCACATCGAGACCAGGCGAGGGAGTGTAACGTCCCTGAAGGGCATCCGATGACAGAAAGGACAGATCGCCCTTTAGATTGGCCGCAGTAATGGAATTTAAAACGGATCGAGTTCCTGGCAGTAAAGAGTTTGAGCCCGTTTGCGTAGCTACCCGGCGTGTTTGACCAATAACGAGCGCAGCCCCCAGAACAGCAAGGCAGAGGCCGAGCGGTTTATTCCGCATCGTATCCGACAAACTGCGTTAAAGGCACGTTGCCTTTATAGTTCATTTCCTGATGAATACCGATTTTAGAGGTGTAATAGGCAAAAGCCGTCGTCTGTTTTACTTGAGTAAAGAAACGCTCAGGCGGGGTTTTCGGATCTTTTTCCGCCGCCGCAATCTTTGTCAGCAACGCCGCCTGCTGCTGCTTTGTTGTTTTCAGAAACGGCTTTCCATTCAGGGACGTGGAAAGCTCATTGATAGCAGCGAGTCCCTTGCGCCAGGATGTCTTCTCATCCGGAGCAAACGCCTCCGCCACGGTCTTGTCGATATAAGCGGCGACTCCCGCTTCGTGCGCGCCGGGAGAGTGATCGTCGGCAGGCACAATCATTTCCGTTAACGCATCGAGCAATGCAAACTCATCCTTCGTGAAGAACAACGGCGCGTTCGGCTCCGCCGCAGGCAGTTGCAGCGTGACTGTTGTGGCCGTCAGCGTTTTCAGCAGGTCTCGCCGGTTGAGCATTAGATTTCTCCCTTCTTCATCCGGTCGGCGAGGTAGTCGCAGGAGCGCCAACCAAGCGCCATGATGGTCCAAGTGGGATTCTGGCAGGAAGCGGAAACGTGCGTGCTGCCATCCACCACAAAGAGATTTTTTACGTCGTGAGATTGCTGGTACTGGTTGACGACCGATGTTTTCGGGTCGTTGCCCATGCGCGCTGTTCCCAGCTCATGAATAGACCAGCCTTCCGGCAATTCCTTATCAGAAGAAGACAGAATCTCGAACTTCGCGGCTTCGAACATTTCGCGGCCGGCAATGGCCATCTCCTTCACCATTTTCCGCTCGTTCTCGCCGAACTTGTAATCGAACCGGAGAACCGGAATGCCCCAGGCATCTTTTACCGCCGTATCAATGCCGACGGAGTTTTCGTAACGCGCCAGCACTTCACCGAATCCGCCCATGGAAATCACCGCGCCAGCGTAGTCGCGGACGTGTTTTTTATACTCTTCCCCGAACCCCGGAGTGTCATAAGCCGTGCCGGGGATCATGCCGCAACCGCTGCCGCCTTCAAAGCCGTAGCCGCGCAGGAAATTGGATTTCTTGTCGCCCAAATTTTGAAAACGCGGAATGTAGAATCCGCCGGGACGCCCGTCATCCAAAGTGCGGGGCTTTGCCACCAGTTCCGGCATGAACCCGGCAACGGAGGGTCCCATGATGTGCTCGCAGAAGTAATGTCCCACGTTTCCGCTGGAGTTGCCGATGCCGTTGGGATGCTCCTTCGATTTCGAGAGCAGCATCAGGCGCGTTGATTCCAGCGTGGAAGCCGCCAAAATGACTACTTTGGCCTTGGCCTGGTAACTCTTTTTTGAGTCGCTGTCAACAAAGGAAACGCCGGTGGCTTTGCCGGTATTTGGATCTACCGTGACCTCGTAAACGGTGGAGTTAGCGCGCAGCGTCAGATTGCCTGTGTCCATGGCGGGCCGGATCAAGCCCGTGGGCGAGTCGAAAGCGGCGTGGATGTCGCAACCGCCGACATGCCGGTTGCACGCGCCGCGCCCATAACAGCGACTGCGATACTTATTGTGCTTCAAACCATCGGTGGTGACGCCCGCGCGATAGGGAGTCAGGGTGCGGTCCATGCCTTTCAGCGTGTTTCGCAGATGCAGCTCGGATTTGGTCAGCTTGACAGCGCGCTGAAACTTGCCGTCAGGCAGCCAAGGCAGATTCTCAGGGTGTCCCGAAATGCCCAGATACTCGTCCACGCGGTCGTAATAAGGCTCGATGTCCGCGTACGAAATGGGCCAGTCCTCGCCGAATCCGTCGCGGCTTTTTGCTTTGAAGTCGTAATCGGACAGGCGCAATGCCAAGCGCCCCCAAATGGTCGTTTTACCGCCCAGAGTGCGGGCACGAACCCAAGCATACCGGGTTCCGGTATAAGGGTTCTCCTTCTCGTTGACGACGAGCGTTTTGCTGTAATCGGTGCCGCCCCAGCCTTGGATGTACGACTGAACTTTCGAGTACGGCGAGTTTTGCGCGTAAGGCGATTGACGGAAGGTGTACTCATTAGCGGTCAGCGCATGGTAATCCGGAGGCGTTTTGCCGCGACGCGGATGATCGTAGGGCCACTCCATCGAGTGAAGAATTTTGCCTGTATCCTGATTCTTCCCCGCTTCGAGCAGAAGCACTTTCATACCCTTGGACGTAAGCACATGCGCCGCCATGCCGCCAGCCGCGCCCGAACCTACAACCACGGCATCATAAGTAGTCTGTAAATCGACCTCGCCAGGAGCCGCTGACGGAAATTGTAAAAGCATGTTTCCTCCGCAACTTGATTGTATGACGGTAATTTTGCGTGGCTTAAACTTTACAAGAAGGCCAGCAAATTTCGCCCTTTCAAGATCATAACGGCGCGACAGTACACCGAAAAATATAGAATATTTCTGTTCTTCATTACTGGAGGTTTTGGGTGTTTGGTTCAGAAGTTCTCGATGTAGCTGTTGGCTTGATTCTCATTTTTCTTCTTCTCAGTCTGGTTTGCTCCTCCATTCGAGAAGCATTTGAGACGGTCCTTCACCACCGCTCGTCGGATCTGCAGCGCGGCATCCGCGAGATGTTCGGAGACAAGAGCCATACGGGAATCGTGGCGGATTTCTATAAACACCCGCTCATTGAAGCGCTTTTCCGAGGCGACTATATACCCGGCAAAACAAGCAATCTTCCGTCGTACATTCCTTCACGCACTTTTTCGTTAACAGTGATAAACATGCTGATCTCGAATTATTTGCCCAAAGCGGCAGCTGTGGCAAAAGATGTTGATGAACGGGGGAAGTTTGAACTTTTCAACCAAGCCGTGGCGAATCTGCCGGAAAACTCGCGCTTGAAAGGCGCGATGGAGCCATTAATCGGGGCGTCGAACCAGGATTTCAACCGGCTTCGCTCTGAAATTGAGCACTGGTTCAACAGCAGCATGGATCGTGTGTCCGGCTGGTATAAGACACGAACGCAAATTATCATTGCGATAGTTGGTCTAGCGTTGGCGGCGGGCATGAATGTGGACTCGCTCGCCATCGCGCGGTACTTGGACACGAACCAGACTGCGCGGTCAGTATTGGTTGATCGAGTGGCGCAGGTACGCGGCGGAGCAGTTCCAAGCACTCCAGCGGGGCCTCCTACTTCCGACTTGACTGATCCGATGGGCTGGATTGAACGACAAGGCGGACTGCCGCTTGGCTGGGTTCTTCAGAAACAGCCAGGACAAAAGGAAGGTGATTTTGAGCATGACTGGCGAAGACTGCCTTCCACTTTCAGCGGCTGGCTGACAAAAGTAGCGGGAATTCTGTTTACCGCTTTCGCCCTTTCCCTAGGCGCGCCGTTCTGGTTCGATCTGCTCAACCGCTTCATGGTGATCCGGTCAACGGTGAAGCCGGAAGAGAAAAGCCCTGTGGAACCGAGCAAGGACCAGGGCGGGAAGTAAACGCGCGCGAGTATAAGCTATTGTTTCTCTTCTGTTTCAGCCTGCTTTGTCCGAATGCGTACTTCCTCGCCATTCACCAGGGAGTCGGGAGGATCGGCAATCACGGCTGTATCTTCCTTCAAACCGGACAGCACCTCGACGGTACTTCCGAAATCCCGCCCGAGGGTCACTGGAATCAGCGCCGCGTGATTGGTGTTGGTGACAATCGGCACGCGCAAGCCTTCGGATCGAAATACCAGGGAGGCGGTTGGAATGATAAGCGCGGAACTGCCTGCTTTTACTTTGAAATGCACTTCGGCGTAAGCGCCGGGAAGCAGCAGTCCCGTGCTGTTGACCACATCGACTTCGACCAGCAGGGTGCGAGTAGCTTGATCCATGGCGTTCGCCGTGCGCGCCAGCGTGCCTGGAAAGCGGCGTCCCGGCATTTCCGGAAGCGCGAGGTCGACCTTCAATCCGGGGGTAGTTATGTGCGAATACGTTTGCGGCACGTTCACGAACACGCGCAGCCTCTTAATCGCGGCGACATGAAATAATTCGCGATTCGCGCTAGAAGACGAGCCGGAAGAAATAAGCTGCCCGATATCCGTGTTACGCGCTGTGACCACGCCATCGAAGGGCGCGTAGATTTTTTCAAAGGCAACCATTTGCTGGAGACGTTTCACGTTCGCCTGGGCGGACTTCACGCCGGAACCGCGGGCGGCCGCATTCTGAACGGCGGTATCTACGTCCTGTTTTGCGATGGAGTCCTGCTGCAGGAGAGCGCTATAACGATCCGCCGTGATTTCGGCCAGCTTCAAGTTGGCTTCGGCCGTGCTGAGATCCTCGCGGGCCTGCTGCAACTGCTGGTCAACTTCAGGGCTCTCGATCTCCGCCAGTAATTGGCCAGCCTTCACGTGAGAGCCGATATCAAAATACCAGCGCTTTAGATAGCCCGTGGTCTGTGCATAGAGTGGGGCATCCACAAACGCTTGAATATTGCCGGGCAGGACTACTTCCTCGGCAGTCGCCTGGCGTTTAGGATGCACAACAGTAACGACCGGTATTGCTGAAACATCGGCTTGTTCGCGAAGAACCTGGCGCGCGCGTAAGCGGGGAATAATGCCGGAAGTAATAAGCGCCGCCGCAATGGCAAGCACAATCACAAGACCGACAATCACACGGAACTTCGACATTGGCTACAAGCCCTTTCGCCTGCCATGCACCAAGCTGAAAAAGGCAGGCACAAAGAAAAGAGTTGCGACTGTCGCAAAAAGCAGACCGCCAATTACGGCCCGGCCCAAGGGAGCATTCTGCTCACTGCCCTCGCCCAAGCCAAGCGCCATCGGCAACATTCCTATTATCATCGCAAGCGCCGTCATCAAAACAGGACGAAACCGGGTAAAGCCCGCCAGCAAGGCGGCATCAGCCGCACTGTCGGAATTGGGAAGCTGTTCTTTAGCGAAGCTGACGACCAGGATGCTGTTCGCCGTGGCTACGCCCATGCACATAATGGAGCCCGTGAGCGCGGGCACGCTGACGGTGGTGTGCGTGATAAAGAGAAACCAGACGATGCCGGCCAGGGCAGCCGGAAGCGCGGAAATGATGATGAACGGGTCAAGCCAAGACTGAAAGTTGACCACGATCAGCATGTACACCAACACGATTGAAAACGCCAAGCCTCCAATCAGCCCACGGAACGAAGAGTGCATGGTTTCGGTTTGTCCTCTGACTACCACGCGCGAGCCTCGCACCAGCTTTTTCTCGTTTTGGTTCACGATGCGGTCAATTCCAGCGGAAACACTTCCCAGGTCGGTGCCTTCCACGTTGCCGTAGATATCAATTACCGGCGCAATCGCATAATGCGACACAGACGCCAAGCCCGTTCCACGCTGGATGGAGGCCAGATTCGCCAAAACCTGAGGCGCGCCGTCGGCTGATGTCATGGGGATATTTCGCAAGTCCGCCAGCGAGTCCACGTCATATTGCGGAGATTGCGCGACGATGCTATAGCTGACTCCCGTTCTAGGGTTCAGCCAAAAAGTAGGGGCTGTTTGGAAGCTTCCGCTTAAAGAGACCAGAACATTTCCAGCCACTTGGCGAGCCGTATAACCAACCTCCTGCGCCTTTGTGCGATTGATGTTAACAAAAAGTTTCGGCTGGTTAAACGGCTGCTGAATGCGCAAGTCCGTCGCTCCCGGTATGAACTTGACCTGCTCCAACAAGCGGTCCGCAAAGTCGCGATTTGCCTCCAGGTTTGATCCCAAAATTTGAATATCAATGGGAGCGGGCAGGCCGAAGTTCAGGATCTGACTTACCAGATCAGCGGGCAAAAAGTAAAACAGCACGGAAGGAAATTGAGACGGCAGTTTGGCCCGTATTTCCCTCGCATATTCGGCGCTTGGCCGGTGCTCAGGCGACAGCGAGATTAGGATATCGGCATCCGCCGGACCGATGGTGCCGTTATTGCTGTAGGAAGTGTTGATTCCGCTGTAAGGAAGACCGATATTGTCAAGAAGGTTGACCAACTCATGCGCTGGTACGATTTGACGAATTTGATTCTCGATCAGATCGCATACTCTTGCTGTTTCCTCAATGCGCGTGCCGGTTCGAGTACGTATGTGCAACCGAAGCTGGCCGCTATCGGAAACGGGAAAGAAATCCTGGCCAAGCCACGGAACCAAGGCGAATGACGCTAAACAGGCCAGCAGAAAGCCGCTCAGAAAAAGACGTTGATGGCGGATACAGATTTGGAGCAGATTCCGGTAGCGACCGCGAAGCTTTTCAAAGTTCCGCTCAAAAACGAGCTGCGCTCTTGTAAAAGGATTACGGCTAGGCTGGGCGTGAGCCGCGGCACCGTCGTGAGCGTGCCCCTGCAGCAGGTACTTTGTCAGTGTGGGAACAAGCGTGCGGGAGAGAAGGTAGGAGGCGATCATGGCAAAGCAGACCGCTTCCGCCAACGGCACAAACAGGTATCGCGCCACGCCGCTCAGGAAGAACATCGGCACAAAGACAATACAAATGCTCAGGGTGGAAACAAGAGCCGGGACCGCGATTTGCGCCGCGCCGTCCAGAATGGCCTGCTCGATTTCCTTGCCCATCTCCAGGTTCCGATCAATGTTCTCAATTGTGACCGTGGCATCGTCCACCAGGATGCCGACAGCCAAAGCAAAGCCGCCGAGCGTCATGATGTTGATGGTTTCCCCCAACGCGCTCAGGACAAACAGCGAACAAAGAATGGAGAGCGGAATGGAGACCGCAATAATCACGGTGTTCCGCCAACTGCCTAAAAAGACCAGGATCATGACGGCGGTGAGACAAGCGGCAATCAACGCTTCCCGGAGAACGGCATTAATGGAAGCGCGCACGAAAACGGATTGATCTCCAATCGGAGTAATTTTCAGCTCCGGCGGCAGCGTGGCGGCTACTACCGGCAGCAACCGGCGAACACCCGCGATGATGTCCAAAGTCGAAACATTGCCGGACTTCAGAATGGCCATCAAAGACCCGCGCTGACCATCCGAGCGCACGATATTGGTTTGCGGCGGATAGCCGTCACGGACGTGTGCGACATCGCGAATATAGATCGTGGCGCCATGCTCGGTCTTGATGGGCATATCGTTCAACTCCGCCACGGAGCGCGGACTGCCGTTAATCTCAACATCGTATTCGAGAGATCCAATTTTCGAAGTGCCGCCCGGCAGGATCAAGTTCTGATTACCAATGGCGTTCGTAATATCAGACGGGCTCAGCCCTTTGGCCTGTAGGGCCTGCGTGTCCAAATCCACCATGATTTGGCGCTGCTTTCCCCCATATGAGTTCGGAATGGCCGTGCCGGGTATTGTCACCAACTGGGTACGAATGAAGTTCGAGCCTAAGTCATAAAGCTGCTGCTCGCTTAAACCCTTTCCCGAAAGAGCCAGTTGCAGTATGGGCACCGTGGAAGCGCTGTAGCTCAGAATCTGCGGGGGCGTTGTTCCCGGCGGAAGCTGTTTCAATTGGAACTGGGAAACAGCAGTCACCTGCGCCAACGCGGTGTTGATGTTTGCGTGCGGCTGAAAGAAGACCTTTTCCACCGCAATCCCGTTCATGGACTGCGACTCGATATGCTCGATATTGTTCACGGTGGTCGTCATGGCGCGTTCGGAGAAGTAAACAATCCGGTCCGAGATGTCCTGCGCCGAAAGACCCGCATACTGCCAAACAACGCTGACGACGGGAATATCAATGTCGGGAAAGATATCGACCGGCGTCCGCGAGATAACAACAGGCGCCAAAATCAGCACCATCAATGACAAAACAATAAAGGTGTAAGGCCGCTGGAGAGCTAGACGAACGATCCACATAGGGAAACTTGATTATCGGATAACTGACATAAAGTTTGAATGACGAACGATTCACTGCTGATGTAACGATGTTCACTCATACCAAATCAATAAGGCGGTATTCATTCAGTAAGAGGAGAACAGTTCACATGAAAACAGTATTTCTGCTAGGCCGCGTGCTTTTTGGCGGTTTCTTTTTATACAACGGCATTAATCATTTCAGGCAGCGCGAAGTGATGACGCAGTACACGGGAGCAAAGGGTGTTCCCCATCCGGATTTGGCCGTCACAGCTTCCGGCGCCGCCATGGCGCTGGGCGGCGTCAGCATTCTTTTAGGCGTCAAGCCAAAGTTGGGCGCAGCGGCAGTTGCCGCTTTCCTGGCGGGCGCTTCTCCCCTTATGCATGCTTTCTGGAATGCTGACGAGGCCAGCAAACAGGGCGAAGTGATCAATTTCAGCAAGAACATGGCATTGCTAGGCGCTGCGCTGATCTTGACAAGCGTGGAAGAGCCTTGGCCGGCATCCCTGGGATAAGCATCCGACAACCGGACTAGAATATAGCACTAGTGAGGTTGCATGACGAACGTCATTACCATTGAGCGTGAGTACGGTTCCGGCGGCGGAGCGATTGCCAGGAGTTTGGCAAACCGGCTCGGCTGGTCACTTTGGGATCGCGAGATTTCCGCTGAGATTGCCAAGCGGTTGCACTGCGATGTGGACTCGGTGGAGAGCCGGGAGGAACGGCTTGATCCCACTTTTTATCGCTTAGTGAAAGTATTCATGCGCGGCAGTTATGAGGAAAGTTATAGCGGCGGAAGTCTCCCGCTGCTGGACGCGGAGCATCTTGCTCAGTTCTTCGAGAGGGTCATTACGGATGTGGCGTCACGCGGCAACTGCGTCATCGTCGGGCGGGCCGCGCCGTGGTTCCTGCGAGACCGCCCCCATACGCTCAATATTTTTTTGTACGCGCCCTATGAAGACAAGGTTAGGCGCGTGATGGGACAGAGCAAAAGCCGGAAAGAAGCCGAAGCGCTCGTGGAAGAGATTGATAGAGAACGCGCGGCTTTCGTCAAAAAGTACTACGGAAAGAATTGGCCCTTGCGCGAGCTTTACCATCTGATGCTGAACACGAAGGTCGGCGGCGACGACGTGATTCAGTTGATCCTCACGGAAATGAATCTTCTCGACCAACGCAGCGCAGCTACCGCATGATCACCGCGCCTCCGAGCTTTCCATTGGCCCAGCCCCGACGCTTGATGCTGGTGGTGAACAAGCACATGCCGGGAATCACCATCTACGACGCCGACACGCAACAATCAGTCGGCAGCGCGTCAATGGGAATCTACCCGCACGAAGCTGCTTTTTCCGCTGATGGCCAGTATGCCTATGTGCCGATTTACGGTTCATCGGGAGTCGGCAAACCCGGCACCGACGAGCACACACTGCACTTCCTTCGCGCTTCGGATTGCCAAATCATTGAATCATTGGATACTGAACAATACAAGCGGCCCCACAGCATCGTTGTCGGGGGGCAAAGCGGGCTGATTTATATGACAGCCGAAATCGCGGAGGCCGTTATTATTGTTGACCCGAAACAAAGGCGAATCGTAGGAACTATTCCGACCGGATCGAACACTTCGCACATGGTTGCGGTGACTCGGGACGAAGGCAAGGCTTATGTCAGCAATGTACGGTCAAAGACGATTTCGGTGCTGGATTTAAAAAGCCGCACATTGATGGACGCGATTGAGACGGAGGGGGAAAACCAGCGCATGACGCTGAGCCCCGATGAGCGCTGGTTTGTGACCAACCTAGGGCCAGCGAAAAAGATCGCCTTTTACCGCTCTTCAGACCACCAACTCGACTTCACGGTTCCAGTGGAAGGAACACCGTTTGTGTCCAAGTTCAGCGCCGACGGAAAGTTTCTCTACACGGCTGGGTTTGCCGGTGAAGGCCGCAACGCCGCGTGGAAGATTGGTGTAGAGCAGCGCAAAGCAACAGCAACACTCTCGGACGGCTTGGGCGGAGACGTGGGATCACTGGAAGTAAATCCGTTTAATAAGGCGGTTTATGTGAGCGATCAGGCAACGGATACGATCTATGAAATTGATCCTGAAACGTGGGAAATAACCAAGACTCTCTCCACGGCCAAATCGCCTGACGCCATGGCATTCGCTATCGTGCGGTGAAAAAATCAAAATTGCTTATGTATGGACGCCCTATTGGGTTTGGCGTCAGTAGGCGGAAAACCGAAAGATCGTTTGCGCGCGAAACTCCTGTCCCGGCTCAAGGGTCGTCGAGGGAAACGCGGGCTGGTTCGGAGAATCGGGGAAGGATTGTGTTTCGCAGCAAAACCCGTAGCGGAATTTATAAGCGACACCGCCTTTACCCGTCACTGTTCCATCAAGATGATTGCCGGTGTAAAACTGCATGCCGGGTTGCGTGGTCAGCACTTCCAGCACGCGCCCGGATTGCGGATCATAAACTCGGGCCGCTAATCGCAGACCGCTCCCGTTCAGGACGAAGTTGTGATCGTAGCCCCAAGCCAGTTTTAACTGCTCATTGTCTTCATCAATGCGGTCGGCGATAAACATCGGCTTGCGGAAGTCGAACGGCGTTCCTTCCACCTTGCGAAGTTCGCCTGTCGGGATCAGATGCGTGTTCACCGGAGTGAATTGATCCGCGTTGATCGTGACCTGATGCTGAAGGATTTCACCCGCGAACTGGCCGGAAAGGTCAAAGTACGAATGGTTTGTCAGGTTGAGAACCGTTGCTTTATCAGTTGAAGCGGAATAATCGATTTTAAGCTCGTTCTCATCCGTCAAAGTGTAGGTAACCGTGGTGGTGAGGGTGCCGGGATAGCCTTCTTCACCATCCTTGCTGACGTATGTCAATTGAAGCGCCGGGCCTTCTATTTCGTGGCTTTCCCAGGCTTGCTTGTCGAAACCCTCAATACCGCCATGCAGCGCGTTTTCGCCATTGTTGCGAGCCAGATGATAGGTTTGCCCATTCAAACGAAACTCACCACAGGCAATACGATTCGCATAACGCCCGACGAGCGCGCCGAAGTAAGGATTCTTGCGCAGGTAGCCGCCCAGATCGTCAAAGCCGAGCACCACATCGTCAAAACTTCCGTCGCGGTCCGCCGTTTTCAAGGTAACCAGACGTCCGCCGAAATTCGTGATGGCGGCTTCCGTGCCTTTCGTATTACGCAAGGTGTAAAGGTACACTGGCTTCCCGGACAAACTTTGTCCCCAATCCTGCTTCGTGATTTGGCTCATTTGTATCTCGCTTTACTGTAATACCAACGCCCTTTGCCAACTCCATCATGTTTACAAAATTTGTAGTGTTCCTGTGACAAACACCAGCTACATTGAAAAGATATGCTTTCAGGAGCTTTTCGCTATGCGCGCGCCCTTTGGGGCATTCTGTTTTTGGCAGGCTTTGCATGGTCCCAATCTGAAGTGGGAACCACTTCTCTGAACGGCACGGTAAAGGACCCGTCCGGCGCAACGGTCGCCAACGCCCAAGTCACGGCCCGTAGCAGCGCAACGGGCTTTGTACGTCACACCGTCTCCACGGGAACGGGTCTCTACAATTTGACAAGTCTTCCCGTAGGAACTTATGAAGTGACTGTCGAAATGACGGGCTTTAAAACAACTCGGATTCCCAATATCAATCTCTCTGTCGGGGCCGCGGCCACGCTTAACATTGATCTCCAGATTGGAACATCCACGGCGGAGGTCAACGTGGTAAGCGATGCGCCTTTAGTTGAAACGAGCCGGACAGTCACAAGCACGTCTGTTTCGACGCAGCAGGTAGAAAATCTTCCGGTCAACGGACGTAATTTTCTTGACTTTACTTTGCTCACGCCGGGAGTCGTCCGCGATCCTACCCGCAGCGGCGATCTGTCGTTCGGCGGACAGCGCGGGACTTCCAACAGTCTGCTGATTGACGGTTCCGATGCGAACAACAACTTCTATGGCCAATCCGTGGGACGGGCCGGAACAGGCCGCAATCCTTATTCCTTCAGCGAGGACGCAATTCAGGAGTTTCAGGTAAACACAAATAATTACGCCGCTGAGATCGGGCGCGCGGGCGGCGGCGTTATCAATGTAATCACCAAGTCGGGAACGAATACGTTTCATGGCGACGCGTTCGAGTTTTATCGCGACAAGTCGCTTAATGCAAACACGTGGGACAACAATGCAACAGGCAGTCCCAAGCGCGCTTATCATTTCAATCAGTTTGGAGGCGATATCGGCGGCCCCATTCTAAAGAACAAGGTTTTTTTCTTTTTCGACTACGATGGTCAGCGCAATACGACGCCCAACATCGTAATTCCCGGCGCTTTTCCTACGGATGCGGCGGGTCAGCAGGCGCTTGCAGGCTTGGGTCAATACTTCGCTCCTTACGTAAACTCTTTGAACAACAATGTTTATTTGGGCAAGGCGGACTGGAATCTTACCGACAATCAGCACATCAGCTTCCGCTATAACGCTAATCGGTTCAACGGCCTGAACTATGAAAACGCGGGGGCAACCAGCGCGCAAGGCCATACCGGGAACAGCAACGTAACGTCCGACAACGCCGGTTTCATCTACACTGCCGCTTTTACGCCCAATACGGTATTGGAAGGGCGCTTTTTCTATACGCGGGATAACGAGCCGGGTTTTGCAAACTCATCGGCACCCGAAACAGTGATTCAGCAAAGCGGCCAGACGGCGCTTACCTTCGGAAGAAACAACTTCAGCCCACGCTACACCAACGTCAGCACCTATCAGCCGACTTTGACCTTTGCCGTCACCAAAGGAGCTCACACGACCAAAGTAGGCGCTGACACCATTGTCAATAAGATCGGCAACTACTTCCCCGGTAATTTCAGCGGCTCCTATATATTCACCAGTTTTGCTAATTTCGCCAACAATCAACCCAGCCAATTCACGCAGGCATTTCCCGGACCCGGAACAACCGGAGGCACCAGCCACCCCGACGTTAATGAGTACGCCTTTTTCGTGGAAGATTCCTGGCGCGTGACCAGCAACCTTACGCTGAACTACGGCATACGCTACGACCTTTTCGATTACGCGCAGCCTTCGGTTCTGAATTCTAATGGGGT
>JAABUZ0100005080.1_pt1 | contig 17585 bp, 27 predicted proteins | sample 5562091 | NCBI WGS metagenome assembly JAABUZ01 (sample SAMN12813069, study PRJNA571459) | rock metagenome | isolation source: Antarctica rocks | place: Antarctica: Victoria Land, Linnaeus Terrace sud | collected 2015-12-21
CGTCCCCCGCTCCACCCTCTACGGCCACCTCGACAAAGCCAGCACCGGCGCCCGAGCCAAGCCGGCCAAGGGCAACGCGCCTTCCGCCTAGCGCCGGATCCTGTACCGCTGCACCTCAGACCCCATCTTGGACCCATTGGAGGAGGCGGCTCACGGATTGGGGGTGGACCTGAACCGGCTCTACGACAGGGGCAGGGAAGCGTTGGAGCCCCTGATCGACGCCATGCCGAGTAGGTGGGTGGAGCGCGAGCTGCGCCGCCTGCGCCAGTCGAATCCGCAGAAGCGCTGGGAGGGCAACGACCTGAACGACGTCACGGCGTTAGCGATCTCCGTTCCCTATTGCGATGTAGTCATCACAGAGCGGGGATGGTCAGCCATGATCAATGACGGAAAGGTAAACAAGCGGTTCGATACGCGGGTGCTGGCCGACCTTCGACGATTGCCCGAGGTGTTGGACTCGCCGAGCCCGCTGCTTGACCGACCCTGAGCCGGAGGACCACTTCAACGTCTGGCCGCCCACGTAGACGACAAGCTCATGTGCCGGCGAGGGTTCGGCTTTCGGCAACGCCGATGCCACGTCCACTCCTCGCGCTCAGCGGCCCGCAGTGGCGTGTCTGGTTAGCGCCGACCATCCCGGTCGAGGCCGATGGCACGCCGGAGCCCCTCGACGCCCTCGACTCGGACCGGGTCCGGCCCGCGGACGAAGGCGTCGACGGTCAGGACGAGACGTCGCAGGACGGCCAGCTCGCCCTCCCGCCGTTGCCGGCGCTCGACCCCGTTGTCGACGTATCCCACCTTGCGGCTGACGGCGAGCGAGGCGGGGTTGTCCTCGTAGGCCGCGGAGGCGAGCTGCTCGCCGCCCAGGTGGTCGAGCACGAGCGCGCACGCCGCCTGGCGCATCAGCGTCCCGATGCCCCGCCCCCTGGTGGGCGCGGCCCAGCCACGACCCGGTCTCGGCAACCCGCGTCACCGGGAAGTTCTCACCGAAGAGCGCCTGCACGCCGACGATCTCGCCGGCCAGGCTCACGACGAGGTCGAGCGACCAGGAGGCGGGGGAGAAGTCGGCGCGGCTGCGCCAGTAGTAGGCGGCCGACTGGCGGAGCAGGTCTGCAGGTGCGGCATCGGTCCAGGGCGTGGAGAACGGAATGACCGCCGGGTCGTGCACCCCGGCGAGCACCAGCTCCAGGAGAGCCGGCATGTCCTCGTCCCGCACCGCCTGCAGGGTCAGCGGACCGGCCGTCACAGTCAGGGCGAACGGCGGCCAGAACTGCTCGGGCGTCACCATCCGCCCAGTCTCGCGCCGGGCGGCGCGGGGCACGAGCGGTTATGGCCGCCCGCGCAGCCCCTGGTCGCCTTCGTAGGAACCGACGATGTCGGAGGTCGGGGACCTGCTCGAGCTCATGCAGGCGATGCCCGTGTGGAACACGGTGCAGGCGACGGTCGTCCACCATGTGGATGCCAGCCAAGCGGCTGCCCTAGGAGCAAGACCGAGCCCGGCGCGCTGGGGGGTCAGACCTGGCCGAGCCGAAGCTCACCAGATGCTCGGCCCGCCGCCCGTGCCCGAAGGGCAGTCAACCGCTCAGTAGCCGGTCGTGCCGTCGATCTCCTCCCGGATGGTGTCGGCGTGGCCGTTGTGCCGGGCGGTCTCCTGGATCATGTGCAGCAGGATCGCCCGCAAGTTGGCCGACGTGCCGTAAGGCGTTCGGATCACGTCGTCGAGCTTCCCGACGGACACCACCTGTCTGCACCGCGCGCAGGTCCGCAGGTACTCGTCGATGAGCGCCTGCGTGGTGTCGTGCAGGCCGGCCCGGAACTCCTGGGACGGGTCTGCGCCGTAGGGCGGGGGATCGGGCAGGCCGGCGTAGATGCTGAGGAACCAGCCGTGCTCGGTCGAGGTCAGGTGCTTCACCAAGCCGAGCAGGCTCAGCCCCGAGCGGGTCATCGGTCGGCGCAGCTGCTCGTCGTCCAATCCCTCGAGCTTGCGCAACAGCGTCGCCCGCTGGAAGTCGAGTTGCTGGTTCAACGCATCCCGCTCCCCAGCGCAACGGTCAACATCGACCCGGTTCTGCGAAGGAGTGGAACTCACGCGCCAAACATAGGGCGCTGGTCCCTCGCCACGCCGGACCCGTCTGTGCCACCGGCCGGCGCCGCCGACGGACCGGCGGGACCCAGGCGCCGTGGCGCCGGCGATGAAATTCGTACCGCCGAGGCTCGAGCACCACGCGTGCCCCTGCACAGCAGGGGCTCGTGGTTAGTGGTTAGCGCACGCCAGAGGGCCCCAGAAAGGGGCCCATCATTCGGTTCGACCGAAGGTGCATGACCACATCATGCCAGCACCAGTCCTTCATCAAGCCCAGCGATCCCTCCCGCTGTGCCGTTCAGGCTTCGTCAACTGACACAGCCCAGGGGACGCGGTGGCGGGAAGGTCAGCCCCTTGGTGACGGGGCCGCCGATGGTGCAGGTCAGGGTCGGACGTAGGTGAGAGCTTCCAGCGCGAGTCCGGGCCAGTCCTGCTTGTTGGCGTGGTTGAGCACGACCCACTCCTTGAGGGGGCGGCCCTGGCCGCGGTCGAACGGCTGTCCGATCTGTTCGGCGACGAGTTCGGCGCAGCGGCGGGCGGGGAGCTTCACGACGAGGCCGCCGGGTGCGAGCATCGCGAAGATCTTGCCTTGCACTCGCAGTCCTGGGGCGGATCCGAAGCCGGTGCCCTCTGCGACGCCGGGCTCGCTCAGCAGCCGGTCGGCGATTGCCTCGAAGGAGGCCTGGTGGGTCACGCGGCGCTGCGCAGGACGGCGGTGTCGTGCACGTGGCGGATGCGCTGGATCAGACCACTGCTGACGGTGAAGTGTTCGGCGACCCGGAAGCGGCCGAACGGCTGGGTGTGCATGTCGTACAGCAGGAGGGCCTGGTTGCTGGAGCCGAACTCGGCGAGCAGGTCGACGTGTTCGGCGAGCGCACCGAAGCTGGCGACTGCTGCGGCGAAGTCGTCCCGGCCTGCGTAGGTGTTGATGGGGACGTCTGTGGCCAGGTCTGCGGCGAGCAAGCGGCGGGCGGCGTCGAAGTTGTGGGCGGTCCACGCAAGGTGGTAGGCGCGGGCGACGTCGAGCGCAGTCCTGCCAGCGCGGAAGGGGGCGCCGTGGCCGGTCTCGACCAGAGCGGTGAGGCTGGCCAGGAAGCGGTCCCACCCGGCCGCTACCTGCGCGGCGGGCAGGCCGAGGTGCTCGAAAGCGATCATGCATCCCTCGGACCCGGCGTCGCCGAGCTCAAACTGGATCGTGGTGGCCGACCAGTCCGCTGCGCTGCTGTGCTCAAGGCAGGTCCACCGCACCCGTGCTGGGTCGCTCACCTCGTCCACGCGCATGGCGATCGCCTCGTCCATGTCCTCGAAGCCGAATGTCAGCTGCCCGCCAGCTCGCGTCGTGCCGGCGACGATCGGCGTCCACCAGCCGCGAAGGCCCCCGATTGTTGCGACGGCGGCAAAGACCCGCTCCCGCGTCGGCTGACAGGTCACCTCGCGCAGGTAACCGTCGCCGGCGACCTTTTGGATTGACTCCCTCACTGCGCACCCTCCTCCCGGACACTGTTACAAGTTCAGGCTTACACAAGCCGAGGCTTGGAGCAACTGCCGAGGACGCTTACGCTTGCCTGGTGTCCGGCGAAGCAGCGCTAGCGGCCTTGGCCGAACCACGCCGGCGCGCGATGCTGCTGCTGATGCGGGATCAGCCGCTGTCCGTGGGCGAGATCGCGGGGCACTTCCGCATCACCCAGCAGGCGGTGTCCCAGCACCTGAGAGTCCTGCGTGATGCAGGCCTCGTCGACGTGCGTGCCGAACGCCAGCGACGTCTCTACCTCGTGCGTCCCGAAGGCCTGCAGTCGGTGGAAGCATTCCTGGCCGAGCTGTGGCCGGCCAGCCTGCAGCGCCTGAAGTCGGCAGTCGAGGCCGGCGATGACAGCTGAGCCGATCAGGGCCACGGCGTACATCCAGGCGCCGCCCGAGCGCGTCTTCAAGCACTTCACTCGACCCGAGGCGCTGCTGCTCTGGATGGGCGAGCACGCCGTTCTCGACCCCGAACCGGGCGGTGAGTTCACGGTGGACATCCGCGGCGTCCCCGTCCGCGGCCGCTACCTCGAAGTCGAGCCACCGTGCCGGCTGCTGATCAGCTGGGGTCACGCCGGCTCCGACCGGCTGCCACCCGGCGCCAGTCTCCTCGAAGTCCGCTTACATCCCGCAGCCGGCGGCACGACCGTGACGATCTCGCACACCGGACTACCCCAACCGGAAGCCACCGGACACCGACAAGGATGGCGGCAGTTCCTCGACCAGCTGGCCATAGTGGCCCGTGGATGAGGTCGAGACGCCCCAGACGTCCCAGTGACCGGTCGTCCCGCGGGACTGTCGTCGAGGGGTGCTTTCGTCTGGTTAGCGTTTCGCCATGGCCGTAGCGCAGCCGCGGGACGGTGATGCCGCCGCCGAACCAGTGGCGGTTGGTGTGCGCGCGGTTTACGACGCGGTGGCTGATGCCTACGACGCTGCGCTGCGGGACGAGCTGGACGGCAAGCCGCTGGACCGGGGGTTGCTGACGGCCTTTGCCGAGCTTGCGGCCCTCGGTCCGCTCGCTGATGTGGGCTGCGGTCCTGGGCACGTCACCCGTTTTCTGGCGGCGCGGCATCCGCAGGTGATCGGCATCGACCTCTCGCCTGCCATGGTCGCGATCGCCCGGGAGCGGACGCCGGAGCTGACGTTCGCGGTGGGGTCCATGCTGCGTCTGCCTGTCGTCGACGGCGCTTGGGCGGGGGCGGTGGCGTTGTACTCGATCATTCACCTGACCGGGCAGGACAGAAGGACGGCTTGGCGTGAGCTGTCCAGGGCACTGCGGCCCGGCGGCTGGTTGTTGGTCGCGTTCCATATCGACAGCGCCGAGTTCGAGGCCGGCCAGGTCAACCACCTCCGAAACTGGTTCGGCCGGTCCGTCGAGCTCGACGGGTTCTTCCTCGACCCGGCGCAGGTCGTGGCCGAGCTGCAGTCTGCGGACTTTGCGCTGGTCGCTCAGCTGCAGCGCCAGCCGTCGCCTGGGGTCGAGTACCCGAGCCGGCGCGGCTACCTGCTTGCCCAGCGTCTCTGACGATCGGGTCGAGGTCAGGAGCCGCCGGTCCACGGGAGGGCAGCACCACCCCTGTGCCGTCCCGCATGACGTTCTCCACAGCGGATCGGCCTGCGGAGCGACATAACGGAGCTACAGCTCGTACTCGAGCTCGTAGCGGTGCGTGCCGTCCTCGTCGATGTTGAGGTGCAGGATGCCGGTGAGCCCGTCCAGCCGGCCGCTGCCGGAGCCCGGCACCACCTCGTAGTGCAACGTCTGCGATCCGCCGTGCAGGGACCCGAACTGCTGCAACGCGAAGCTGCCCTGCCGCCCTCCCAGGTTGCCGTCCACTGTCTCGATCGCGACGTAACCGGCCGCACCGGCCTGCGGATCTCCGCCCGACAGCATGACGCCCGCACCGGTGCCCTGCAGGTCACCATGAAAGGTCTTGGACAGCTCGAAGCGGCTGACCGCTCCGTCGAGCTCCGCCGGGCCGGGCTGCATCGTGACGTCGAAGATGCCTCTCGCGGTGTCAACCATGCCGCTCATCCTGCACGTACGGCGCGCCTTGCCGCTCGAACGATCCGCCAACGGGACAGTCGTGTCGGACGCGCTACGCGCTGGCGAGCGGATGGATCTGGTCGAGGACGCTGCCGAGCCGGTCGCGCTCAACTTCGAGGTCGTAACGTCCTTGCAGGTTCATCCAGAAGCGCTCTGAGGTTCCGAAGTAGCGGGCGAGCCGTAGCGCGGTGTCGGCGCTGATGCGCCGCGTGCCGTGCACGATCTCGTTGATTCGACGGGGCGGCACGCCGATCGCGACTGCGAGCTTGTGCTGGGTGATGCCCAGCGGGCCGAGGTACTCCTCGGCGAGGATCTCGCCGGGATGGACCGGTGCCATGAGCGCACTGTCAGTCATGTGTCCCTCCTCCTCTCAGTGGTAGTCGACGATCTCGACGTCCTCGGGTCCGGCCGGGGTCCAGCGGAAGCAGATTCGCCACTGCTGGTTCACCCTGATGCTGTACTGCCCCGCTCGATCCCCGCGCAGCTTCTCCAGCCGGTTGCCCGGCGGGATCCTCGCGTCATCGAGGGTCCCGGCGGCATCGAGGATCAGCAGCTTGCGCAATGCCGCACGTTGAGTTGGCGGGTCGAGGCGGCGTGAGCGTTCACGTCGCCAGATTCGTTCGGTGTCCTTGTCGGCGAACGAGCGCAACACATCCACCAGTATAACGCACCGCGTTATTAACGGACGGCGTTATGCATGTCCTGCAGAGGGTTCGTCTATTGGGACGGCCAGGCGTCATCGACAGGGTGGTAGCCCAGTTGCTGCGTTGTCTCCTTCAGGTCGGCGATCCGGTAGCGGTTGGCGGAGATTCCGTTGGCGACGACGAACTCCGAGACCGCCGCGTCGACGGCGCAGCGCACCAGCTCGGCGGCGTCTCGCGGGCTGAGCCAGGCTGACAGTTCTTGGGGCGACACGGCAGCGGCGTCGGGACGTTGCTCCGCGAAGTACCCGATCCGCAGAGCCACCACCGACGTGGAGGTGGTGGCAGCGATCCACGCGCCGACACTTTCGGCCCACGCCTTGGTGGCTCCGTAGAGGTTGCCGGGGCGGGGCGGGTCGCCAGCCCTCGACTGCGTCTGATCCGGCATGGCAGAAACCGATTGCAGGCTGCTGGCCAACACCAGACGACGGACACCGCAATCGGCGGCGGCCCTCGCGACTTGGTAGACACCGACGATGTTGGCGGGCAGCAGCTGTGACCAGGAGGCGGTGGGATCGGGAACCGCGGCCAGATGAACCACGGCGTCGGCGCCGGTGAAGGTTAGGCGACAGGCGTCGGGGTCGCTCACGTCCAGCACGCTGATGCCGTCACGGGCGTTGAGGTCCGTTTCCTGCATCTCCCAGTCCTGCGGGAGCAGCGGAGCGATGGCCCGTCCGATGCGACCAGCAGCACCGGTCACCACCACTGGCCGGCGCGTTCGCATCATGACCATGACGCTATCGACCAAGTCACGCGGCCCTCCCAGACGGACGGTCAGGCTTGTCGTCGTGCTGCTCAAGGTGCCGCTCGCTGCGTCTGCGTCTACGCGAATGCCGGCACGCGGTGACCAGCGGGAGGCCTTGGCTGACGACGAGTAGTGCCATCGCAGCGGCAGTCAGCCAGTTTGCGACCAACGCAGCGCCAGCGCCGCAGAGGACGGCGAGCACGATCAACGTGATGCGCACCGAGGCTCTTCTCATCAAGTCCATGATGCCGCTCGCCCGACCTGCACTCCCGCAAAGTGCGGCGCGCTCAGGGGGTCAACGCACCGCCTGGTTGCATCAGGATGCCGGAAGTCAGGGCATAGTGCTGGCCTCGCGGGGCTGCCCGTCGGTGCCGACCTTGGCGCCCTCGACCATCGTCTCGGCGTCGCAGGACCCGGAGTCGTCGCCGCCGTCGACGCACCCACCTTCGGGCCAACTTGGGCGACGGGTCGACCTGGACAGGTGCGGTCGCCGCGTAGTCCGACCGAGTTCCCTGGTTGTGAGCAGACAGGGCTTGTGGCACGCGGTCCAGGCGGCACACGAGCGGGTCGTGACGACCATCGTCGTTTCCTCAGACTGCGATGAGCCCGAGGTATGCGAGCCCGAGGACGCCGCGGTACCCGCCGAAGTACGCGGACCGCTGTTGTCCGGCTCGCTTCAGGACCTCGCCGCGGTTGGGGTGAACGGCGTCATGGTCGGCCAGCCATCGTGCGTAGCGGGCGGAGTATCCGGACTCGAAGACGTCCCACTCGTCCAAGCTCGCCTGATGGACCTGCAGGGGCGCGAAGCCGTGGTCGACGGCGAGCTCGAGCAGCTCGGGCAGGGTGACGTACTCGTCGTTCCGGCCGGCCAGTGGTGCGGTCGCCGCGGGAGTGGGCGGCTGCGACCAGATGCTCTCGCCGTAGAGGACGCGGCGGCCGCGTGGCACGAGGGCTCGCAGTGCGCTGAGCGCGGCGGTGTAATCCAGGGGTTGGGCGTCTTCTACTGGTGGTCCCCAGATTTGGCTGGCGCCGATGCAGATCACGGCGTCGGCCGCCTCCGGTGACCCGGTGCGCGCGTCGGCGCAGTGCAGCTCGACGCGCCCAGCCGTCCCGCGGCTCTCGGCGAGGGTGCGGCCGTGGGTGATCGCGTCGGGGTTGGCGTCCACACCGATGCCGGTCGCGGACGGGACGGCGTCGAGCACTTGGAGCAGCAGCTCCGCCCATCCACAGCCGACGTCGAGGACGAGCGGGTGCGCGGCTGCTGCAAGGCCGTCGGCGAGGAAGCCCACGAGTGTGTCGGCCCGTGTTTGAGAGAGCGGTGTCATGAATGGCAGGTCTTCGTACGCGGCGGTTAGCTCGATGGCGACGGGATCTCCTCGGGGGTGTGCCACGACCGCTGATCGGCGGCAGGATCGGAAAAGGCATCGCGATGCGGATCGCGCTGATGGGCAAGCGTCTCATCGCCGCGTGATCACGGTCCACCAATTTTCGCTACCGCGCCGTCCACGCGACTGGACTGATTCCAAGCCGTCGCAGTTCCTTGGTACTGAGACGGCGACGGTGAAACGGTCCGGCTTCTCCCGAGGCAGCTACTCAGGACCCGTTGATCGTCGATGGTGCCGCCACTAGCGTGCATTCATGATACAGGTAGATGCGGGGCGGGCGCGCTGCCGCGGGTGGCGCCGGCCTGCCCGGCTGGGGTTGGCACTGCTGATGGTGGGTGGTGGAGTCGCCTGTTCGGCGATCACCCGCCCGGCGGCGCTGTGCTTGCCGTCGCCGCTGACGGTTGCCCCTGACCCGGTGGTCGTGGGCAAGTCCGTGACGGTCTCCAGCCCGCCGTTTGCCTGCCCCGCCCGGTACCGGTCGGGCAAGCAGTACGTGCTGACCCTGTTCCTGGCTGGCCGCGGCGCGCCGATACCGCTGGGCACCGTGCCGGTGTCCGCCGACGGCTCGTTCATCGCGTCCACGCTGGTGCCGCCCGGTGCGCCGGCCGGGGGTGCGTCGATCGAGGTCGGCGGCAGTGCGTTCGACGACTGCAAGGACACCGCCGGTGCCTCGAGCTGCGCTGCCTATGTGGCAAGCCTGACGCTGCTGCCGCGTGCGTAGTCGACAGTGCCGCAGTCGGCACGCCGAGGCGAGGTTCTGACTGATCGCGTGCTGCGGGGCTTGCCCCCAGGAGCGAATGGCTACTGTCTTACACGCGCCCAACCGCGAGCAGATGGCCGCTTGCGGCGATGAGCGCCGACTCGCGCTCAACCATCCGGGCCGCCCGCACTGCCGCCTGATGCAAGAGTGCAGGTGTCCGAGAGACCTCAGCCCGAGGAGGTGCCGGTGAAGGGGGCAGCGCCGCACCATCCTCGGCGTCTCTCAATCAGGGAAATGAGACGCCGCCCCGTGGAACGTCGTGAAGCTTCAATGGAAACTAGTAGACGGTCCAGGAGTCGTCCCTACGGAGAGCGCTGGGCCCCGCGGAGGGTTTGGACCCTTCGACTGGTGGCGCTTCTGGTCGGACTAGGTAGCTTGCTGGCGGGACTAGCCATGACTTCCGGCGATCTGGTCGATGTCGTCGTCGGAATCGTCCTGATGGTTGGTCTCCTCTTGGAGCTGGCCGTTGCGAGGCATCAACTCCGTTCAGGGGGGTGACGGTCCACGAAGTCACGGGCAGTCTGCCGCCCGTACCGCTCAGCCCCCGATCACCGGCACGACTCACCGAACCAGTCTTGCGGGATAGCGCGACCTGCTGGTTCATCTCGAGCGCGGGGGAGGGGTGCCGTGGGGTCGTCATACGAGAATTGTCGGAGACGGGCGCCGACGTTAACTGGGCTTCGTCATTGGGCGCCGCATGAGCCAGCGGTCAGCTCCGCCACTGCGGGCGCTGGTGAGCGTGACGCGTTTGAAGCCTGCGGCCTCGAACAGGGATGTCGTGCCGACGTAGGCGAACGAGGCGCTGACACGACCTGCAGTGGAGTCGATCGGGTACGCCTCGAGCACCGGGACGTCGCTGCGACCCTTTGCGTAGTCGACGACCGCGTCGAGCAGAGCGCGTGACAGTCCGGTGCGCCGAAACTGCGGTCGCACGATGAAGCAGATGACGCTCCATGCCGGGGTCTCGTCGACGTGGGGGATGGTTCGAGCTTTCACGAGCCGGTTGAAGCTGGATCGTGGCCCGAATGAACACCAACCGGCCGGGACGCCGTCGACGTAAGCGATCATGCCTGGCGGAGGATCCGCGTGGCACAAGCCGCGGAGCCGCTCGGGCCGGTCCGGCCCGCGCAGGGTGTGGTTCTCAGCGTTGGTGATGCGATAGGTCAGGCACCAGCATGCTGGTGTGCTCGGCTTCGCCGGGGCGAGGATCGTCGCAACGTCGGGGAACCGATCGGCGGCAGCCGGGTGAACCTCGACGCTCACGAGAGGTGGTCGCTCAGGAAGGTGACGGTGCGGTGCCACGCCCATGGCTCGCGCAGCCATTGTGACCGCGCAGCCAGGATGCCGTTGAAGCCCGTACCCGGCACGGACGAACGTTCGACCTTCCTCGCCACATCGGGAAAGGTAGCAACGCCGTACGACAACGCTTACTGAACGGCGTGTCCGATTGCCGGTCGTCAGACGGGACGTCGGGGAATCATGCCCGGCACCTGTCCGGTCCGGGCTATGACGAAGAGCCAGAGCTCGACGCGCCCGGCGACATGCTCAAGCGAGAGGACTTGCCAGCCGGTGTCGGTCAGTGCGTCGCGGACTGCCGGCTCACGCCAGTAGGTGAAGTGCCTCGGGCGGCCGAGCTTGGCATCGGTCCATGCCTCGCCGTCCCCCTCCTTGAGCGTGACGGCCAGGACGCCTTCGCTGGTGACGGCCTGTCGTGCCCGCTGCAGGACGTCGACGAACTGCTCTCTGCTCACGTGCAGCAGCACTGCGTCGGCCAGCACTGCGTCGTACGGTCCGCCGAAGTCGTCCACACGGACGTCGAGCAGCCGCGCCTGATGACCGGCCGCCTGGAGGATCTCGACGAACGCTGGGGCTCCGTCGGTGCGCCGGACCCGGGGGCCTCGGCGCTCGAGGTAGCTCGCGTCCCATCCGGGCCCGCTGCCCAGTTCGAGCACGCTGCCGTCGCCGACCAGCCCGGCTACCGCGTCAAGGTAGGCCATGACCGCCGGCCCGGGGGGCACCGACTGCTGCAGGTAGACGTGCGCGGCCGCGTTGTAAGAGTCCAGCGTGACGTCCCCGGATGCGCCGGAGGGCGACGAGCTGCTGGTCACGGGCGAACCGTATGGCGAGCGGCGGTGTGGTGTCCGCTCGCCGATCGACTGCCGGAACGAGAGCCTTCCTACACACGCGACCTTGTGGCTAGGTGCACGTGACCGCGGCGGCATGTCAGAGCGTCCAGACTTGAGCGAACCGAGCAGGCTCGACACGCCGTCGAGGAACGGGTGCGACACTCCGAGGTCATGAGCGCCGAAGAACCGCCAGAAACCGCCACTGAGATTCTTGCATCACAGAAGAGCAGTCGGCTGGCGGCGGTCATGGCGGCAACAAGGCAGACCCTGCAGGCGGAATTTGCCGAACTCAAGGCGGCCTTCACGCACAACACGCCGAAGGGGGCTGGCGGCGAGGTACTGGTCGCCCAGTTCCTCCAGAGGCGGTTGCCCGAGCAGATCGGGTGTACCGCAGGCCAAGTTATCGATTCCACGGGCGCAATCAGCAGGCAGGTAGACGTGGTCCTCTACGACCGAGCCCGGACTCCGATGCTCTTCAGCAGCCCGAACGGGCACGACCAGCTGATTCCGGTGGAGGGGGTTTTGGCCGTCATCGAGGTCAAGACGCACCTCACGAAGGCGATGTTGCCCGGCATTGCGGAGAACTGTCGAAGCGTCAAACGACTCAAACGGACGGCATACTTCGACCAGCCAAGGAGTCCGACATACCGGCTGTACGACCAGGATTGGGCCGACTTCCCCATCTACTACAGCGTCTTCGCGGCCAAGACTGACAACATGTATGCCGGAGACATCAACGAGATGCAGTACGACAATGCCCTCCACGAGCGCATTGATTCACTCTGCTACCTCGACCGCGGCTCAAACCTCAACGTGTCCGTGCCCGACATCTATGCCAGCCCACAGATCTCCGCAACGCCGTCCCCGGGCAGCGGCCTCATCGACATCGCAAGCGAACAGGGTCTTCTGCACTGGTACGGCGCACTTGCCAGCGTGATTGCGCAGGCGGAGGTTCGACCCATCAACATCCTGACGTACATGGTCAGCGAGCTGCATGTCACAGGCACCGTGCCGTCAGGGAAGTTCACTGAGGATATGGCGGCCAGGTTCCGGGCCGACATCGCGGCAGCCAACGGACTTGATCCCGATGTGCTCCGCCGCTTCCAAGAGAAGACCCTCACCACCCGCGATGCGTATGACCTCCTTCGCTCGGCCGGCTTTCACCCAGCACCCGAGAACGAAGAGGAGTTGCGGCCCGCCCAAAAGGCAGCACGTGCCCTGCCTTTTGAGGAGTGGGACATTCGGTGGACCATCACCGGAAACTCGGAGCCATGAAATGCTAACGGGAACCGATGCATAGGCCGCACCTCAGCCGCCGCTGTCGCGACAAGCAGAGCCGGTAAACGATCCGCTTATGAGGCGGTCGGGTGGCGACGCGCTCGCACTCGAGTCCTCGCTCCGGCAGCGAGAGCAGGGGTGGCAGGGTGGAGGCCGGCGCCGACGCTTGCGGCGACCAGAAGGAGACCGACCATGCCGGACGACCCCCTGTTCACAGATGCCGAGGCTCTGCTCGTCGCCCGTAACGCCCAGAATCTTGAGCACCCGGGCGGCACGCTGCTCGAGCACCTGCGACGAGTAGGCGAGCAACTCGCCGACTGGGGCGCCTCACGCGAGGTGCAGCTCGCAGGCCTCTGCCACGCCGCCTACGGCACCGATGGCTTCCCCGTGAGCCTGCTCGACCTCAATCAGCCGGGCACACTCCGCGAGGCCATCGGGATGCAGGCCGAGGAGCTCGTCTACCTCTACGCCAGCTGCGACAGGGGCCAGGTGTACCCGCAGCTGGACCAAGCCGCCGTCTACTTCGACGACCGCTTCACCAGGCTGCGGACCCAGCCGGACAGGAAGTCCCTTCGGGCGTTTGTCGAGATCACCGCGGCCAACGAGCTGGACGTCGTGCGCAACAGCTCTGCCCTCGCTACTGAGCACGGACCAGCCCTCCAACGGCTGTTCGTTCGAGCTTCCCGGCACCTCTCGCCATCGGCACAGCAAGCGTGGAGCGCGCCGCAAGTGACCGCAAATCCGCGGGCCGGTGAAAATTCGACCCAGTAGGCGAGCCGTCAATGGCATGCGTGCCAGCGACGCGAGTGCCAGAGCAGCACCGCTACCAGGGCGACGCGCTGTGGTCACCGCCGCCGCTGTCGGCACACTCAAGGGCTATGGATCCGGAGGTGCGTGCGTTCTACGTCGACGGCTTCCGCGAGGACGAGCGGTTGCGGCTGCGGGCGCACGGTGTGCTCGAGCGGGTTCGTACGCAGGAGCTGCTCGCGCGGTTCCTCCCACTGCCGCCCGCGGCGGTGCTTGACGTCGGCGGTGGGACGGGCGTTCACGCGGAGTGGCTGGCGCAGCGTGGGTACGCCGTGCATCTGATCGATCCCCTCGAGGAGCACGTTGCCGTCGCCGGGGAGCTGCCCGGTGTCGTGGCCGCCGTGGGCGACGCTCGATGGCTGCCGCAGGAGGATGACAGTCAGGACGCCGTCTTGCTGCTCGGCCCTCTCTACCACCTGCCCGAGCGTGAGGCCCGCCTTCAGGCGCTGCGCGAGGCGCGGCGCGTCGCGCGGCCCGGATCACCGGTGGTTGCCACCGGCATCAGCCGGTACGCGACGCTGATGGACATCGGCAGCGACGGACGCCTCACCGAAGCGGTCGAGCCGTTCCTGCACCGCCTGCACGCGACCGGCCAGTTCCGCGGCGACGTCGTCGGCTTCACCACTGCGTACTTCCACCTGCCCGACGAGCTGGCGTTGGACCTGGCTGATGCGGGCCTGTGTGGTGTTGAGGTCTATGGCATCGAGGGCCCAGCGGGCCCCACCCTGCGAGCGCTCGGACTGGAGTGCCTTGACCAGCGCCTCGGGGCGGCAGTGCGGGCGGCCCGAATGGTGGAGCGCGAGGCAGCGCTGATCGCCGCAAGCGGTCACCTGCTCGCGGTCGGGCGCGTGTAAGACAGCAACTCACTGCCAGCTTCAGGCAGCCCGAGCCTGGGTGAAGATCTGAGACAGGAGCCGCCGGTGAGTGACGAGGGTGTTGTGCAGGCGCCCCCCATCGACGTCGGGCTGGTGCGGCGCCTCGTCGAGGCGCAGTTTCCGCAGTGGGCCGATCTGCCGGTCGTAGCCGCCGTTCCGCAGGGGTGGGACAACCGCTCGTTTCGGCTCGGCGAGACGTTGGTCGTCCGCCTGCCGAGCGCGGGCAGCTACGCCGCGCAGGTCGACAAGGAGAATCGCTGGCTGCCGTTTCTAGCCCCCCCGGCTTCCCTTGCCGGTTCCTGTTCCGGTGGCGCGGGGCGTACCCGGGCACGGATACCCGTGGTCGTGGTCGGCCTACCGCTGGATCGACGGACAGCCCGCCACGACGGGCCGAGTTTCGGATCTGAGCGAGTTCGCGACCACGCTGGCGGGGTTCCTGAGTGCGTTGCAGAGCATCGACCCTGCCGATGGGCCGCAACCTGGACCGCACAACTTCTGGCGAGGTGGGCGCTGACGACGTACGCCGAGGAGACCTTGCGCGCGATCGACACGCTGGCCGGCGAGATCCCCCGCGAGGCAGTGCTGGCCGCGTGGCGCGACGCTGCGGCTGCACGCCCGGCCAGGCGAACCGTCATGGCTGCACGGCGACGTCGCGGCCGGCAACCTGCTCGTCCGCGACGGCCGGCTGGCTGCCGTCATCGACTTCGGCAGCTGCGCGGTCGGCGACACGGCCTGCGACGTAGTCATCGCATGGACCCTGCTTGCCGGGGCGAGCCGGCAGGCGTTTCGGTCAGCTCTCGCCGTCGACGATCGAACCTGGGCCCGCGGCCGCGGCTGGGCACTGTGGAAGGCCCTGATCACGCTGGTCGACTGCCTCGAGCACGATCCGCCAGCAGCTGAGCAGCCCCGCCGTGTCATCAAGCAGGTGCTCGCCGACCACGCACGTCAAACCACCTGAAGGCCGAGCGGTCCCCCCTTCCGCACCCCAAGCTGGCTCCTGCCACAACCAGAAGCCCGCGGGGGACGCGACCGCGTCGCGTTCGCCCTGAACGGCCCCGGGTAGCCGAACCGTGAACTCGGCGTCACCCCGGTACTCGTCCCGTAGGACCTTGGCGGCTACTAGGACGGTCGTCGAGACCGGTCTGGGCCGCTGATTCACGCCGTCGGCAATGATCGTGCGGTGGATGGGTGGACGATGACTCCGCAGCGGCGGGCGGTACTCGCGGAAGTTGCCGAGGCAACACCGACGCCCGGCGGTGGCGGCGGGGCGGTGCGGGTGGCGGTCGACGGCGTGGATGGCGCAGGCAAGACCCTCTTCGCCGACCAGCTCGCAGGCGTCTTGACCGCCGGGGGACGGACGGTGATCCGCGCGTCGGTCGACAACTTCCACCGGCCGCTGTTCGAGCGGTACCGCCGCGGCCGCCACTCACCGGTCGGATTTTGGCTGGACTCCTACGACTATGCCGGCTGCGCGGCGAGCTGCTCGACCCGCTGTCACCCGGCGGAAATGGGATCTACCGCACCTCGGTGCATGACCTGGCCAGTGACCAGCCGGTCGAGCAGCGAGCGCAGCATTGCCCGCAGGGCGCGGTGCTGTTGATCGACGGGTTGTTCCTGCACCGCGCTGAGCTCCGGGATTACTGGGATCTCTCCATCTGGCTCGAAGTGCCGTTCACAGTGACCGCGGCGCGCATGGCCCGCCGTGACGGCACCTCACCCGACCCGGACGATCCCAGCATGGCCCGCTACGTCGCCGGGCAGCGGCTGTACCTGGCCGAATGCACGCCAGCGCATGGGGCCAACGTCGTCCTCGACAACACCGACCCCGACTTCCCTACCGTTCTGGCCGCGCGCGCCGGCTAGGACATGGCTCCGCCAGCTCAATGCCGCCCGGACAGCGGTCGGCTACTGGGACGCCGTCAAGCGGGCGTAAGGCGATCCTTGCGATGGGTACCGGCGTTACCCTGGCCGCGATGCGTCAGCAGACGGGAGCCAATGACCTGCTCTTTCGGCGCTTCGAGCCGAACGACCAAGCGGCGGTTCAGGCGCTCATCCTCGTTGGGCTGCGGGATCGGTGGGGGAGCCTCGACCCGTCGCTGAACCGAGACCTGGACGACATCGGCTCTACCTACGGTTCGGGTGTCACGCTCACGGCATGGCGCGGGGACTGCTTGGTCGCGACAGGGACCCTGGTCCCGCGAGGTCCGGACGTAGCGGAAGTGCTCCGAATGAGTACAGCCGCTGGTTCCCGTCGCCTAGGCATCGCAACCCGTCTACTGACGGACCTGCTCGCCGCAGCCCGTGCACGCGGTGTTCAGGTCGTGGTCCTGGAGACCTCGGCGGCTTGGAGATGCACGGTCGCTGTACGAGCGGCACGGCTTCGTTCTCGACCGGGAGGAGGACGGGGAGTTCTGCCGGGACGCGTTCTACCGACTGCGCCTCAACAGCAGGTAGTTGCCGCCATCTGCCCTGCGGCACTCGTCCCGCTGGTCCTTCGGCTACCGGGACGGCATCGTCGCGCTTCCTGGAGGCGACTACGTGAGGCTGCGGCGCCGCCCGTTGAGGATCGACCATCGGGACGCAGCGCTGCTGCAGGGCTGCGTTAGCGTCTGCTGATGTTCGTGGCTGTGTACCGGTGGCGGCTCAATCCCGGCATGGAAGATCAGTTCGTCGACGGTTGGGAGCGGGTCACGCGAGCGATCCGGCGTTCCTGCGGCAGCTACGGGTCCCGCCTGCACCAGTGCTCCGACGGCACCTGGCTGGCGTACGCCCGGTGGCCCGATGCTGCGACCCGCGAAGGCTGCGAACACGAGGAGTCCGAGAGCTCCCGGCTCATGCGCGAGGCGGTAGCAGAGGACTTCGACGACGTCTTATGCACGATCGCGAGTGACTTGCGCGACGAACCCGTTCATCCCGCGTCTCGATGAGCGATCCTCTTGCAAGAAGGCGATCGACGCGCTCGGGCGCCTCCGTCTGCGCCGAGAACCGTCGCCGCAAGCTGTTCCTCGCGGACATAGCTCAGGCGTAGTCCGCCCACAGTGTCTGCGAGGCGCCGTCCATGGTGACGTCTCCTCCGTACGGGAGGACCCACTGTGGGCGCGTGTGTCCGAACGGGACGCCGACGACGATGACGGCCTCCTGGTTGTACCGCTGGATGACGTCGATCACCGTGTCGCGCTGCTCCGCACGCCGAGTGGCCCGCTCCTCGGCCGTGGGCCGGATCTCGAAAGTGGATGTAGGCGGTCGTGCGATCAGGACGGCGTCGA
>JAABUZ0100005082.1_pt1 | contig 17581 bp, 13 predicted proteins | sample 5562091 | NCBI WGS metagenome assembly JAABUZ01 (sample SAMN12813069, study PRJNA571459) | rock metagenome | isolation source: Antarctica rocks | place: Antarctica: Victoria Land, Linnaeus Terrace sud | collected 2015-12-21
GACGAGCTTATTGGGCTCGTGGGCGGAGAGGACGCCGATGGCGAAGGCTCCGGTGAGGCGCTTGACGGCGCGGCGGACGGCTTCTTCAAGGGGGATGGTGGGTGCGGGGGAGTTGATGACGGCTTCGGAGGTGTTGACGTCGGCGGTGCGGGTTCCGGGTGCGGGAGCGGCGGCGCCGGCTAGCTCGAATTCGTCCTGGATGACGTGGGCGATGATCTCGGTGTCGGTCTCGGAGACGAACTTGTGGCCTTTGGCGATGAGGGCATTTTTGAGCTGGAGGTAATTTTCGACGATGCCGTTGTGGACGACGACGAGGGTGCCGGTACCATCGCGGTGAGGGTGAGCGTTCTCTTCGGTGGGGCGGCCGTGGGTGGCCCAGCGGGTGTGGCCGATGCCGAAGGAGCCCTGGACGGGGTCGGTCTGGATGATGGTCTCGAGGTTGCGGAGCTTGCCAGGGGCACGGCGGAGCTGGAGGCCGGCGGGACCGCCTGCGACGGCGATGCCGGCGGAGTCATAGCCGCGGTATTCGAGGCGGGCAAGGCCTTCCATGATGACGGGGACGACGGGCTTGGGGCCGATGTAACCAACGATTCCACACATGGGTTTGAGTTTAGAGGGTGAGACAGGATTTGGGGTTCCCCTTTTGGGGGATGGAGGCGCTCGGCTGAAGAGCATCCAACCCGGCGAAGGCGCCACGAAGGAGAGGACAGCGTTGATGCACGACCCTATTCATGCACGACCCTACTGATACACGACCCTTAGGGCCGGAGGCAGCATCGGCTCCGACAGGTTGAGTCGGAGCCGATGGGATGGTTGCCGGGTGAGTTGTTAGAAGAAGAGTCTTCCAGTGAGTTGGAGCTGACGGGGGCCGTAGAGGACGCTGGAGGTGCTGTTGGTGGTGGCGAAGGCCTGCGAGCTGGCCGACATGGGGACGATGCAGCCGTTGTTGCCGGTTAGAGGGCAGGTGCCGCCGGTGAAGGGGGCGCCAGGCTGGGCGAAGGTGTAGAGGTTGCTGGACACGGCGAGGATGTTCTTGTGGTTGGCGATGTTGAAGGCTTCGGCGAAGAGCTGGAGCTTGATGCTCTCGTGGATAGTGAAATCGCGCGAGATGCGGGCGTCCACGTTGTGGATGCCGGGACCGGAGAAGGAGTTGCGGCGGGCGACCTGGTCGGGCACGCGGCCGTTGGTGCCGGAGTTGAAGAGCGAGAGCTCGGCGCCGGAGAGGCCGCCATCACCGATGCGGGAGACCGGGCCACTGGCCATGAAGCCGGTGAGCGGCTGGCCGGTCTGCGCGGTGAGGGTGCCGGAGACGGTGAAGCCGTTGAAGGCGTAGCGAGCGAACCTGTTGTCGACGACGCGGTCGATGGTGGGAGAGGCAACGACGGAGCCGACGAAGCGACCACGCTCGTCGAGATCGGAGCGGGCGTATTCGTCGCTGCGACCGGAGCGGCGGCCGCGCGCGAAGGGATCGATCGGCGTGTCGGTGCCGTTGAAGGTGCCGTTGACGCCCGAGACCTGGCCGCCGTCCATGGCCTTGGCCCAGGTGTAGTTGGCGAGGATCTCGATGCCGTGACTGAGGGGTTTGCGCACCGTGGCTACAAGGGAGTGGTAGTTGCTATTGACGTCAGAGAAGCCGGTGAGAACGGAGCCCGAGGTGCTGTTGAGACGTGCCGTGTAAAAGGGCACGGAGACGATCTGCGGAGCGCGGCCTGCGGGGAAGAAGGCGTAGTTGTTGAGGACGGCGGAGGCGGGGTCGACGTTGGCATCGACGAAGACGGGGAGGCGGAGGCCGCGGTTGCCGACGTAGCCGATGGTCAGAGTGCTGTGGAGCGGCATCTGCTGCTCAACGGTGAGGTCAAAGGACATCGACTCGGGGTTTTTGAAGTTCGGATCGAGGCCGCGAGCGCTGATGGTTCCCAGGGCAAGACCGGTGTTGACGGCGGGGGTCGGGGCTCCGGTGACCTGGTTCATGGAGGGTGGGCCGGGAGGGGTGAACTCCGGGATGCCTCCCTGGGGAGCGGTTGGGATGTAGGTGCCGGACTGCTGAAAGACCCGGGTGGGCTGCCCTGTGGGAGCGTTGGCGATGGGAACGTAGGTGGAGTTTGGATTTGTCAGCGCGTTGACGTTGAACTGCTGCTGATAGACCCCGTTCTCTCGCCGCTGGGTGTAGTAGGTGGAGTTGGAGTTGAGGCCATAGAAGATGCCATAGCCGCCGCGCACGACGGTTTTCTCGTTGGGGTTCCAGGCGAAGCCGACGCGGGGCTGGATCATCTTCTTGTAGTTGTTGATGGTGCTGGTGTAGAGCTGCGCGACGGGGGAGGTGAGGTTGGGCCGGTCCGGCTGTGGGACGAGCTGGATGTCGTAGCGGATGCCGAGTGAGAGGAGAAGCTTGGGGCTGACCTTCCAGGCGTCCTCGACGAAGCCGTCGATGTCCTGGTTCCAGAAGTCGTCAGCACCCTTGCCGGTAAAAGGGTCGTTGACCTGGGTGAAGGAGTTGTAATGACGTCCGCCGTTGACCTGGTAGACATCCTGGATCCAGTTGGCAAAGTTGAACTCGGAGGTGCCGGTGCTGTAGGTGAAGCTGCCGTCGCCCTGAAAGAGGTTTTGGATCTGCTCGTGGATCAGGTTGACGTCCGCGCCGATCTTGAGGGCGTGCTTTCCGAGCGTGAGGGAATAGATATCGGTGATCTGCCAGCGATGCTCGTCAGGGAAGGCGCCGCGCGGGAGAGCGTTGGTCTCGCCATAGGCGGCGATGCCGGCCAGACCGATAGCGGGTCCGCCAGAGTTGGTGCTGTCGGTCTCAAGATCGCGCGACCACTGGAAGTGGACGATGTTGGCCGCGCGGGCGGAGACGGCAGTTTCGGCGTTGACGACGAGGAAGCGCTCGTGGAAGTCGGCGGTGCCGTTCTGGCTAATGCCGCCGCTCGTGACGGTGGTGGAGGTGTTGTAGCCGTTGGGCTGGTGGAAGTTTTCCCAAAGGAAGCTCGCCGAGAGGTGGGTCTTGGGGGTGAGTTGGAAGTCGAGCCGGGGAAAGAAGACGTCCTGCTTGACGTTGCGCCCGAAGGTGCCGAGCTGGGTGGTCTGGAGGAAGGTGACGGCGCCGGTGCACTGCGCGGGAGTGATGCCGGGGATGGTGCTGGGGTAGACGGCGGTGCTGGTACCGGTGCCGCGCGTCAGGTATCCGGAGGTGCGGCCATCGCAGAGAGCGCCGAGATCGTTGACGCTCTGTGTGGCGCTGGCGTATCCGCTCTGGTAGGTGATGGGCGTGACCTTGCGGTAGCCGTCGTAGGTGAAGTGGAAGAAGAGCTTATCCTTAATGACCGGGCCACCAACGGAGACGCCGAACTGGTGCTGCACTTTGACTGGCTTGGTCTTGGTCTGCGGGTCGATGGCGTTGAAGCCGGGGGTGCGGTAGTACTCGTACACATCACCGTGGAAGGCGTTGGTCCCGGACTTGGTGATGGCGTTGATGACGCCACCGGCGGCCTGGCCAAACTCCGCGGAGTAGCCTGCGTTTTCGGAGGAAAACTCCTTGATGGCATCGATGGGATAGACGTAAGGAGCGCCGATGGAGCGGCCGCGAGCCTCGGAGAAGAAGGCCTGGTTGTTGTTGGCGCCGTCGACGAGGTTGGAGTTATAGATGCCGGAGATGCCGCGGAAGCTGATGAGGCCGGTGTTGCCGTCGGGGACGACGTTGGGCGTGAGGAGGACGAAGTTATCGAAGCGGCGGCCGTTGACCGGGAGGTTGGTGACGAGGACCTCGGAGACGGTCTGCGAGGCTTCGACCTTGTCGGTCTCGAGCAGGGGTGCGTCGGAGGTGACGAGGACGTCGGTGGAGACGCTGGCGTTGGGGAGGTCGGCATCGACGGTGATGGTGCTGCCGACGGTGACACTCACGTTCTTCTGATCGACCTTGCCGAAGGCTCCGCCACCGAGGACGACCTCGTATTGACCGGGCTGGAGGTAGGTGGCGGCGTAGTGCCCTTCGGAGTCTGTGGTGAGGGTGCGGGAGGCGCCCGTTCCGAGGTTGCTCACGACGACGGTAGCGCCGGGCACGATGGCACCAGAGGCGTCACGGACGATGCCGGCGATGTTACCCAGAGCCGCGTTTTGCGCCCAAGCCGGGGCAGCGATTGCGGCAGAGAGCAGGAGAGAGGCGGCGAGAGAACGGAGACGCTTGGAAGAGATTGGCATTGGGGAAGAAGCTCCTTTGCGGGTGGCCCGTGGCACACGGACGAGAGAGACAGACGATAGGCGGCGGAACGCCCTGGATCGTTCGGAGGTGCCGCAAAGGCGGCGAAGCGGTTCAGGAACTGCCGAACTTTGATTTGTTGTAGTACTTCTACGGTGTGTGACGGAGGGGAGGCGTGTCAACGAAAAAGCGTTCCCGTGGGCGGAGACACTGTTTTTTTAACATGACGACGTGACCCGATCTTCCGCCCATGGGCAGGTCGAGGAGCTTTGAGCGTCTCCAGGGTGAAGCGTGCGCCGGCCTGGGCGCACCGGCCTGGGCGCGCCCGGCCTAGTGGAGCTGGTCGGGGATGACGGCGTGCTGAATGAGGAGCTCGAAGGGGACAATGCGGAGGGTGTTCTCATGCGTGGCTTCGAGAAGGATGGGGCAGGCGGCGCCAGCCTCAAGGACTTGGAGCCAGCGCGCGGCGCAGACGCACCAGCGGTCTCCGGGTTTGAGGCCGGGGAAGCCGTACTGGGGCATGGGCGTGGAGAGGTCGTTGCCGAGGCGTTTGGAGGCGGCGAGGAAGTCGGCCGAGACGATGCAGCAGACGGTGTGGACGCCGAGATCATCGGGGCCGGTGTTGCAGCAGCCGTCGCGGAAGAAGCCGGTCATGGGCTCGCAGCCGCAGGTGGCGAGGGGCTGGCCGAGGACGTTTCTGGCGACGGACTTTGACGGATCGTTCGGCTGAGTTGCTGGCATGGGGGCTGATCTGTTCCTCCCTTTCTAGTATCCCACCTGCGCCGGGCGAGGGTGGAGCGATGAGGGTGCAGCGCACGGTCCTGGCGGGCGAGATATGCTCTTAAGTGCAAGCGCATGAGCGATGGACACGGAGTTCGCGCTACAGAGGGAGCATCAGGTTGGTGAAGGCTGAGATCGGAATCATCGGTGGAAGCGGGCTGTATGCGATGCCTGGTTTGACGGACGTTCGGGAGGAGCGGGTGCAGACGCCGTTCGGGGAGCCTTCGGAGGTGTTGGCTTTGGGCGAACTGGAGGGGCGCCACGTGGCGTTTCTGGCGAGGCATGGCCGGGGGCACCGCATCCTGCCGACCGAGATCAACTTTCGTGCAAACATCTATGCGATGAAGGCGCTGGGTGTGGAGAGGATCCTGTCTGTGTCGGCTGTGGGGTCGCTGAAGGAGGAGCATAGGCCTACGGACTTTGTGATCCCGGATCAGTTTATCGACAGGACGTTTGCGCGCAATGCAACCTTCTTTGGCGATGGGATCGTGGCGCACGTTGGGTTTGGGGATCCGGTTTGCGGGACGGTTGCTGCGGCATTTGAGAGCGCTTGTGCGGAGGTTGGGGTCGTGGGCAAGCGCGGAGGGACGTATGTATGCATGGAGGGGCCGCAGTTCTCGACCCGTGCGGAATCGAATCTGTATCGCAGCTGGGGAGCGGATGTGATTGGCATGACGAATCTGCAGGAGGCCAAGCTGGCTCGCGAGGCGGAGATCTGCTACGCGACGGTGGCGATGGTGACAGACTATGACTGCTGGCGTGAGGGCCATGACGACGTGACGGTGGAGCAGGTGGTGGCGGTGCTGCACCAGAACGCGGAGAATGCCGGAAGGGTGGTTCGGGCGGCTGTGGCGGCGATGCCGAGGGAGAGAACGTGTCCCTGCGCGACGGCTCTGAAGTACGCGATCCTGACGGATCGGAGTGCGATTCCGCAGCGGGCGCGTGAGCGGTTGGGCTTGCTCCTGGATAAGTACCTGGCATAGAGATGGGCGGCGCAGCCGTTGGTAGCGAACTTTGTGAAGCGAGTTAGAGGAATTCATGTCGATCCTGGTTGTAGGTTCTGTAGCGTTCGATAGCATCGAGACACCGCATGGGTCGGTCGATCACTGCCTGGGCGGAGCGGCGACGCACTTCGCGCTGGCGGCTAGTTACTTTACGGATGTGCGCGTGATTGCCGTGGTGGGCAGGGATTTTACGGCGGAGCACGAGGCGGTGCTGACGCGGCGCGGCATCGACACGCAAGGCATCGAGCGCGCGGATGGTCTGAGCTTCCACTGGACGGGCTCGTACACAGGCAGCCTGAACGAGGCGAAGACGCTTGGAACGGACCTGAACGTCTTCAGCACGTTTTCGCCAAAGATCCCGGCCGCGTACGGCAACTCCAAATATCTGTTTCTGGCGAACATCGACCCCGTGTTGCAGGGGCAGGTTCGACAGCAGATGCCGGACGTGCGGATGGTGTGCGGGGACACGATGAACTATTGGATTGCGGATCACCGGGAGAACCTCCTGAAGGTGCTGCGAGAGCTTGACGTGCTGCTGATCAATGATGGAGAGGCGCGAATGCTCTCGGGCGAACACAACCTGGTGCGGGCGGCTGACAAGATCATGGCTGCGGGACCGAGATCGTTGGTGATCAAGCACGGGGAGTACGGGGCGACGGCATTTTTCAGCGAGCGATCGTTTCCGGGAACGCCGAAGCTTCATCCGTTTCGGGCTCCGGCGCTGCCGCTGGAAGAGGTGGTCGATCCGACGGGAGCCGGCGACTCGTTTGCGGGGGGCTTCTATGGCTACATTGCGTCGCAGGCGAACTTCACGCCGGAGGTCTTCAAGAGGGCGCTGTTCTATGGCGGTGTGATGGGATCGTTCGCGGTGGAGCGCTTTGGAACGGAGCGCTTGCAGGCGATCAGCAAACAGGAGATCGACGACCGATTCAAGCTGTTCCAGGAGATCTCACACCTTGGCTTCGCGCGGGATTAGTCGGCGTAGTGAGACGGGGAGGGCTACGAGGAAGTCGAGCCTGAGACCGTCGTCCGAGGTGTCCGCTGCGCCTGCCGGTACACGGGGCGGAGGTGCAAGCCGGGAGGAGACGCTTCCGATTGCACTAGCCGCGGTGGTGCTGGCGTTCCTTGCGCTGCTGATTTGCTACTCGCGTGGTTACATGCTGCTATACGGCGACGCGGTGGCACACCTTGGGATCGCGCGGCGGATCGTGGACTCGCGTAACCCGGGGTTGGTGCAGCTTGGCGGTGTTTGGCTTCCTCTGTCGCACATCATCATGCTGCCGTTCATCTCCAAGATGACCTGGTGGCAGAACGGCATGGCGGGGGCGTGGCCGTCGCTGCTCTGCTATGTGATGGCGGCGATCGGCTTCTTTCGCCTGGCGAGACGGCTTCTTTCCCCCCGCTGGGCTCTTGTGGCTACAGCCTTCTTTGCGCTGAATCCGAACCTGCTGTTTCTCTCTACCACCGCGATGACGGAGCCGCTGTTTCTCGCGGTAATCCTCTGGATGACGCTGTTGACGCTGGAGTGCGTTGCGGCGATGAGACGGGGATCTGTCGGCCGAGCGAGGCGACTTCTCATCGGTGTAGGCCTGCTGATTGCGGCCGCTGTGTATACGCGCTATGACGGTTGGATTCTAGGAGCTGCGGTATGGTGCGTGCTTGCGTGGCGGCTGTACAAGACGAGGGAGCTCTGGGGCAAGATAGGGGTTTCGTTTGCCGTGTTCACGCTGATCGCCGTCGCTGCACCAGCAAGTTGGCTGGCGTATAACCACCACTTCTACCATGACTGGCTCGATTTCCTGCGCGGGCCTTACTCGGCGTCTGCGATTGAGAAGAGGACCTCTCCGCCGGGGTCGCGGCACTATCGTGGCTGGCACAATCCAGGGTGGGCGCTGCTGTTCTACACGCGGACGGCGCAGGTGGATGCGGCTGCGTGGGAGACGGGGTTCCCCCTGATGATCGCGGCGCTTGCGGGCTTGTGGTCTACGGTCCGGCGCAGACTGGAGCTGCCAGCGCTCCTCCTTTGGGTTCCGCTGCCGTTTTATGTCTACTCGGTCGCCTACGGGTCTGTTCCCATCTTCATTCCGCAGCTTTATCCGCACTCGTTTTACAACGCGCGGTATGGCATGGAGCTGCTGCCGGCGCTGGCGCTCTTCGGAGCCGTGGCGGGAGAACGGGTGCAGTCGCGGATGGAGAGCTCTGCGCCGCTGTTCGCTCGCCTGCTCTTCCCTGCCTCCCTGTCGCTGGCCATTTTGAACACGGTGGTGATGATGTACCAGGTTCCACTGGTGCTGAAGGAGGGCATTGTGAATGCGAGGACCCGGGTCGCGTTTGAGTCTGCTTTGGCGCGGGAGCTGACATCTCTGCCGCCTGGCGTGCCGATTCTGATGTCAACGTCGGACCATATCGGGGCGCTGCAGCAGGCTGGGATTCCGCTGAAGCAGGTGCTGAACGAGAGCGATTACGACAGCTGGAGGGCGACGCTGGCGGCGCCGGCGGAGAGGGCTGCGTATGTGATCGCTATGGCGGGAGATCCGGTGTCGAAGGCACTTGCGCAGAACAAGGATGGCCTGACAGAGTTGACGGTGCTTTGCACGACAGGACAGCCGTGTGCGCGTGTGTATCGGTCTGATCGTTTCCGTCCATCGGGCACGGAAGCGCCGCTGCACTAGGTGTCGGATAGAGTGGTGAAGGAATGATTCCTTTCGTAAAAGCTCATGCGTGCGGCAACGACTTCCTGATTGTTGAAGAGGTCCACGCCGCGGCGAATCACGCTGCCCTGGCGCGGAGATGGTGTGCTCGGAACACCGGCGTCGGCGCCGATGGTGTGGAGTTCCTCGACCGGAGATCCGGGTATCGCTTAAGGCTGTTCAACTCGGATGGAACGGAGGCGGAGCTCTCGGGCAATGGGACCCGTTGCGTGGCTGCCTCCCTGGCGCGGAACGAGGGCTTGCAGAGCGTGTCGTTTGAGACGCACGGCGGTGTCCGGAGCTGTCGCGTGATCGAAGAGCAAGGCAGCCGCTATGTGATTGAAGGCGGGATGGGAGTTCCGCGGGTGATGCCGAGGACGATCGTGGTGCCGGGCGTTGGTGAGATCTCGGGAGCGATGGTGAACGTGGGGAACCCGCACTTCGTTCTGTTCGTCGACACGGATGACTTCAGCGCGCATGGGCGCGCCTGGCAGGAGCTGGGCGGTCTGATCAGCGTGCAGCCGCTGTTTCCGCACGGGACCAATGTGGAGTTTGTGCGGTTGAGATCGGCAGCGGAGATCGAGTTCCGGATCTTTGAGCGGGGCTGCGGACCGACGACGTCGTCCGGCACAGGAACGTGTGCGTCTTCAGCCGCGGCCATCACCCTGCGAGAGGCAGCGCTTGAACTGACGGCGATTGCAGAGGGCGGAGCGCAGCAGGTGGTGTGGACTTCGACGACCACCGAGATGCTTCTCACTGGTCCGGCCGAGATCATCTGCACGGGCGAGGCAGCTTGAGGGGGAACGGACCAGCTTTGCAGCGGCCGCAGGCTTTGCGGCGGGGTGCGAAGCTAACGGTTCTCTCCCCGGCGAGTGCAGCGAAGCGTGAGCTGGTCGAGATGGGTCTTGCTCAGCTCCATGAGCTCGGTTTCCGCGCGAGCCTGGGGGCACACGCGCTCGACTCCGGTCCGCTCTACTATGCTGGGTCGGCAAGGGACCGGGCCGCAGATCTCCATGCTGCGTTCGCGGACCCGGAGGTCGATGGGATCCTCTGCACACGCGGAGGGTGGGGATGTGCGGAGCTGCTGCCGATGCTGGATCCGGAGCTGATTCGCGCTTGCCCGAAGGTGTTTGTTGGGTACAGCGATATCACGTCGTTGCAGACCTGGTTTCTGGAGAGTGCGGGACTGGTTACTTTCTATGGACCGATGGTCGCTGCTGACTTTGCGCGGGAGGACGGCGTGGACCTCCTGAGCTGGAAGCGTTGCCTACTCGAGGCTGCGGGGTGGTCTTTGGGGCCGGAGGCTGGTCTGCACACACTGCGGTCTGGCGTGGCGGAGGGACCGCTTTGGGGTGGGTGTCTTTCGATCCTGGCTGAGAGCCTGGGGACGCCGTATGCTCCGGGGCAACGTCGCGGCGTTCTGTTTCTTGAGGATATTGGGACCAAGCCATACCAGTGGGACCGCATGCTGGTTCACCTGCGCCATGCCGGGCTGCTGGAGGAGGTGACGGGGATTGTGTTTGGGGACATGAGGCAATGTGTGACGCCGGAGCAGATGGCGCTGCTGGAGGCGGCCCTGCTTCACAGTCTGCGGGATTTTGCGGGACCCATCGCGATCGGCTTGCGCTGCGGGCATGTCGATGGAGCAAACCTGACGTTGCCGCTCGGAGTTGCGGTTCGCCTGGACTGCTCCGATCCACCGGATCCACGGGTACACTTTCTTGATGGGGCTGTGACGCTCTAGCAAACTTCGACGCTCTAGCAAACTTCGACACGATGCCTATACCAAAACACATTCACCTGATCGGGATTTGCGGGACGGCCATGGCTTCGCTCGCGGGTATGCTGCAGACGCGAGGCCACCGGATCACCGGATCCGACGCAGCCTCTTACCCGCCGATGAGCGATCTGCTGGACGATCTCGGCATCAGGGTGATGCAGCCTTACGATCTACGCAATCTCGGCTCGCGGCCGGATCTTGTGGTGGTGGGAAATGCGATCTCCCGAGGGAACGCGGAGCTTGAGTATGTGCTCGACCACCGCATACCGTTTGCCTCGATGGCCGCGATTGTCCATGACGAGTTTCTGCTTGGGCGGACGCCGCTGGTGGTTGCGGGAACACATGGGAAGACGACGACGACGAGCATGCTGGCCTGGATCTACGAGGTGGCTTCGCGTACCATGCCGGAGCTTGCGCCGTCATTTCTGATCGGCGGCGTCCCCGAGAACTTCGGGACGAGCTTTCGGGTGAGGGACACGGCGCCGTTTGTGATTGAGGGCGATGAGTACGATACGGCGTTCTTCGACAAGGGGCCCAAGTTTCTCCATTACTTTCCCGATGCCGCGATTCTGACGCATGTGGAGTTCGACCATGCCGATATCTACACGGATCTTGAGGCGGTCAAGACTGCGTTCAAGCGGCTGGTAAACCTGATTCCCCGTCGAGGACGACTGGTCGCCTATGACGGCAGCGAGGATGTAAGCGAGTGCGTATCGCGTGCCTTCTGCACAGTGGAACGGTATGGCTTCGCCGCTGACTCCGTGTGGCAGGTGACGAAGCTTCAGCATCACGGGCCATCGACGCGATGGACGCTGCTTCGGAATGGTGACCAGTTTGCGGAGCTGTACCTGCCGATGGCTGGCGAGCATAACGCGCTGAATGCGACGGCTGCTGCAGCCCTGGCAGCGGGCGAGGGGGTTGCGACGGAGGCGATCATTGAAGCCCTGGGGAGCTTTCGGAGTGTAAAGCGGAGGCTTGAGGTGAGGGCGGAGATTGGCGGTGTGACGATCATCGATGATTTCGCGCATCATCCGACGGCGATTCGCGAGACGTTGCGAGCACTTCGGAACTCATACCCTGGCAGAAGGATCTGGGCGGTTCTGGAGCCCCGGTCCAACACCCTTCGGAGAAACATCTTCGAAGGCCCGCTGCTCGAGAGTCTTTCACTGGCGGATCGCGTGGTGCTGTCTTCGGTGTTCAAGTCCGAGAGCATCCCCATGGCGGAGAGGCTGCGGCCGGAGAACCTGGTTGCGCGGCTCGCGACTGCGGGCGTGCCTGCCACTTATGTCCCTGATGCGGACGCGGTGGTGGCGGAGATCGTTCCTCAACTTGAGCCGGGCGATGTGGTGGTGATTCTTTCGAACGGAGGCTTCGGAGATATCTATGAGAAGCTGCCAAACGCGCTCGCGGCTGCGCAAGGGATCTCTCTGGCGCGCTAACCATGTTTGCCACCTTCAAAATCGTTCTGGTGTTCGTCTTGCTGGGCCTGCCGGCTGCGGTGCTAGGGATTCCCTACTCGTTCGTGATTGGCGACATCGGGCCGCTCTACCGCGTGGCAATGAGGATTATCCGAGCCGGGCTGCGCGCGGGCAACATCAGGGTGGAGGTAGCAGGGGTCGAGAACGTCCCGGTGGATCGAGCGTGCATTTTTATGTGCAATCACGTTTCCAATCTTGATCCGCCGGTGGTCCTGCCGCTGCTGCCTGGGAGGAGCTCGGTCCTGCTGAAAAAGGAGTTAATGAAGATCCCTTTGCTGGGGACGGCGATGCGCATGGCGAAGTTTGTTCCGGTGGAACGCAGCTCGAGCCGAGAGGCGGCTCAACGCAGCGTCAACGCAGCAGCGGAGGCGTTGAGGCTGGGATTGCACATCCTTGTGTTTCCGGAGGGCACGAGGTCATTGACGGGGCGCCTGTCGAATTTCAAGAAGGGACCGTTTTTCCTGGCGAGGGAGACCGGGGCCCCCATTGTGCCAGTCGCGGTGGTGGGAACGCGGCGAATGATGCGGAAGGGGAGCTTTGCCGTGTATCCAGGGTCAGCGCGGGTGGAGCTCCTGCCGGTGATACAACCCGGCGACTACGCGACTCGCGAGGAGTTGATGGCGGCGGTCCGTGCCGCGCTCGCCGATGCCCTTCCCGACGAGATGAAGCCGATCTCTACTTGATGATGGGATTGTAGCCGTCGATGATCAGCCGCTGGCGCATGGCCTCGGCATCTTTCCTGGTTCCAAAGGGGCCGACCTGGATGTGAAGCAGCTTATCCGCGGGCTGCGGGCGAACCTGACCGGTGTAGCCGCGGCGCTTGAGAGCCGTGAGCAGGAGATCGGCATCTTCCTTTCGCGAGACTGCCGCGATTTGCACGAAGCTCTGGCTGGCGGCCTCAGCCGCAGTGAGAGGAACAGGTGTGGCAGACGGGACGGGAAGGACAGCGCTGGCGCTTGAGGGCTTGGCGGATGGCGCCCGATCATGTCCGGGCCGTGCCGTCGTGGGCCGGCCACTGGGAGGATTTGCCACGGAACTCGAATCTCTGCCGGATGAGCCAGCCTCGACCGGTTGAGCGATTACCGTACCGGCTCTCTGTCCGCTGGCGTACGACTCGCCAGGACGTGCGGTGGAACTGGCAGCGGCTTGTTTATCCGCCTCTCCTCGATAGAAGATGGAGGGCGGAGCGGCGCCTAAAGCAGAGCTTGCCGGCCCGGACTTCCTTCCCATGCTGTAGCCGAGACCAAAGAAAAGGGAGCAGACCAGGGCCAGCGCGAGGAAGATCCCAAGAACTGTTCCGGTGCCAAGAGAGATCTCCCGGTCCCCGCCGCCGGAGCCCTGTGAATCGTCGTCTGAATCGTATCGTGTCGGCATCTTTCCAGTCCCTCAGCCCTGCAGCTATCGCAAGCAGCCTCAGCCAGCCGGAGTCGAATCAATTGATTCCTGATGGACGGAGTGCTGCAGCGCCCCGGCAAGGTTGGCCGGCGGCAGTATCGATGCTATCTTGCCCGACAAGGAACGGGGGTGGGGCAGGGGTGGGCGTACCTGCTCAGTCACCAGCTAGAAGTGCAGATAGAAGCCAAAGCCGGGTTCCGTCGTGAAGGTGCGTTTGTTGAGAGTGAGGTAGTTCTGATCGAAGTCGGGAGCTTTGAAGAAGACCTGCCGGAACTGCACACGGACCCCGAAGTGAGGCGAGAACAGCGGCTCTTCGAGGCCCACTGCATAGTAGTAAGCAAGACGGGCACGCTCGGGCAGACCCTGCCCACCGCCGGCGGTAGGTTTGAAGTCGATGCTGCCAGCCCCGGCCGAGGCAAAGGATTGGAGGCCGAGCAGGCTGGGGCCGTGGGCGACGTAGCCGAGCGAGTACTCGGAGGCCTGTGTCTGGGCTCCACCCTGGATGTAGCCGGAGTAATTCTCCGTGTACCGGGCGTAGGTGTAGTTGCCTTCGAAGCCGACCAGGTGAGATTTGGTGTAGCGAAGGGTGGCGAGAGCACCGAGCGTGCTGCTTGCATTCTGCGTTAAGGCCACGCCTTGATAGTTGGTGCCCTGAACACCTTTCGTGAACTCGCCAATGCCATTGATCGAGAAGTCAAGACGTTGAAGCTGTCGCTGCGTTGCCGTGACCTGTGCCGAAGCGACTGAAGCGAAGAGACCGGAAGAGAGAAAAAACAACAGAGTCCATCGTGAGGACTGCCGGAGGACTTTCAACATGCCAAGCAAGCTCCTTGAGATCGCACCTTTGCTATGTTCAGTCTACTCTTGAGGCCTCCGGTCTACGGGTCCGGGAGCTTGGCTCAGCTAAGGGACGCTGCTCAGCAATGGGAGCTTCGAAAGCAGAGGCAACGACGGCCTTATTGCGCCGGGCACGGAGGGCGACGCGTCCGAGCAGAGAGGCTGTGACTCCAAGGAGGAGGCCGGAGGAGACGGCGATGGCTGGATGGACGGCGGAGGCCGCAGATGCCGGTAGCAAGGTCCAGAGACTAAGGATGAGGCCACCTGTGCCCGCAACAGCAGGAAGGCCGAAGAGGGGCGCCCGGACAGACAGAACAAGCGAGCCGATCGCAGCGAAGAGGACCAGCAACGCGGTCGGCCGTAGAGGGAGAAGGGAGAGCCCGTAGACTCCGGAAAGAAGGAGCAGAAGGCCCACCGCTCCGGGCACTACGGCTCCCGGGAGATTGCATTCGAAAAAGATGAGAAGAACTCCGACCGTGATCAGCGAGATGGCAACATCGGGGGTGGCCAGCCAAGCGACTCGCCGTTTGCTGACCGGTAAGGCCAAGGGTTCCGGTGAGGTTTGATTGAAGGCGCTGGCGAGGTTTCGGAGGGTGGATGCGAAGCGGGGTTCGCTTGCAAGCAGCGGACCGGTTGCGGTGCCATCGGCTAAGTGCATGCTGCCGAGCGTTGGTATGGACTTGCCCTGATGTGATTGCGGCTCAGGGCGATAAGCCGAGCAGAGAGAGAAGAGGGAGAGGGCCGCAAGCTGGAGCATTGTGGCCATCGACATACGGCGGCTCATGGCAGTGACTGCCCACGCGCCAGAAGCGCCTGCTTCATGCCGAGAGCCGCGGTGTTCTTTGGCTCGAGCCGAAGGGCGTTGCCGACGTCCGAGGCTGAGGCGGCGAGCTGATTGGACGAGAGCTCGATGCGTGCGAGGACGAGGTAAGCAGCAGCATTGGGGTGTAGCTTGAGCGAGGTCTCGGCCTCTTCCCTGGCCTGCGCGGCGTTGCCGCTCTGCTCCCGCACCTGCGCCAGACCGGTATGGGCGGTGAAGCTGGATGGATCTGCGGAGAGCGCCGCCTGAAACTCTTTTTCGGCTTCGGGCAGGAGACCCTGGCCCAGGTAGTCGCGACCTTGCTGGATGTATTGAGCGACACGCTCGGCCGGCTTCAGGGTAGCGAGACGGAGGTCGCGCAGCTGATCGAGCTGGAAGGCGGCCTGCCGGAAGGATGCCTCCGAATAGGTGCGTCGTATGCGTTCGAGGGGAGCGAAGGAGGCGTCGCCGGGCGTGTCAGCCTTGGCGGAGGCAAGGGTGACTCGCCCGGATGCGAGACGATCCCGAAGCTCCTGGATCTCGGTGTCGGAGGGGCGCAGCTTCAGGGCGGCTGCGGCTTCACGCTGCGCGCCGGCGGTATCGCCCCGGCGAAGGAGCGCGACGGCAAGGTTGTAATGGTAGTCGGCGTCGTTGGGGTCCGCAGTGACGGCTCGCTGAAACAGGGCGGCGGCATCGTGCCCCTGACGGCTGGAGGCGACGCCCTGGTTGTTGATCACCTCGGGCAGCGGCAGACGGAGGGCGACAAAGGTAAAGGCGGCTTCGGCTTCCGCATACTTCGCCGTGTTCACGCGGGCGAGGCCGATGTAGAACTGAGCTTCGAGGGCTCTCCTGTCGCTTGGCGGGATCTTCGCGAGTGCGGCCGCAGCGCGGTCGTACTCCCTTTGCGTGTACAGGGCCTTGCCCAGAGCAAGGACGGCGGCGTAGTAGGTAGGGGTGTCCCCGACCGCAGCCTGGAGGCGCTTGATGCGCTCCTGCGGCGAGACGGCGTCGGTGCCGCGGATGTAGTTCTCGAAGGAGCTGAGCTTCACCCCTGCGGAGGCGGAGAGGAAGGCCTGCTGCGCGACGGAGAAGTGCGGATCGATCTCTTTTGCGACCTTCCAGGCGAGCGCATTCTCCACGTCGAAGAGACGCGAAAGGTCGCTCGAATCGGCTAGCGGCGGCGAGAGGCGGAGCTCGTTGACGCGCAGGATCTGCGCCTGGACGTTGATGCGGGAGCCCTGCGTGGTGAAGTTGCCGACGATGACGAAGTCTGCATCCAGCGTTTGGGCGATCCGAATGGTGGTGGCACGGCTAGGCTTGAAGCCGGCGGGCAGACCGAGATGATCGAGGGCATAGAGCCGATCTTCGCGGGCGATGGTGAGGAAGCCTGAAGAGCTGAGACGTTCGCTCAACGTGTCCGGGAAGGAGTCGCCAACCCAATCGAGGTTGGACTGGCCGGAGCGGTTGCTGAAGGGCAGAACGAGAACGACTCGACCGCCAAGGGGCTTGGCGTCAGAGGTTGACTGAGCCACAGCGAAGAGGTGGGAGAGGAGCAGCCAAAGAGGAAGTTGCCAGGAGAGGGTGCGAAACCGTACTTGCCGAGAGCCAGCCACAGTTTGAAGTATAAGGCGGCGCTACGGAGCAGAAGTACGGCCGGTCGCGGGTCGGTCGCGATCGAAGCGCAGGACGGCGACCCACTCGCCCCTGCGGTGCGCCTCCCACACGATCGCTCCATGCAGGAGGGCGGCGGCGGCTGGGGGTTGCAGGTCGTGATGGAAGTCGAAGTAGCGGGCGTCTGCCGGCTCGTTGCCCTTGCCGATGTTGGCCTGGCCTGGCGGGGGCTCCCACTTAGTCGAAAAGAGAAGAGCCGTGTCAAACGAGGGAGCAAGATGGGCGGAGTCCTGGAGCTGCCCGAGCGAGAAGTTTGGTACGGCGGTGGTTGCGATCGGACGACGGGTGTAGCCGAGCTCCGGATGCTCGAGCTCAGCGGTGGCAGGCCAGGCGGTCAGGACATGTGCCTCGGGGAAGCGCTGGGCGATGAGGCCGATTGCCTGCTGATGGAGAACGATCATATCGCGGTAGGTGAGATTGTCCTCAGGCGCGAAGGCATACGGGGGATCGAGCCAGATGGCGGCCGTAAAGGCAGCGAAGCTGAGAGCGGCTACAGCCCACCAGAGTCGAAGGTGACGACGCCACTCGGTTACGCAGACCAGCAGGATAAGCGGGTACATGGGGAGCAGGTAGCGTGTGAGCAGAGCACCGCCGAGGATCGAAAAGGCGAGTAGGTTCCCGACGAGGATGGCGGCGATCGCGTAACAGACGGGGCGAGACAGATGGCTGTGCTCCCGTCCTCGGAGGACTGGTCTGAGCACTGCGGCCGCCGTGCACAGGACCGGAACGAACATATTCATGTGCATCGTGAGGTGAAGGAACCGATGCCAAAGACAGAGGAGGAAGCGGTGGGCGTCGAGGTTGGCGGTCGCGTTATAGCGGAGGAACTCGGGGTTACCAAAGACGAAGCCGGTACGGTGGTGGTGATACGCGTACCAAGCTGCGAGTGGGAGGACGGGGGCGATCAGGGCGCCAATGGCAGGAAAGCTTGATCGAAGGGAGCGCGACGGGGCGG
>JAABUZ0100005084.1_pt1 | contig 17576 bp, 13 predicted proteins | sample 5562091 | NCBI WGS metagenome assembly JAABUZ01 (sample SAMN12813069, study PRJNA571459) | rock metagenome | isolation source: Antarctica rocks | place: Antarctica: Victoria Land, Linnaeus Terrace sud | collected 2015-12-21
CACGACCGTCACCAATGTTCGCGACAACGTGAACATCAAGCTGAGCGACGCAACCGCTGCCGAGCTGACGCATCGGCCAATCGAGTACGACGCCGGCTTCACCCTTCTACCCGGCAAGTACAGCATCAAGTTTCTGGCGCGCGACGACGAGACCGGCAGGATCGGCACGTACCAGACCGTCTTCGTCATTCCCAATCTGAACAAGGAGGAAAAGCATGTACCTATCAGCTCGGTCGTGCTCAGCAGCCAGCGTGTCGATCTCAAGGACGCGATCTACGACGCTTCCAAGAGCAAGGACCGGGCGAAGGAAGCCGCCGTCAATCCACTGGTGCAGGACGGCAAGAAGCTCGTACCAAGCGTGACGCGGGTGTTCAGTTCCAGTCGCGCGATATATGTCTATCTGCAGGCTTACAAGCCCCCGCCCGGAGGTGCAGAGCCGCTCTTTGCCTTCGTCACACTGTACCGCGCCGGGGCAAAGGTCTTCGAGACAGTGCCCACCGCAGTCAAACCCAATGCTGCCAGCCGCTTGGGAACGATGGCGCTCAGCTTCGACGTCGCTCTCGCGAACTTGCCTGCAGCGGACTACGATTGCCAGGTGACGGTCCTTGACCCGACCGCTTCGAAGACAACATTCTGGCGTGCTCCGATCGTCCTTGTCCCTTAGGGCTTAGAACTCGCAAATGAACTCAACAGCAGCCGGAACGCCTCAATTTACAGCTCAGCAGCTGAACAAGTAGTGCGAGCCACTCGTCCAGCAGCCCCGACCAAACTCTCCACTTTCGAACTCCAGTGTTGCATCGACGCACTGAACTCGCACGTCATATCGGACAAGTGCCCGCAGGAGCCGGCCACCATGCCGAACAAGCGTTTGTTCAGCTTTGAAGTCCGTTACAGGTCAGTCCCCTTCCCCACCGCGAATAGGCGGACCGCCTCCGCCGCAGGCTCATGGACGTTAAAGTCTAAGTTTGTTTGTTCATGTCCGTTTGGGTGCTGCTCTCGCCACAGCTGAATCATGAGTGGCGGCATTGCGGCCTTCGTGCGATGGACCTTTGCATGACAGCCGGGACAGAGCGACAGCATCAGGCCCAGAACCGATTTGCCAGGCACCCGATGATGCACGATGATCGAGCGCTTGTCGGCCTCACTACACCAAACGTCAAAAATCGTACGCTTAGCCGCGAGGGTACCTCTGCGTCTTCAACTGGCGAGAAATGCGCTTACCGCTACCGACAACGCTGCTTCGCGCCGCAGTAGTTAATGGCGCGCATCCTTCAGCGATCACTAGATCAGTTTGGAGTGGGAGTATCAACCGAATCGACGATTAATGTATCTACAACTTCTTTTGAGCGCTCTAAGCGAAGGCCGACTTGGTCCCTGAGCGCATTATCCAGGGAAGCAACCAGGATGGATACTTGTTCAGAGCCACTCACGCTGGCCTCCGGCCTGCTACCGCCGTCTAAATCCCAGTGAAGTTCGAAGGTGAACTCACCAGGTAACTGAGTTTCATCCACGACCGCACTGCCAAGGTCCGTAGAGAGTTGGTGCGCGATGGAAGACATCGACACCTCCATGGCTGATAGCTTTCCAGGCTGCGAAAAGAGGCTTCCGGATCCGAGCGGGCTTGTTGCATGTCCTCCAGTTACGCCAGAGGGCGTGCTCTGAAAGCCATGAATAATCGTTCCCTTCTTTGCGACGCGGAGCGCATAAACAGTTGCTAACTTTGCCTCATGATGGGTTCTCAGCTTAAAGCGTTCTTTGAGAAGAGCTTGAAGAAGTAAGCCTCTTTTACTTGAGTTCAAGATCTGATTGCTTAAGGGGTCGTCAGGCTCGATCCGTGCCTCAATATCAAACTTGCTCGAATCTAACCAGCTAGGCCCCCCTTGCAACTGATCAGCTTCGATTCCGTACGCGGCAGCAATGAGCGTTCTTATAGAAACATTTAGTACGCTCAGCCCATCAGGCACGTAGAAAAATTCGAAAGTTGTGGCGTTCGGATCACTCTTTCGGATGCTTGCAGTCGCAAAACTCACTTGTTCGGAGGTGGCGTTGGTGGAAGGGGGCTTTACCTGCTCCGAAGGTGGGCTGGTCGTAACAAGCTGGCCGGAGCACACGGCGAGAGATGCGAATGTAGAGAACAGGAAGGATACCGTGCTTATCCTTGCTCGTATGGATGAATGATCAGCGGAGAAACAGATTAAGCGTCGAACGTACTTTTGCAGGACGGACTCCTCAAAGGGCTGTGTTGACGAACAATTGGACGGCTGAATGAGAGACGTTATCGGGGATGTAACGTCTCTGGAATTCTTTAACCTAAAGTGGATGCTATTCACCCCGAGCTCGTAGCGGACTTGGACGACTGGACCACAAAAGCAGTCGGACTTTGACAATCCGCTCTAGGCCGATTTTTCGTCAGTGACCCTTGCACAAACGAATGTTTACGCTCGTGTGAGAACAGAGACCGAAAGCCCTGCAATCGTTGTTGCAAAAGCCTGTTGCCATTGCTCCTCCTCTGACAATAGGTTTGCGCAACGGGCCTATCGCCATAGGGGAAAGTAGTCGCCGGTATCCTGCTCGGATTTGCCGGTGTCGCGCATGACGATGACCGAACGCTTGCCGCGCTTCAGGGTCGTACAACCGGGCACAGCGCAACGGGACCCATCGCGGGCCAGAATCTCTTCCCGGTGACCGTCGAAGTGTTCCTCATCCTGCCGTTTCAGCGTGTAGCACGTTGCGCAGAGCCCCAGGGCGAGAACCTTGTCGTTTCCGCAGGGGCAGCAGATCGACCGTTGTACCAGGCGAGCCATTGGCTACATCACCTACGGCGCAGGCGGGTCCAGGATCTCCACGTCCACCAGCCAGCCATGCACAAGAAAGCATGCGCCATCATCACACCTCACCGTGAAAGCAGATTCCAGATCATACTGGCCGCTCACACCGTCCAGCAGCTCACCGCCGATCACTTCCCCTTCGATCACCGTGTCCAGACCATCCACCAGAACCCGCATCAGTTCCCTCCCCGACCCATGTACATATAGACCGTGTTTCTCGACACTCCTAACTCTTTTGCGAGCTTCGTCTTCGATTCCCCAGCCGCGATCCGCTGGAGAAGGACAACCGCCTGAACTGTGGTCAGGGTCCGCTTGCGGCCCTGATATGCACCCCGCTTCTTCGCGAGCGCGATACCCTCTCTTTGTCGCTCCTTAATCAGTTCCCTTTCAAACTCCGCTATGGCTCCCATCACGCTCAGAAGCAAATTCGCCATGGGGGAGTCTTCCCCAGTAAACGTCAGACTCTCTTTTACGAAGCAAACCCGGACGGCCTTCCCCGTCAGCTTTTTTACCAGCAGGCGCAGATCGTCAAGGTTCCGCGCAAGCCGGTCCATCGAATGACAGAAGACCGTATCGCCTTCCCGAACGAACTCGATCATCTGTTCAAGACCAGGCCGGTTGCGATCCCGCCCAGAAACCTTGTCCGTGAACCGCTTGTCCAGTTCCAGACCATCGAGCTGTCGGAACTCTTTCTGGTCGAGCGCACTCACGCGAAGGTAGCCCACTTGGAGGCCCTTCCTTACAGGCGCATCTTCAGCTTTTGTCCTAATAGATTGAAGACTTCGCTTCACTATCTGTCATAATAGCGCAGAAGCAATCCTAATAGGACGCCTTTTTGCTTAGTTCAGCATGTACTAAATGCGTATACCTCAACATCACATACTCTTCTGAGTGAACGCAGAAGCTAAGCCATGTATGTTTGGCATTGCTGATCATCGGTATCTCTAGGGGGATTTCTGGGACTTTCATTGCAGGAACAATTGCGGTCGCTGCCTGTACCACGCATCACCACCGTCTTGCGCGCCGATCTCTCTCCGTCTGATTACTCGATTGCAGAGCAGACCCTCATAACATGGGCAAATGCTAAAGGCGGACCGTACGATGCCGCAATCAAGGACGGGATCTATAACGTTCTGGTCGCACGCGAGCCTTTCCGCTTCGACATGCATCGAGACGAGCGAAAATTTGCTCTCCGACTGGAAGAACCGGACAACAACCCAGCCTCAGGACGCACCTGGATCTGTGATTTTGCAATGGAGCAGCATCGCGCGAGTAATAGCTTGCGCGTCCGGCTCTCCTACCGGCAACCTCAGACGGTTACACAGTTCCCCATTCCCCGCGCTCCCCGTCTGCTGGCGGACCTCGTCAATGCCACCACCGTTCTGGATGCAAAGTGGACGTTGCGATCAACCACGCAGACGATCCAACCCGAAGACGTCAACTTCCTTCAGGATCTGATTGTGGACCCGGGCCGAACCCTCCCGGTGATCCTTGTCAGCGAGTCGCCGAATCGGGGACCGTTGACAGACGTCGCCAGCCTGTCACGCTTTTTGGCCGGCACTGCACACGTCTTTCTCTTGTTAGAAGGGAGCGCCTGGACCCTCACGAGAGACTGGGGGGCGGAGTGGTCCTGCTACGGCGGCGGCGTGCGCTGCTACAACCCGGGCTTTGTTCGAGTTGCGGAGGAGAAGTTCACTCACCGTCTTTGGCTGCCCTCCACGATCGAACGGATCGAGGCTAACTCGCGCAATGGGTTCCTGAACGAGTGCATTCAGCACGTATTTCGGCAAATCACCGCCCGATTTGAGGCGTTCCCTCTTCCATCTCCCGAGTTACTGCGGATCGCAGCAGCAGCCCGAGTACTCCCGCCTTTGAGAGCGCCTCTTCCCCCCGCATCCGAAACAGTCTCCGTTGCGGAGCAGGCGGCGATCCCCTCTTCAAAGCCTGTGGATCAGGACCTTCAACTCAACCTCGAACGCCTCCGCGAGGAGCGGGACCAAGCTGTCGAACAACTCGCGCAGACTAGGCTACGAACGGACGAGTTGAGCCTGGCACTCCAAGTCGAACAGCAGCAGTTGTCCGAAGCGAAGCTGGCAACCTCCCGCGCTGAGCTAGCACGTCAGGAGGCCGAGACGTTAACGCAGATGTCCCTCGATGAGACCGCAAATCTTGACAAACAGAAGAGGCTTCTGCTGGGCGATGAAGAGGGCGAGACGATCCCCGAACTGAAGCCGCTGTGGCGGCACCTAACTCAGGTTTTTGGTGCCGCAACAACGGTCGCGAGCCGCCTCCGTTCCTTGGAGCAAGAGGCCGGCGAGCGTCAGGTGCTGGAGCAAGAGTTGGACGATACCCGCTCGGAGGTGATTAACCTGCGCGCACGTTTAGAGTCGAGTGCCCAGCGCAAAGTCGAGGTGAGCACTCCAGACCAGCGGCTGCGAGGGCTGGTCCCGCAGCTAACCGAGAAGAATCTTCCTTTGTCGGTGCTGCTCGATGTAATTGCGACATGCTGGCCGGAGAGGGTGCGCGTCCTCAAGAGTGCCGAAGATTCTGCGCTCGCAGCCAAGGACTTCAAGCTAGGCAAGCAGGCCTTCGATCTGCTGTGGTTGCTCGCCACAGAATATTGGATGGGCATACAGCAGGGCGGCGACGTCGAGGCCCGCAAGGTATTCGGGACGAACTACGCTCCTCGCGAAAAGGCTGTCCTCTCTAAAGCAGGTACTGCGCGCCGCACCTTCACCTTCAACAGCAAAGGTTACTTCATGGATCAACATTTGAAGATCGGTACCGCAGACAACGCCACGAACACTTCTGCGCGTCCACTTTGCGTGGCTAGCCGAGGAGAGGCTCATCGTTATCGGTCACTGCGGTCGCCACCTGGATTTTTGAACCGGTACTCGTTGCAACCGCCGGAATACTGGTCACTACATCAATCACGGCAGAGCAATGGGGCGCGAAGTAAAGGGCAACAGGATTCGGAGCTTCGTTTCGCGTCGATTGCGTGTACAGCCCAAAGGCTGTAAATGACATCGCCGGGACGTTGTTCAATGTTTGTTGTCCCAGGTTCTTCAACACGCGCGTCTGGCTCGCCTGGAATCAACAGTTCTTTGGGTTTGTCTACGGTAGCCACTGGGCGTCTTCGGAAACCCGGGACAACTCCACATATCTGCATAGAGCATTAGCAAGCTGCATCTGCCTTGGGCTGTGGCATTCCGGCTTGAGCAAATGGGGACTCCCCAGCAGAATCAACCATCCCCTGCCCGCGAGAGGTGGCAACATTGAGCCGATTGAGGCTATAAAGGAATTCCATTCCGCGGGGAGCGTCCTCTTGGGAAGAGGTCGTCAATGTGTAAATGACGATGGGTGCTTGCTGACCTTGAAACTTATCGACGGTGCCGATCCTGGACCCCGCAGGAAGGCGTTCCGCAAGATCGGCCACTTGTGCGTTGTAAGGCGCCACAACCAAGATGTCAGCAACACGAAGTTGTCGAGCCCCGGCCTTCCCATCGTGCCAACTCACGCCAGGTCTAAGGAGTCCTTCTAAAATCTCGGCTGTCTTCTCCAGTTCTTCCGCAGAACTGTTCCGGTTGCCTTCATGCTGAACCGGTACAAACCAGAGGCCCGCCTCCCCTAACCACGGGTGGCCGAGTAAACGTTGCTTCTCCAGCCCGGCGCGAGATCGAAGGCGCCCCTCGTAGAAAACCTCCGAGGTGAAGGCACACAGCTTCGGATGCAATCGCCAGGTCTCTTCAAGGAAGAGGCCCTTGTCTAAGGGCATGGTCTTCTCTCCCGCGAGCAAATGCTCAAGCGCGGACGCTTCAGCTCCTTCTGGATGACTTCCCTTCAGCGGCTGCTCAAGCTGCTGGGGATCTCCGAGGAGAACCAAGCTCTTAGCTGATTGCGATGCGGCAAGTACGTTCGCCAGAGCCATCTGCCCAGCTTCATCTACAAACAGAACGTCGACGGCTTCTCTGAAGTCTTTAGACGACCATAGCCAAGCTGTTCCGCCCAAGACATGACAACCTTCTCGAAGCGCTAAGCGGGCTTCCGCGTTATCTGTTGTCGCATCTATTCCTGGCACCGGAATCTCCGGGATCTCCGGGACCCTCTGGAGGCATTTCAGATCTTGCATGTGCTCTCTCGCGTGACGTGTAGCGCAGCGGCCCTAAAGTTCAATGGGAGACGCACCACCTCATGCTTACTTATCCGTTGTTGAGGTTTCTCTGTAAACAAGTGAGTCGATTAGCGCAGCCCGCGCCTTCCAGAATTCGCGCTCGGACGAGTCCGCCGGTTCTGGACTTTGGAACCATTTCTCTTTCTGAATCTTCTCCAACAGGTCGACATACGTGCGCGCAGTGAGCTCAGTAGTGAGCTCAGTATCGCTACCCGAAAGCTTGAAGCGTTTCCGAAGTCCCTCAAATGATTTCTGGTTGACGACCACGAAAAAATCCGGACGAGCAAGAACGAGAAGGCGAGTCGCGAGTGCAGCCCCGCAGTATGGAACATTAAGCAACTGTTCCACGATACCCTCGACTATGGGTCGCTGAAAGCCTTGCAATGTCGTTGCTTTCTTTAGAGCCTCACCGATTTGATGGCGTCGTACGATGTTCTTAGCCCCTTGGAACTGACTCTGATTTTGCTTCAATACCGCGAGGTGGCCAAATGCGTAATACGGATCGATGCCAAACATAATGTCGAGTTCGGCCTTGTTTAGCTCAAGGGACCAGTTCCGGTTTACGAGCTGGGTGCGTACAGCAAGCACCCTCCGATAATGCTCTAGATGAATTTCCGGGACAGCCTTGAGTTCCTTGACGTACTCCTTCCAACCCTCGTGGAGGGGATCCGGCCGTACCTGTCCATCTGCCGTTGCAGCGACGTCAACCTCCAATATGTCTGTGGCTCCGATGTTCTTCACATCGCTTAGAACGGAGCGCCGTCTTGCCTCATATGACGTGAGATCGAATTGATCGAACGGGACCGCAATAGGCGACTTCCAGAACCGCTCGAATTCCTGCACGGCTGTCCGCGATTTGTCCTCGAATGAGAGGACACTCTCGATGTTCTTAGTCGTACCGGCGTTTGTAAAGTTCATGCTGCCAATGAGGACTCGGTGCCAATGTTGGCGCTGGAAGACATAGAGCTTCGGATGGAACAGCGGAGGCTCTACGCAACCATGGACCCTTAGCTCGATTCCTGCTGTGGAACCGAGCCACTTGAGCACAGCGGGATCAGTAGCAAAGAGCCCGACTCCGACCACCATGCGAATCGCCGCGCTACGCTGGGTCTGGCTTACAAGGAGCTTTAGAGCGTCCGAATTCGATACCCAGGCTGTGGCGATATCTACCTTAGTCGCGCCGTCCGTTAGGTCGCGAAGGTGGTTGCGGAGCTCGGCGCCGAAATAGAAGCGGGATTCGCCGGAATAGCCTTTCATGCAGTTTCCTTTACGCTGCCCTGCCCTCTCCTAGCGCTCTGTTCATCGGATTGTACGTTCGTTGCCAGTGCCAGAAGCCCAACCCTCTGCAATCTTCATCTTGTCACCTCTGAAACGTCCATTTAGCTTCGCCAACCGGAGTTGTCGTGGGCAGCGTGCGTGTCCTAGGGAGCTAAGGTCAACGTGTCGATTGGGCGCTCCGCAGGGACCAGAGTCAACCCAAGTTCTTTCCCCAGAGCTTCGTTGGCAGAGGCCAGATCTTTGGGAAGGATCTTCAAACTCGAAGTGGCTTGGCCTTTCAGGCTCGTTTCATTGACGACCGGCATGGCTAAAATCTGCTCAAGAGCTGCCGCAATCTTGGTAGCGTTCGCAGATCGGCAGGTTAGAGTTTGGATCTTCGGCTGATATACGGCGTAACCAGATGAAGATTCAGAGAAATGGTCTTTGGCTCCGGGCTTTGCCGTGAGCACATAGCTGTGAGTTTGGGCGATATGGTGCGTTATGTGAACTCCCACTCCGGCGGCGATTGCCGCCTCGACTGCCTGAAAAAACAGGTTCTGATCCAACTGGGGAGCGTTGACGTGAAGGTTATATCTTTTTCTCAAGAGTTCAGGGGGGCTGCTGATCCTTGACTCAGGAATATCAAGCGCACTATGCAAAAGCCCTACCGGCGTTAGATTAGTCAGATCGAAGTGGCCTGGTCCCTCGAATTGATTCCGAGATCCTCCCTCCCCGCCCTTAGACAAAACGATCTCAAGAAGAGCAAGGTCGGCATCGTCGGTCCGGCTCTCAGCTTGCGTTTCGTTCTCCTTTGTAGAGAGGTCTGCTTTGGCTGGCTGCACAACATCCAGGCGACCCTCGTTGCCGCCAGCCACTGCTAGTAGTTGCTCCTTCGACAGCGTTGTTGGAGTGAAGGTCGTGGACACAATCCGCCCATTCGGATCGATCACGATAGTCGCGGGAATGCCTGTCACTCCGTATTCACGGAGCAACGTGCCAGAATTTTCAAAACCTAGCCATCCGGAGACTTGTATCTTCTTCAGGAATAGCCGCACGACAGCAGCATCTTCGTCGTCTATGGAGATGAATTGCACTTTGCTGGGGTCTAGCGATGCTTGGAGAGAGTTCAGAGCCGGGATATCGGCCACGCAAGGAACACACCAAGTCGCCCAGAACTCCAGTACTACGGCCTTACCGTGTAAAGATGCCCAATCAACTTTTGCCCCGGCGGGGGCTTGTAGTAGATGGGTGAATTTAAGCTCAGGTGCTGGAGAGCCTGGCTTTAGAGCGTTCAGGGTCGGTTCCGTTGATTGAGCAGGAGCAGACAGTGCGGCCGCAGATGTGAAACTCAAGGCAAGCAGCAATTTCAACTTCATCAAGGGGCCCTCGCAAGGCAAGTCTCTCCCGAAGTGTGCTTTCCGGCAACTTCGCGCCGTGTTGCCCTTTGAGACTTGTCGCTGCTGAATGCCGATTAAAGGATTGTAGCCACTTCTGTATTCACTGAATGTATGGTCCGCCGCGCGACTGCAAGGGGAAAAGCGTGGGACGGAAGACAGATCTGCGCAAATGTATTCGGCCTTTAGCGGAGGGGTTCAGTTCTCCTGGCCATGATGAGTTGCGCTTCGTGCTTACCCTATAAACGGGACGGAGCATGCTTCCATCCCGATCAAGGAGGTCTGCAGGTTAGCCGTGAACGTGATGAGCTGCTTCTGGTTGAAATTCTTCCTGATCAGCACCTTGCCGCTATCGCCAAGCGCAACGAGGTGAAAGGTGGTCTTGCCAAGGTCGATGCCTACCGAGCGAATCTGCATGTCCGTAATCCTCCTGAGACTAGGGTGCCAAAGATCATCATCCGGTGAAAGAAATCAAGCGGCGGACCATCTCATTAACGGTCATTTCAACCGAGCGCATTCGAGCCGAATGAGCGCGTTTGTGGCCTATTACCGAGTTTCGACCGAGCTCCAGGGCGAGAGCGGCTTCGGGCTCCAGGCTCAGCGGGAGGCCGTTACTTGTTCAGAGAATCCCTAGCGATTAATGGTGGGCGGCGGAGCGGCTGTGGGAGCTGGACCGGATAGTGGAAGCGGGGGGAGGTCTCTGACGGAAGCGATGGAGATCTCGGTGGCTCCGATGCGGCCGCTGTTGAGGTCGCGGATGCCGAGGCGGAGGATGAAGTTTCCATGGGCTGGAACACTGATCTCCTAATGGCTGGAGATGGAGGTGCGCTGCAATCCGGCATAGTCCGCGGGCGTTAGCCTGGCATGGTAAGAGTCGACGACGGAATTCACCAGGGCTCCGTCGGGGGTGTAGAGGAGGGTGACGACCTCGGCTGCGAGCTGGCGGACGCCTCCCTCAGACTCGGGGTAGAGGAAGCCTGAGGGAAGTGCGCCGAAATCGATGATGAAACGGCGGTAAGGGCCCTTCATCTTGATGATGTTGGCCTTATTGCGGTCGGCGATCTTCTCTTCAGAAATGGTAGAGACGGGAAGGACGCGGACCTTGAAGAGGATCTGGGTGGGAGTTGGGGCTCCGCGCTGCATGGCGGCTCGCATGGGGTCTGGGCCGGGTTCGCCGTTGGGCGAAGAGGCATAAAGTACGGCGCTGGTGGAGGAGTTGGGATCGTCGGCGAAGTAGCCGCGGCGGTAAGAGAGTTGGTAGCCCTTCCCCTTGAGCTTGACGTGGATATTGCGGAGGTCTCCCTTCCACCTGGTGTCGGACGGGCTGTACGAGAGGCTGTAGTAGTTGGAACCGAGGGTGATGGCCTTGGCAATAGCTGCGCTGAGACCGTTGGTGTTGATGAAGGCCTGGCCACCAGTGTCCTGGGCGAGGCGCTCCATCGTGAAGTGTTCCTGGGCGTTCTCGATGTAGAACTGGTGGTCGTCCTCGACGAATTTGGGGTGGGAGTTGGCGACCTCGAAGACGGGCGAGACCCTGATGCCGCGGGCGTCGATAGGGTAGACGGCGACCTGGCCGCGAGCAAGGAGGTTCGTGGTCTCGCGATACTCCTTCTCAAAGGAGTTGACGGAGACAAAGGGATCGGCCGACGTGGTGGAGGTGCCGGTGCTGGCGGGATTAAAGTCGAGGGGGAAGGAGCCAGAAAACCAGATGAGATTCTTGCGGCCTGGGATGTTAGCGAGATAGCGTGCGAGCTGGTCCATGGCTTGGAGGGTGAGGGTGACGCGATCGCGAGTTCGTGCGGCTTTCTGCTGTTCGTCAAACATCTGTAGGCCGGCCAGGACTTCCGCGGGGAGGGGAGCACCGACGCGGGGGAAAGCCTCCTGGGCGGTGGTGGAGTTGCCTCCTTCAGCAACGTTATCTCGGAGGAGTGGGGAAGCCTGGCCGAATGGACGCTCGGCGGCGGTTTTGAGGATTTCGGGAGCCGAGGTGAAGCCCTGCAGCATGCTGAGACGGGAGGCCAGGGCGAAGACGGCAACGGTGGTGCCGGGGCGCTCGTGCTTGATGTAATCGAGGAGCTGCGCGCGGAGATATGGCTGATCCGTCACCGGCGTGTTGAGGGCGTCGAGGAGCAGGACGTTGACGGAGTCGTTGACGGGGGTGGGGGCGAAGTTGGAGAAGACACCGGGGGGAAAGTGCGGCGGTGGTATGAAGGCGGAGTCGCCCGCGGTATCGGCGTGCTCCTGAAAGGACTTGATGGCCTGGGGGGCGTTGTTCTCGGACAGGACGAAGTCCGATTGCTTAAGGCCGTGGACGGCGGCGCCGGTCTTGTTCAGGACGACGACGTCGACGACGACGAGACGTGCCTGGGCGCGGAGGACGGGGATTACGGGCGTCTGGGCTATTGTGGTGGATGTTACGGGGGCCGATGTGGGCGCGGCTGGGGCGGTCTGGGCTGGGATGGGGGAAGGTGCGGCGAGGAGAAGGAGCAAGGCGGCATGGCTCGGGGGAGAGAGTCGGAAATGCTGCATGGCGCGAATTGACTCTGGTGCACAAAGGGTTTGATGCACGATGCATGCATCATACCCCGGCTTTGGAGGGATCCGGGTTAGGGATGCTTTGAACAAGTAAGGCGATTTGAGAGCATGAGGTTGACTTGTCCATAAACGGGCTTACCGGGAATTGGCTCCGGAATGGCTTCCCGGTACCCGACATTGGGACTTGTCCGAGATGACGACTCTCCGGCAAGTGACTTCTCCCCGGCCATCGGTCCAAGAATCAAGTGCTCTATAAATATGATAAAGGACGTTATCATATGTAAGCAGTCCAGAGGCAACAGCTTTGAATTCCGAGGGAGACATCCGCCGAACGCTAAAACGGCTCGCCAAGCAAAATAGCGTGCGATTCGCGAGAGTCCCGTAGCCAACTCAGGACCGCGCCGTCCATAGTACCGCCGCGTTGAGCATCCTGGCATTCCGCAGGCAGCTGGATCGCGAAATCACCCTCTAGTTCGGCAGCCGCTCGATCGGAACAGTTCGTCCGGTCTGGGCGGATTGGCGAGCTGCATCCAGGATCTGCATGACCACCATGTTTGTGTCGAGCGAAGACAGGTCGCCATCCGGTTTGATCTTCCCGCGAAGAACGGCGGCCAGGTAGTCAAGCGAGTTCTGGCGCTCTTTCGGCAGTGCCGGAGCGGCTTTCTGGGACTCACTTTTGTCGCCGTGGTACCGCACCCGGAGGTTATCGGACGCGACGGTGATGGCGTAGCCGGTCGCGCCGTAGACCTCCATATCCTTGCGTGCGAAGGGCCAGTTCCACGATGGCATCAGGACCGCCTGCGCCTTGGGGTAGCGCAGGATGACGGTCGCATCGTCGTCAACGTGAGGGTAGGTGTCTGGCTTGTCGGTCTGCGCGACGGCGGTGACGCTGACGGGAGCTTCGCCGCGCATCAGCACCGTCATCAGGTCCGCGCCATAGCAGCCGAAGTCGAAGAGAGCACCGGCGCCGTTTTTTGTAGGGTCGGTAAGCCAGGGGAGCCATTCAGGACCAACGCCGATCTCCTTTGGACCCTCGTGCCCATCGTGAACGACGACTTTGCGGAGGTCACCGAGCTTGCCCGCAAGCACCTCGGTCGAGACCTCCTGGTTGCTGGCGTACCAGGTGGTTTCGTAGTTTACGAGAACCTGGACGTGGTGCTCGCGCGCAACGTTGCGGATTGCGATCGCATCCTGAAGGGTCGTCGAGAGAGGTTTCTCCACCATGGAGCTGACGCCATGACGAGCGGCGGTCTCGATGACACGGCGATGGTCGAGGATGGTGGTGTAGACGAGAACCGCCTCGGGATGCTGCTCCTCGAGCATGCGATCGATGTCGGTATAGAAGAGCTTCGCGTCGAGATGGTATTGGGCGGCATATCGCTGAGCAAGAGCAGTGTCAGGCTCGACGATCGCGACCAGCTGGGCGCTCGTATTTTTTGAGAGCGGTCCAAGAAAGCCGCGGACGTGGCCGTGAACGAGGCCCACGATGGCTACCCGGATCGGCGTATCGGTCGCGGCGTGCATCGGGATCGATACGATCCAGAGCGCACACATTGCTACAAGGAAACGGAGGCGCTGGGAGGCGTTCGTCGGCATGGAGATCCCCTTTACGTCAGTGATTGAATCGCAGTAACTGCGGCTTGGTCCTGGCTAGATTGCCAACGAGCTCTCCGAAGAGAGTGTTCGCCCACGCGAACCATGCCCGCGTGAACCGGGACGAATCATTCTTGAAGTAGCTCTCGTGCATAAACCCGGTGGCCGCAGCCGCCGACTTCAGCATGGTGAGGGATTGTCGGATCTCGGTGTCCGAGTCGCTCGTGAGGGCGTAGACCATCTGCGACATGGGCCAGATCATGTCTTTTCCGATGTGCGGGCCACCGATTCCTTCGCCCGCCGTCCCCCGGAAGAACCACGGATTGCGATCGCTCCAGACGAACTCGCGTGTACGGCGATACAGATCGGGATCGGGAGAACTCGCGAGGTAGGGCAGGCCGAGCAGGCTGGGAACATTTGCATCGTCCATCAGAAGCTGGCTGCCGAAGCCGTCCACCTCATACGCCCAGATGGTTCCCTGCGGCGTCGTCGCTTTGCCGTACTGGTTGAGAGCACGTTCTACCTCATCGGCGAGGGCGGAGGCTTCGACCGAGAGAGCCCGATCCTTCGAGACGGCCGCGTTCAACTCCGCCAGCTGCCGAAGCGACGTGACCGCGAACAGGTTGGACGGCACGAGAAAGGGAAAGATGCACGCATCGTCCGATGGCCGGAAGCCCGATGCGATGAGGCCGACCGGCTTGACGGGGTTTCCGTAGCCGCCGGAAGGCAGCGTCTCCGTCGAGATGTTGGTCATCTGCTGAAAGCGGTACGGGCCTTCCCCGTGCGTCCTCTGCTCCTGTCGAAACGTAGTCAGGACCAGAGCCATTGCCTGCTTCCATTGCGCATCAAACGGAGCCGTATCGCCTGTCTGCTTCCAGTACCCGTACGCCAGCCGGATGGGGTAGCAGAGCGAGTCCAACTCCCACTTTTCCTCCCACACCCCCGGCTTCTGCTCTGTCTTGTCGCCCGGCTTCCGGTCCCGCAAAGGCGCATGGAGATCGGCCAGAAACGCATTGGCGTACGGGTCGATGAGGATGCAACGCGCTTGCCGCCGAAGAACGCCGGCCAGCAGATCCTGGAGAGTCTTGTCCTGCCTTGCCAGGGGGAGGTACGGCCACACCTGCGCGGAGGAGTCGCGCAGCCACATCGCGGGTATATCTCCAGTGATCACGGCAGTATCGGGTTTGCCGTCGAATCTCCCGACCTCCACCGTTGTATCGAGCGTATTCGGAAAGCAGTTCACGAAGAGTTTCGCCAGCTCCGGATCACCGATGCGTCCTCGCGTCTGCTCGATGTACTCCTCGACCGCGGGGCTGCAGGACTTACGCGCTCCAACCGCAGGCCGGCCGGAGGTGGACGACTCTGCCACTGCGATCGACGGCCAGAGCGATAGCGCGCCAGAGCTTGCCACCATGGCGCCGGCTGCTCTCACCACCTCGCGCCGCGTCCAGAGATCTTGCATGAAGCTCCTTGAAGTGCACCTCAGCTTTCCTGCAGAGGCAGGTTCAGCCAGAGGGCTAGAGATCGGCGGCGTGCCGACTTGCGTTCGGGGATGTCGGGTCAACCCTGGTTTCTCGACGTGATGGCCCTCAGAGTGACGGGGCAGGTGTGCGTGCTTGCACGGATGACCATACAAGCCGACAACGCGAATCGTGGAACAGCGCAGCCCGATCCGGTGCTGCCTTCGGCTTCCAGACGGTCGCTGTTCCGGCCGTGTCCTTGCCGCGGACATTCGCCGTGAATATTCGCCGCGGATAGACGACTCTTGCCGCGCGGGGGCATACTTTACGTTAGACGGCCCCTCGTGTGCCACTGCGAGCGGACCTGGAGGGTTGAGCATTGGTAAACAGGCGTGAGTTTCTAGGGCTGGTGTCTCTGGCGGCAGGACATGAATCGCTGGCCCAGGTCAGCAGGCATCTACCGGCAGCGGGCAGCGGCGTGAACCTTACCCGCGGGTACTTATCCATGTAGTCGAAGTTCACGCGCATGGTTTTCAGCAGAAACTGGCTGATCGTCTGCGGGAACTCCCAGCGCCACTGCGTGTCGAGGTGGGCGTACGGAATGACGTACAGCGTCGGAGTCCTAGTGATATCCGGGGCTTTCATCGTTTGGCCATGAGCTGCGATCGACACGAACGCAGCCACCATGGCGAACCCCAACCAAACGGTTCCACGCCGTTGCAGTCCTGCTGAAACGGCGGTAAAGCGGATTTTGGCCGGACTGCTCGAGGGCATATCGTGGCGTTCGGTTTGCTTGCAACGGCGGAGAGCTGCGCGTACCCGATCACGTGGCTTATTCATTAGATTTATCCAGTCCTGAGTTCATCCATTATTGGGGCCGCGAGTGGCCAAACGCAACCTGTACGACGCTGCTATCGGGTCGTAATGACCAGCTGCTTCCCTCTTGAAAGATCCCCATGGGAAAGGAAGTAACCATCAAATTCTTGGTCGTCGTAGGTAATCTTCTTGATTTGTGTGCCGGAGTTCACCCTAGAAATCGTTAGCGCCCTGCCGTCATTCAGTCTTAGCACCACTTTATTGAAGAGCGGTACCGACACGATATACTTCGGATCCGCAGGCGAATATGGATAGAACCCGATAGCATTGAAGACGTACCAGGAGGACATCTCTCCCGCATCATCCATTCCCGACAAAGCCAAACCGTACTCTCCCATGCCGTAGAAACGGCTCATGATCGTGTTCAAAAGGACCTGCGCCTTCGCCTGTTCCCCAACGAAATAGTATAAATACACGTAACCGTGATCTGGCTGATTCCCTTGGCAGTATTGCCCGATAAAAGAGTTGATGTTCTCAGCGATGTAGTTTGGATTCCACGGAATGGAGAAGAGCAGATCGAGCTGCTTCGTGAACTCCGCCTTGCTCTTGTAGAGCCCGATAAGTCCATTGGTGTCGTGCGGGACGAAAAAGGAGGACTGCCATGCGTTCGCCTCGCGATACATGTGTTCATAATAGGGGTATTGTGGATTGAAGTTTTTCACCCAATCCCCGTTCTCCAGGCGGCCTCGCATCAGCCCCGTCGAGGGATCGAACATGTTCTTGTAGTTCTGTGACCGTTTCATGAGCAAATCGTAGTTCGGCTCGTCCTTTAATTCTTTGGCCAGCAGCGCCACGGCGTAGTCATCATAGGCGTATTCCAGAGTCTTGGTAACGCCCGCCTTCCCCTTTGTCTCCACTTGGGGATTGGCGACATCGGGATCGGAGATGTAGCCCTTTTCCATGTACTCCGTAATGTACGGCCTCGTGCCTCCGGCGATGGTGGCGTTGCGCAAGAGTAGGTGGTAGGCGCTGGCTACGTCGTAACCCCGGATTCCTCGCAGATACGAGCCCGCAATGAAAGCGGCCGCGTGGTCGCCATGAAAGAACGTGGGAATGAATCCGGTCTTTTCGCCCCTGTCGATGAGAGAGCGTATGACATTTTGCGTGACATCTGGTGAGAGTAGGCCAAGCAATACCAGCTTGTTTCGATAGTCGTCCCATAGAGAAGGCAGCGTGTAGTACTGGAAGTTTCCTTTAACCACATCGTTCTTAGCGTCTAGGTACTCTCCATTCCCGTCGCTTCTTAAAGCCGGCCAAAGGAATGACCGGTATAAACAGGAGTAAAACAGTTCTTTCTGCCGTTCGGTTCCTCCGGAGACCTCGATCTTGGAAAGCAAGTTCTTCCAGGTTCCCGAGGCATCTGCTCTTACCGTATTAAAACCCTTTCCGGCCAGTTCCTCTTCCAAATTCTGTTTCGCATTGTCTGTGCTTACAAAGGAAAGGCCGATTTTCAACTCCACAG
>JAABUZ0100005085.1_pt1 | contig 17572 bp, 19 predicted proteins | sample 5562091 | NCBI WGS metagenome assembly JAABUZ01 (sample SAMN12813069, study PRJNA571459) | rock metagenome | isolation source: Antarctica rocks | place: Antarctica: Victoria Land, Linnaeus Terrace sud | collected 2015-12-21
CCCGGGCAGCTGCTGACTCCGTTACCGGGGCAGTTACCTCCGCCGCCGCTACGGCGTCGTCTGCTGCATCGTCCGTAGCATCAGCGACAGCGGCCACCGCTTCGGCTGCTGCTTCAGCCGCGGCGGCTGCTGCCGCACCGGCGCCCGCCAAGCCCGATGTCATCCCCGCGCTCGTCATGCCGCCGGCGACGTCGGGCCTTCCGGCGCCTCCGGTAGCACCGTTACTGCCTGATGCACTGACACCCACTACCCCGCCAGCACCGCCAGCCCAGACTGCAACCTCCACTCCGAGTCTGACTCTGCCCTGGAGGCGAGGCACGAAGCGGCCAGGCCGGGCGGCCGACCGGTCGTGAGCCGGGACCAGCCGGCGACGGGGATGAGCGCCGAACAGCGCGCAGCCTTCCGCCGGTTCGTCCGGGAGAACCATCCTGACCGGGGCGGGGACCCAGAGGTCTTCGCTGCCGGGCTCCGCGCCTTCCGAGAGGGGCGAGCCCGGACCACCACACCCATCCACATCTACCGCTCTCCACGTGGCGTCGGCCACGTCACCCATTGGGTCCGGCGCCGCTGGGCCGCCCACACCCGCCCGCCCCGCGTCCGTTGACGCCGCACCCCAGGAGCACCCCATGCCGGTCAGCACCATCGGTCTTTTCGTCGGTCTTCTCCTCGCTGTCGCCGCTGCTGCCGGCGGGTGGGGCGCATTCTTCCTCGCCCTCGTCCTCGGCGCGATCGGCTTCGCAGTCGGAAAGGTCCTGGACGGGCAGCTTGACATCACCCCTTACCTGTCCGGCCGCAGCGGGCGCGAGCGATGAGCCTCGCCGCGACAGCTGAGCAGCCTGACGTCGAGCGGGGGACCGGCTCCGCACCGGAGAACGGAAGCGACGACCCTCGTGGCCGCCTCGGAAAGCTGAGCATCGCCGACCGGGTGGTCGAGAAGGTCGTGAGCCAGGCCATACGCGAGGTTCCGCGCGCTGGCGGGGTCCCCCGCAAGCTGCTCGGTGCCACGTTCGGCAACGTCAAGCCGGACGGGCCCGCGCGGGTCCACGCCAAGGTCGACGGCAAGCTCGTCACCCTGTCGGCATCGATCTCGGTCGAGTACCCGCAGTCCATCGGCGACGTCGCCGGCGAGGTCCGCCAGCGCGTCGTCGACGCCTGTCACGAGATGCTTGCGCTCGACGTCGTCCGCTTCGACCTCGACGTGCCGCACCTGTACTCGGCCGAACGGGTCCAGCCTCCCGTCGAGCGGGTGCAGTGATGCGCGCCGTCAACCGGCTGATCGCCACCATCGTCTCGATCGCCGTCCTGGCCGCGGCCGTGATCATCGTCGTCGAGGTGGTGCTTGCCGCCATCGGACACAAGCCATACCTGTTCCAATGGCACGGAGTCCGCGATGCGCTGGCCCGTAACACCTGGCGCGATCTCGGCGCTCAGGTCACCGGGGTCGTGCTGGTACTCGTCGGCCTTTTCCTGCTGCTCATCGGGCTCAAGCGGGGGCGTCCTGACGTTCTGCAGCTTGCCGACAGCGGCAGCGGGGCCACTGTGACCACCACGCGCAAGAGCCTTCAGCGCGCGCTGAAGGCGGCGACGCTCGGCACCGACGGCGTCGACAAGGCGAAGGTCTCCATCCGGCGACGCAAGGTCAAGATTGGCGTGAAGTCCCCGATGCTCGAGGCCTCACCCGTGCAGCGAGCTGTCGAGACGAGGGCGACCCGGCTGCTCGACGGTGTCGAGCTTGCCAAGCCGCTTCGCATCAAGACCAGCGTGAAGCTGAACAAGATCGAGCGGGGGGTGTGAGGCCGTGACCAGCCGTATCGACCGGATCAACCGGGTTCTGCACGTCCTGCTGGGGCTGGTGTGCCTCGCCGGCGGGGTCGTTATTCTGCTGCTGTCCTTCCGCGTGTTCGGCAGGAACCGGGCGCGCCAAATGCTGCTGCAGCCGTCGACGCACGACTTCGTCAGCCGCAACCACGGGTGGTTCTGGTTGGCCGTGGCAGCTGGTGCCGTGGTGCTGGCCCTGCTCGCGCTGCGCTGGCTGCTGGCGCAGTTGTCACTCGCCCGCGTCGGCTCCATCAACGTCGAGGCCGACCGTTCGCTTGGCGACACCCGCGTGGCCGCGGGCGGCCTGACCCAGTCCGTCGAGGACGAGGTCGAGACCTACCGCGGCGTCGACCGGGCGTCAGCGCGCTTCTTCGGCGCCACCTCGCGTCCGCACCTGCGGCTCGATGTTGCGCTCGGGGAGACCGCCGACCTCGGGGCGGTCCGTACTCGGGTCGAAACCGAAGCGCTGCGCAACATCGGGCGCGTGACCGGTCGTAGCGACCTCGTCAGTGTGGTGCGCCTGGAGGTAGCCGACAAGCAGCGGCGGGAGCCGGCCTGACTGAGGACGGCTAGACGCGGTGAGCTGCGCCTAGCCGTGCGGGCCGGTTGCGGCCAGCCGAGCGTAGTCGGCCACCGAGAGCTGTTCGCCGCGCGCCGTGGGGTCGATCCCCGCGGCGCGCAGGCGGCTCTCGGCCAGAGCACTCGACCCCGCCCACCCCGCCAAAGCCGCCCGCAGAGTCTTGCGGCGCTGGCTGAAGGCGGCGTCAATGGCTGCGAAGGTGGCGAGGCGCTGCTCGTCGGGCGCCGGCGCGGCTCGGCGCCCGAATGCGACGAGCCCCGAGTCGACGTGCGGCTGAGGCCAGAAGACGGTCCGCGCAATTGCGCCAGCCGGCCGGGACGACGCCCACCATGCCAACTTCACGCTCGGCACGCCGTAGACCCTGCTCCCCGGTGGGGCCGTCAGCCGGGCCGCCACCTCGGCTTGCACCATCACGAGCCCACGCTCGATTGAGGGAACCCGCTCCAGCAGGCCGAGCAGGACCGGGACGGCAACGTTGTACGGCAGGTTCGCCGCGAGCAGGGTGGGAGCGGCGGGCAGGTCGCCGGCAGCGATGCGCAGGGCGTCCGCGACGATCACCGTCAGCGCGCTGGCGGCGCCTGGCACTAGCTCCCGGGCGGTCGCGGGGAGCTCTGCCGCCAGCACCGGATCGATCTCCACGGCCAGCACCCGCCCCACGGCCGGTAGCAGCCCGAAAGTCAGGGCGCCGAGGCCTGGGCCGATCTCGAGCACGGTCTCGTCCGGCCGGGGCGCCGCCAGCCGGACGAGCCGGCGCACTGTGTTGGCATCGACGAGAAAGTTCTGGCCGCGCGTCTTGGTCGGCCGGACCCCGAGCCGCTCGGCCAACGCGCGTACCTCACGCGGGCCTAGGAGTCCGTCCACGCGAACACCCGCGCTGCTGTGGCGGTAACGGCAGCGGCGACCTCGTCAGGACTGCTGCCGTTGGCGGCCGCCACCGCCCGCACGGTCAACGGGACGAGGTAGGGCCCGTTGGGCCGACCGCGGTACGGGTGCGGGGTGAGGAACGGCGCGTCGGTCTCGACAAGCAGCTGGCCAAGCGGAGTAACGGCCGCAGCCGCACGCAGCGGCTGGGCGTTGGCGAAGGTGACCGTGCCGGCGAACGACAGCACGTACCCGCGCTCGACGCAGGCCCTGGCGAAGCCGGCATCCCCTGAGAAGCAGTGCAGCACGACGTGCTCCGGCGCGCCCTCGGCGTCGAGCACGCGCAGCACGTCGGCGTGGGCGTCGCGGTCATGGATCATCAGCGCCTTGCCGGTGCGCTTGGCGATGTCGATGTGCCGCCGGAAGGCCGCTTCCTGCGCCGGGCGCCCCTGCGCACCCGTGCGGTAGTGGTCGAGCCCCGTCTCGCCGACGGCGACCACGGCCGGGTCGCCTGCCAGCCGCTCGATCTCGTCGAGGTCGGCGACCGTGGCATGTGGGGCGTCGTTGGGATGGACGGCGACCGCGGCGAAGACATTCGCGTGCGTACGGGCCGTCTCGACGCTCCAGCGCGACGTCGGAGTATCCACCCCCACCGTCACCACCCGCAGGATGCCCACGGCCTTCGCCGCGGCCATCGCCTCCTCGACGCCTGTGTCGAGCAGGTCGAGATGGCAGTGGCTGTCGAGCGCGGAGACGGCCAGAGGCTCAGGCGCGGGCGGCGGCTCGCCCGACCGCCCACCCCCCCGTGGGGTCCGGCTCACGCTTCGAGCCGCGGGAACAGCGGCTCGCTCTTGGTCACCGTCACCCCGGCGGGCAGGTGCTCGTCGGCCACCTGCTGCACGCGCGCGTCGGCCAGGGCACCCGGCGCACCCAGCGACGCCCACAGCGTGGCGCACGCCTTGGGCAGCACCGGGTTGAGCAGCACGGCCATCGCCCGGAGGGCATCGGCCGACGTGTAGAGGATGTCGTCGAGCTCGGCCGAGCGGGCCGCATCCTGCGCTGCCTCTTTGGCCACCTTCCACGGCGCCGTGTCGGTGACGTAGCCGTTGACCGTGCGGACAAAGGTCATCACCGCGGTGATGGCGGCCTGGAAGTCCAACGCGTCGATGCCGGCCTCGGCCTCGGCGACTGCCGTCCGCATCGCTTTCGCCACCCCCTCGTCGAGCCGGCCGCCGGGCAGCACGCCCTCGCGGTAGCGCCCGACCATGCTGGTCAGCCGGCTGGCGAGGTTGCCGAACTGGTCGGCCAACTCGGAGGAGTACCGCGCTGCCATCGACTCCCACGAGAACGAGCCGTCGGCGCCGAAGGCCAGCTCGCGCAGGAAGTAGTAGCGGTAGGCGTCGCTGCCGAAGTGGTCGGTGATCTGCTGCGGCGGGATGCCGGTCAGCTTGGTCTTGCTCATCTTCTCGCCGCCGACGAGCAGCCAGCCGTTGGCGAACACCAGCCGGGGCAGCGGCAGCCCGGCGGCCAGCAGCATCGCCGGCCAGATCACGGCGTGGAAGCGCAGGATGTCCTTGCCGACCAGGTGGACATCGGCGGGCCAGTACTGCTCGCTGCCCTCGACCGCCGTCCAGTAGTTGAGCAGCGCGTCGATCCAGACGTAGATGACGTGGCTCGGGTCCCAGGGCACGGTGATGCCCCAGTCGAACGTGCTGCGGCTCATCGAGATGTCCTGCAGCCCGCCCTCGACGAAGCGCAGCACCTCGTTACGCGCGCTCTCGGGCTCGATGCGGATCTCGCCGGAGGCGTAGGCGTCGAGCAGCCGCTGCTGGTAGGCCGATAACCGGAAGAACCAGTTGCTCTCGGCGATCATCTCGACCTCGCGGTCATGGATGGGGCACCTGTCGCCGGGCTGCAGCAGCTCGCCCGGGACCTTGAACTCCTCGCACGCCACGCAGTAAGGGCCGGTGTAGGAGCCTTCGTAGACCTCGCCCTGGTCGTGCAGCCGCGCCCAGAACTCCTGCACCCGGGTGACGTGGCGCTCCTGGGTGGTGCGGATGAAGTCGTCGTTGGCGGCGTCGATCGCGGTGAGCATCGGCTTCCACGCCGTCTCGACCATGTGGTCGCACCACTGCTGCGGCGTCATCCCCGCTGCGTCGGCGGCGCGCAGGATCTTCTGGCCGTGCTCGTCGGTGCCGGTCAGGAAGTGGACGCGCTCGCCGCGCTGGCGGTGCCAGCGGGTGAGTACGTCGCCCGCGACGGTGGTGTATGCGTGGCCGATGTGGGGCGCGTCGTTGACGTAGTAGATCGGCGTCGTGACGTAGAACGCCTTCTCGGACATGCTGTCAACACTAGTGACAGCCGGCCGGCCGTCACGCTGGTTAGGGAGCACCCGTGGCTGAAGTCGTCGTCGTCGCGTTCGCCAAGGCCAAGGCCGGATCGGAGGACGACGTCCTTGCCATCCTCACGCCACTGGTGGAGGCCACCCAGGCCGAGCCGGGCAACGTGAAGTACACGCTCAACCGGGGGCTGCAGGACCCATCGACCTTTGTGATTGTCGAGCGCTGGGCCTCTCAGGAGGACCTCGACAGCCATTTCAAGCAGCCGCACATGGCCGCGCTCGGCGAGCTCGGGCAGCACCTCGACGGGGGCGTGACGATCATTCCCGCAGAGCCGCTCGGGGTGGGCGACCCCGGAAAGGCGACGCTGTAGCAAGCCGGGGGCTGGTTGCCCTCAGCAGGCCCCGCGGGTCTTAGGCTGGTGCTCGTGCCCGCCGGGCGGCCGCTCGTCGAGCTCGCCGACGACGCGGGTCAGGTCGGCGGCGAGCATGTCGGCCATGTCGCGGCTGAAGTTCTCGCGGACGACGACGCGCAGCACCGTCATGTCCTCGGCATCGGGCGGCATCGTGTACGCGGGCACGATCCAGCCGGAGCCGCGCAGCGTGCGGGCGACGTCGTGCTCGTCGTACTCGCGCTCCCTGGTCAGCCGGAAGCACACCAGCGGCAGGCCATTGCGCTGCCCGACGAGCTGGAAGTGCCCGGTGCCGACCACCGCCTCAGCCAGGTGGTCGGCCGTCTGCATCAGGCCCTGCATGATGCGCGTGTAGCCGGTGCGCCCGAGGCGGATCAAGTTGTAGTACTGCGCGATGATCTGGCTCGAGCCGCGCGAGAAGTTCAGGCTGAGCGTCGGCTGGTCGGCGCCGAGGTAGTTGATGTGGAAGACGAGGTCCTCGGGCAGGTCCTCCTTCTCCCGCCACAGCACCCAGCCGACGCCGGGGTAGACCAGCCCGTACTTGTGCCCCGAGACGTTGATCGACTTGACCAGCGGCAGGCGGAAGTCCCACAGCAGCTCCGGGTCGGTGAACGGGGCGACGAAGCCGCCGCTGGCCGCATCCACATGTATGGGCACGTGCTGGCCGGTGCGCTGCTCACGCTCGACCAGCGCGTCGTGCAGCTCCTGGATCGGCTCGTACTCGCCGGTGAACGTGCTGCCGAGGATGCCGACGACGCAGATCGTGTTCTCGTCGATGCGGGCGAGGGCCTCGTTGACGTCGATGACGTACCGCTCGTGCGTGACCGGGACGAACCGGGGCTCGATCTCGAAGTAGCGCGCGAGCTTCTCCCACGCCACCTGGTCGTTGTGGCCGATGACGAAGTTGGGGTTGTCCGCCGGGCGCCCCGCGGCCTGCTGGCGCGCCTTCCACCGGTGCTTGAACGCGAGGCCCGCGAGATGGATGGCCTCGGTCGAGCCGACAGTGGCCGCCCCCACACCACCGCCCTCGCTTCGGGGGGCGTTGAACAGCTCCGCGAGCATGTTGACGCACCGCGCTTCGAGCTCGCCCGTGCGGGGGTACTCGTCGACGTCGGCAAAGTTCTTGTCGGCTGTTTCGGCGATCAGCGCGACGGCCTCGGGCTCCATCCACGTCGTGACGAAGCTGGCGAGGTTCAGGGCCGGGTTGCCGTCGAGCGCCAGCTCGTCGCGGACGAGCCGGGCTGCGACGGCGGCGGGCATCTCGTCGTCGGGCAGGCGGTGCTTGGGCACCGGCTGCAGCGCGTACCGGGAGGCGTAGAGCGGCTCCATCGCCTCGTCGGGGTCGCGTCCTGCGCTGTGTTCAGCCACCATGGCGCCCACTCTGGCACCTCCGGCGGCCGAGGTGCGGGTGAAACTGCATGCCCCTTGCGACGCGCGCGCCCTGGGCGCGGCGAGTCGGGCGCGAAACGCCGGCCCCGGCGGGATGACCCATGCAGTTTGGACGGCCCCACCCGCGACCAGGAGTGACGATGAGCCGGCCGACGAGGGCCGAACCGAGCTGGACGGCGATGAGTTCCACCGCGGCGACACGTCTGATCAATGTCCGTGCCCAGCAGCAGGAGGTTTCGATGACCAGTTCCAGCACACGCATCAGCAAAGTTGCCAACGTCATGATCCCGGTGGCGGACGTCGACCGGGCGATCGAGTTCTACACCGGTCCGCTCGGACTGGACAAGCGCACCGACGTTCCCTTTGGCGGGCAGTACCGCTGGGTCGAGGTCGCGCCGGCCGGCGCAGACACGGTGATCGCGATCGCCCCTCCCGGGCCGGGCGGCGAGACGGGCGGCCGGCAGACCGGCATCAGCCTGCAGACCGCCGACGCCGATGCCCTGCACGCCGAACTCAAGGCCGCGGGCGTCGACGTCGACGCCGAGGTGAGCCGGATGGGCGACCCCATCCCGCCGATGTTCTTCCTGCGCGACCCCGAGGGCAACGTCCTGCTGGTCGTCGAGGTCCCTTGAGCGGCGCTTCGACCCGCGGCCACCGCCGGGTGGACGGCGGCTCGGCTGCGAGGAAAGGGTGGGTGCCTCAGCTGCGCGCGGCCAGCACCGCGTCATACACCGTGCGGCGGGGCACGCCGGCCTCACGCGCCACCTCGGCCATTGCGTCCTTGCGGGTCAGGCCCGCCGCCTCGCGCAGGGCGACGCCCTCGGCCAGGTCTGAAGGCTCCGCAGAGGTCGTGGCCGCCGACGCGCCGGCGATAACCAGGGTCAGCTCGCCGCGGACCTCGCGCCCGGCCGCCCAGTCGGCGAGCCCCGGGAGCGGGAGCCGGACGACCTCCTCGTAGGTCTTCGTCAGCTCGCGGCAGAGTGCGGCGGGTCGCTCACCGAGTCCGTCGGCCAGCGCGGCGAGCGCAGCCGCGACCCGGTGCGGCGCCTCGAGCACCACCAGGGTGCGCGGCTCGGTGGCGAGCTGCTCGATCCGCGTGCGCCGCTCCCCCGCCTTGCGGGGCAGGAAGCCCTCGAACACCCACCGGTCGGTCGGCAGCCCGCTCACGGCGAGCGCCGCCGTCACCGACGATGGGCCGGGCACGACGGTGACGCGCACACCCGCCGCCGCGGCCGCCGCCACCAGCCGGTAGCCGGGATCGGAAACCGCCGGCATCCCCGCGTCGGTGACCAGGGCGACTGTTGCGCCGGCCTGCAGGTCGGCGACCAGTCCGCCCGTGCGCGAGGACTCGTTGGCGTCGTGGTAGGAGACCACGCGCTCGGGCAGGCGGATGCCGAGCGAGGCCGCGAGCCGGCGGACGCGGCGGGTGTCCTCGGCCGCGACGATGTCGGCGCCGGCCAGCGCGACAGCAAGGCGGGGGCTGGCGTCGGCCGGGTCACCAATCGGCGCGCCGCACAGGACGAGCAAGCCGGAGCTCATAGGGGAAAGTCTGCCGGGACCGGTGACCGAGCCGGCCACACGATCGACGCGATAGCAGCGGTTACTGCCCTTGCGTGCCTGGCGCCGAGGGTTGCCAAGGCGACGCACTTCATACGCTGTCGGTTAATGCTCGCCTCCGCCGTTGACCCGACCGGGCCTGACGACGCTGCGCACCCCTCCGCCAGGCGGCGCCCCGTCACCCGCCGACCGGTGCCCGGCGACAAGCTGCTCGGCTGGGCCGGGCCGCTCGCCCTTACTGCGCTGGCCGGGCTGCTGCGGCTGTGGCACGTCACCCGCCCGCGCGGCCCGGTGTTCGACGAGGTCTACTACCCCAAGGACGCGCACGACCTACTGCGCTTCGGAGTCGAGCACGGCGAGAAGTGCTTCGGGCCCGGCTTCGTCGTCCACCCCCCGCTGGGCAAGTGGCTAATCGCCCTCTCGGAGCAGGCCTTCGGCTACGTCGACTGCGCAGGGCGCCGACACGGCGACCCCGAACTCGGCTGGCGGTTCGCGTCGGTGGTGGCCGGCACGCTCGCGGTGCTCGTCCTCGCCCGGGCGGCCCGGCGGATGTTCCGGTCGACGGCACTCGGCTGCCTTGCCGGGCTGCTCCTTGCGCTGGACGGGATGGAGCTGGTGCAGAGCCGCACCGGCATCCTCGACATCTTCCTGATGTTCTGGATCGTCGTCGCGATCGCGTGTCTGGCGCTCGACCGGGACTGGACGCGCACCCGGCTGGCGGCTCGCGGGCGGCTGCCGCATGTGCTCCGGCCCTGGCAGCTGGCATGTGGGGCCAGCCTGGGCGCCGCGCTGTCGACCAAGTTCTCCGGCGGCTACACCGCGCCCGCGCTGGCCGGGCTGGCACTGGCATGGACGATCGGCGCGCGCCGTGTGGCGGGCCAGCAGCGACCATTGCTGGCCTTCCTGCGGCGGGATGGGTTCGGCTGGGTGCTGGCGTTCTTCTTCGTCCCACTCGCGGTCTACACCGCCTCCTGGACCGGGTGGTTCGTAACCGACACCGGTTTCGACCGCGGGTCACACTCCGGGGTGCTCGGAGCCCTGCAGAGCTGGCTGGACTACCACTCGCAGATCCGCACCTTCCACGAGGGGCTCAGCTCGCACCACCCGTACCAGTCGGACAACCCGTTCCAGTGGCTGGTCCTCGGCCGCCCGGTCGACTTCTCCTACGTCACCCCAAAGGGCGGGGCCTGCCCGTACCGCAGCGGCTGTTCCGCGCAGGTGCTCGACCAGGGCAACCCGCTCATCTGGTGGCCGGGCATTCTCGCCCTGCTGGGCTGTGCATGGCGCTGGCTCACCACCCGCGACTCGCGAGCCTCGCTGGTGCTCGCAGGCTTCGTCCTGTCGTTCGCCCCCTGGCTGGCCTTCCCCGGCCGCACCAAGTTCCAGTTCTATGCCCTGCCGCTGCTTCCGTTCATCGTTCTGGCGCTCACGCTCGTCGCGGGATGGATCGTCGGGGCGGCCGCCGCGACGAGCAGGCGCCGCACCGTCGGCAGCCTGCTCGTCGGGGGCTACGCGATCTCCGTGCTGGGGACGTTCGCGTACTTCTACCCAATCTGGACCGGGCAGACGATCTCCTACAGCACGTGGTACGCGAAGATGTGGTTCCCGAGCTGGATCTGACGTCCTTCCCGCCAGCAGGGCTGGCGTCGAGGAGCCGTGCTCCCCCGCGGCGACCCGCCGGGTTCACGACCAGGAGCGAGCGGCGCGGTCAGTCGTCCGAACCTGGGTCGTCGTCCTCTGCGGATCCGTCCTCGCTGCTGGAACCGTCGCCCTGCCCGATCGCGGGCAGGTCGAGCTGCCGGCGGATGTCGGCCTGCACCTCGTCGATGCCCGCTGTCGCGTCGATCGTCGCGACGAACTCCTTACGCGAGAAGATATCGATGACCGGCTGGGTCTTCTCGCGGTACTCCTTGAGCCGGGCGTCGAGCGCCTCGGGCGTGTCGTCCTCGCGGGTGACCAGCTTGCCGCCGCAGGCGTCGCACCGGTCCTTGCGGCGCGGACGACTGGCAATGAGGTTGTAGTCGAGCCCGCACTGGGAGCACAACCGTCGAGCGAGCACCCGCCGTTTGACCTGCTCGTCCGGCATGTCGAGGTTGATCACGCCGTCTAGGTCGTAGCTCTCGAGGAAGAACTCGGCTTGGGCGAGGTTGCGCGGGAAGCCGTCGACGACGAACCCGTGGTTCCAGTCGTGCCTGCTCATCCTGCTCGCCACCAGGGACTGCACGAGGTCGTCACCGACCAGCTCGCCCCTGGACATGAGCCGTCGAACCTGCGCACCGAGTTTGGTGTAGTGCGAGACGTTCCAGCGCAAGATGTCGCCCACGCTGATGTGGGCGATGTCGAGGTCGGACGTCATCAGCTTGGCCTGCGTGCCCTTGCCGCTGCCCTGCGGCCCCATGATCACGTATTTGCGCACGGCACTCCCTGTCGTGGTGGGGCGACCGCTGCGCCACCCCGCTGCCCCCTCACTCTGCCCGAGCACGGGCGCAGCTGGTGGATCACCGTAGACATCCAGGCGGCCGCGGATGCACGGCGCTCCCTGCCTGACGTATGTCGGCCTCGGCGTGTCGCCCCCGGCGCGCCGTGCGGGGCGTGACATCGAGGTGGACCGCCGTGCATTCGTGCCGGACGCTCAGCGCTGCGGCACCCGACCCGCGCCGCCGCGGATGGGGGGCGCGGTGGAGAGCGCCGGCCGGCGGGTTGCCCTCCGGTCAGCTCAGGCGCTGGGCGGCGAAGGCGGCGGCGTCACGCAGGTACTCCGCGAGTCCGGGGGCCTTTTCGTCGTAGCGGGCCTTGAACTCCGGGTTGTCGACATACGTCTGCCCCAGGCCCCGGTAGCTGGTGCGGTCCGGCGTCCAGAACCTCGCGACCTCGGCGTAGTGACCGGCCATCACGGCGAGCGCCGCGGATGAGTCCGGGGCGGCGCCGGAGCGCATGACCGCCAGCACCTCGTCGTCGAGCTCGTCCCAGCGCCGCTGGGCGTCGAGCTGGTCCTGGTGCGTCCACTCCCGGGTGGCCTCGCGCGCGGTCCGGAAGTGCTCGCGCACACCCTCGCCGTACTGCTCGACCAGCTCGGTCTCGTACCGGGCCTGCCGCTCGGCGAAGCCCTCGAACAACTCGGATGCGCTCATCTGCTCTGCTCCTTGCAGTTGTCGGATGGTGCGAGAGACGGTGTCGGCGAGCCGGCCGAGCCGGGCGCGCTCGCCGTGGAGCCACTGCTCGTGACGGCGCAGTGCCGCAACCTGGTCGCGTGAGCCGTCCAGGACCTCGGCGATCGCGCGCAGCCCCAGACCGAGCTCGCGCAGCAGTAGCAGTCTCTGCAGGCGCAGCAACTGCTCCTGCTCGTAGTAGCGGTAGCCGTTGCTGCCGACGTACGCCGGCGTCAGCAGTCCGACCCGGTCGTAGTGCCGCAGCGTCCGGGACGTCACATTCGACATCCGGGCCACCTCAGCGATCGACCACGCCATTGCCACCCCTCCCGGTCGGCTCGGTACCGACCAGCGACGACGCTAGGAGTTGACGTTGCGACAGGGTCAAGAGATGAGCGACCGTCATCGGTAGCCGATCGGCGGATCCCGGCGGCCTGCGGGACACACGGGTGCGCTGTCCGGTGTCGCTTCGGTCGGTGTCGCTTCGATGTCGCTGCTGCTCGACATCGGCAACATCATGGGGCTCGACGCCGAGGAGTGGTCCAGAGCAGGTGGTAACAGGCGTTCCTTCAGGTGCCGAGACGACGGCGACCGGTCACGGGCCGGTCAGAAGGACGCTCCTTTCATAGTGCGCGCCAGAGGTCCGCGACCGCGGCCGCAAGGCGGCTGCCCTGTACCTGCCCCGCAGCTGTGGCCGGTCCTCGCCGGCCCGGGTCGTAGATGTTCGGGCCGACGGCGTCGACTGCGGCCTCGTCGGGGGCGATCAGCAGCACCTGGGCGTCGGCGCTGAGGGTGGCGACGTCCTCAGTGGCGCCGGGGATCGCTCCGTAGCCGTCGGGTAGGGGCGCCAGAACCACAACCCGGTCGTGGCCTCGTGCGAGGGAGGCGTTGGCGGCCGAGACCATCCCGCCGTCGATCCAGGCCCGGCCGGCGAACTGCTCGAGCGGCCAGACGCCGGGGACGGCGCCGCTGGCCGCCACTGCGTCCTCCAGCGGAACTCCGGAGGTGGCGTCGAACACGTGCAACCGCCCGGTATCTGCGTCGATCGCGGTCACGCGCAGCGCCGGCGGCCAGGTGGTGGTGGCCAGGCGGGCGCGCACGACGGCTCGCCGGGCTGCCCGCGGCACCGGCTCGGGATGGGCCTTGGCGATCCGGCCCATCGCCGCGCCGACCTCGACCGGGTCCGGGCCGCCAACGGCGAACGCCTCGTACCACGCGGCCATCACCTGGTCGGAGGCTGTCGCCGGCAGCTCGTCCGGGGCCGCCGCGGCCTGCGCCGCGAGCATCTGCCGTGGGTCGGCGCCGCTGGCCAGCGCTGCTCCGACGAACGCACCGGCCGAGGTCCCGATCACCATGTCGGCGGTGCTCAGGGCGACCCCGGCCGCGTGCAGCCCGGCCAGCACGCCGACTTCCCACGCGATGCCTGTCACTCCACCGCCTCCGAGCACGAGCGCCCGCGAGACGGCGATCTCGGATGCCGTCGTCAACCGTTCCTCCTGTACGTCCCGGACACTGCTGGTCATCACACTCCGATGGCCCTGCGCAGGTCGTCGAGGCTCTGCTGTACCAGCGCGGGCAGGTCGCCGGCCCCGTCGGTGTCGATCCACCGGTCGTAGCCGGTGGTGAACGCCGTCACGCCTGCCTGTGCCGTCAGGTTCGCCCGCTTGGAGTCGAGGCCGCGGTCGCGCAGGGCTCCGGCGACCGCTGCCGACAACGACGCCATCTTGATCAGCTCCCGCTCCTGGAGGTCCGGCGACGATGCGATCAGCTCCCGCCGGGCCCGTGCGTGCCGCCCGAACTGCTCCAGCTGCGCACCCCCGACGGCTAGGGCGGCGACGGCGGCCTCGATCGGCGCATGATGCTCCGGCGCGTCGGCGACCGCCTGCACCACCTGCGCCTGGAACAACGGCGCCCCTGCGAACAGCACCTCGCGCTTGTCGGCGAAGTAGCGGAAGAACGTCCGCTTGGTCAGGCCGGCAGCCGCGGCGATCTCGGCGACGGTGACAGCCTCATAGCCGCGCTCGAGATACAACGCCATCGCGGACTGCTGAAGCCGCCCGCCGGCGTCCGGGTCCCACCGTCCCATACGAGCAGACTACCCGCGGCATGACACCTGGTGCCATGCGGTGCTATCGTCGACCATGGCACCCAGTGACATACCGGTGGCCTCCGCAGCCCCCGACGAAGGACGCGCACATGCCCACCAACATCGCAGCGTGGATCCCCGCGAAGTACGCCCAGCTCGAGGTCGGGCCCGCGCCGTACACGCCCCCCGCCGCCGACCAGATCGTGGTCCGCAACCACGCCGTGGCCGTCAACCCGCTCGACTGGATCATCCAGCTGGCCGGGCCGGTCGCCTACCGCTGGCTGACCTACCCCACCGTGCTCGGCTCCGACGTCGCCGGACAGGTCGTCGAGGTCGGCAGCGCTGTCACCCGCTTCCGGGTCGGGGACCGCGTGCTCGGCCACGCCGTCGGCACCGACAAGGACAGCAACACTGCCGCGCAGGGCGCCTTCCAGACCTACACCGTCGTGCCCGAGCGCCTCGCGTCCCCTATCCCAGACACGCTGACCTACGAGGACGCCTGCGTGCTGCCGCTGGCGGTGTCCACCGCCGCGTGCGGGCTGTTCCAGACCGACCAGCTGGGCCTGCGGCACCCGTCGGCGGGCGCCGAGCCCACCGGACAGACCCTGCTGGTCTGGGGCGGCTCGACCAGTGTCGGCAGCAACGCGATCCAGCTCGCCGTCGCCGCCGGCTACGACGTCATCACCACCGCCAGCCCGCGCAACTTCGACTACGTAACCTCCCTCGGAGCGGCCCAGGTGTTCGACTACACCAGCCCAACCGCCGTCGCCGACCTCAGGGCGGCCTTTGCCGGCAGGACCCTCGCCGGAGCGCTGGCGATCGGCGCGACCTCAGCCGACGCCTGCGCGGCGGTCGTCCGGTCCTGCGCCGGCCGCAGGTTCATCTCCATCGCCAGCACCCCCGTCTCCTTCGAGGGGCTCGCCAGCGCCGACCGGCCGCGCCTCGCCCTCCCCCGGCTGGTCGCCAAGCTCGTGTCTGCCAACGTCTCGCTGCAGCTCCGAACCCGCCCCAGAGGCATCGCCAGCAGGTTCATCTTCGGCACCACCCTCAAATCCAACGAGGTCAGTACCGCCATCTACCGCGACTTCCTGCCCGCCGCCCTCGCCGACGGCCGCTACCGCGCCGCCCCCAAGCCCGCCGTCGTCGGGCACAGCCTGGACGACATCCAGCACGCCCTGGACGTCCAACGCAAGGGCGTGTCCGCCCAGAAAGTCGTCGTCTCCCTCGCGTGAGGCGCGACTCCTGACCCCGCCGGTCATGACGATCACGCTGGCAAGATCGGCGGCAGTACCGTGGCGGCAGCTGTCCTGGGCCGCCACAGTCAGCTCGTCGCGGTGGCCGGGCCCGTCGCCGGAGCAGGCCAGCAGGCCGGCTGCCATTCGGTGGTGTCGAGCAGCACGCGGCGTGTGACCACCGCTTGGGCCAGCGCGTCGACGCTCATGCGGCGGGCCGACGCGCGGGCCCGCAGCACGGCAAGCGCCTCGGCCAGGTCCACGTCCAACGCCTCGGCGATCATCCCGCTCGCCTGGTTGACCTTCACCTGGTCAAGCGCGTCCAGCTGCTGCCACCCGCCGCCGTCGCAGCTGTGGCGGGAAGCTGCTTGGACGCCCGAGCTGAGCAGGTCCAGCAACGGCAGCGCTGCCAGCTCAGCGGCGAGCACCCCGCCCGCCAGTGCCCGAACCGTCAACAGCCCCGGCCGGTTGCAGAACAGGTCCAGTGCCCCGATCTGCTGAGCCGAGATCGCGACCGGCAGCGCGAACACCGCCCCGACGCCACTGTCACGCAGCGCCGCGGTGAACCCCGGCCAGCGCCGGTCCGCCGGGTCGTCGAGGTCCCGGCCAGTACCGGGGTGCCGCTGGAGACCGCGTCCAGGCAGGGGCCGCCCCCGGCGGTGAACTGCACCCCGTCCAGCCGCCTGCTCCGCTCGTCGCTGGCGCCGCAGGTCCATCGCCCGGCTCGTTGGTGCACCAGCGACAGACAGGCACCGTCGACCTCCAGCAGCTGCACACATGCCCGGCACAGCCGGTCAGCCCCCGCCAGGGGACTGCCGGCGCCGACCATGGCAGCACCCAGCGCGGACTGCACCCGCTTGAGCTGCTCCATCCGCTACTGCCCGCCTGCTGGCCGTGTTCCGGGCTGCGGGAGTGCCGCGCCGGCGGGCAGTGGAGGGGCCGAGCGCACCAGCCGTCGCCGACGCGCAGCCGCGGGCGCTGCAGCTACCCCGGTTACCGGCATTGCTGAGCTAATCTGACACCTGCCAGCAGCGCCGGGCGGGCCAGGCCGGCCCGGTCCATCGCGGCGACCAGACGGCCCAGCGCCGGGCTGTGCCCACGCAGCTGCACGCCCACCTGCCGCTCGGCTGCCTTGTCCCCGAGCAGCAGCAGCGGTGCCAGACCGGCGCAGTCGATGAAGCTCACACCAGCTACGTCGAGCACCAGCAGGGCGGCGGCGGCGGGCAGCACTCCCAGCAGCGAGCCCAGCACCCCTGCAGTGGCCACGTCGAACTCGCCGGTCAAGCACACCACGATCGACCCGGGCTCGGGATGGATGTCGACCACCGTGCTCCCCCGGCCTGCCCTACTAGGCGGTGGCACCGCCCGGAAGCGGGTCGTGCGAATGCCAGGAGCGGTGGCAGAGGGGTGTGGAGCTGTTGTCACGGGCGTCTCCGACGACGGAGCGCCGGCGCCGCCACCGCACACGGGGCGCTTCGGACTGCCGCGGCCGGTTGGGCAGACTGTCGCGCGACACCGATGCCTCTGCCGGCACCGGCGACGGCCGTTGCGGCGGCTACCCAGCCGGCGGCAGGGTGGCCGAGTCGACCAGGTCCTGGGCGACGTCGCGCAGCTTGCGGTTCGTGCGCTGGGAGGCAGCGACCAGCAGCTCGAACGCCTGCTCGCCGGTGCACCGCCGCTGGCTCATCAGCATGCCCTTGGCCTGGTCGATGACAGCCCGGGACGCGATTGCCGCCTCCAGGTTGACCGCGAGCCGGCGGGTGCTGTCGTACAGGTGCATGTTCGCCAGCGCCACCGCCGCGTAGGAGGCGAACGTGGCCGCCAGCTGTCGGCTGTGCTCGTCGAACGCGCCCGGCGCCGTGCTGTAGATGTTCAACGCCGCCGAGGTCGCCTGCTGCAACTGGATCGGCGTCGACAGCGAGCTCAGCGCCCCGCGCTGCACGGCCGCCGTGGTGTAGTCACCGAAGCGGGTCTCGGTCGCCGCATCCTCGACGTGCACCTGCTCACCGGTCGCCGCGGCCTGCAGGCACGGGCCGTAGCCACGTTCGTACTGCCGCTCGTCCAGCTCGACCGCGAGTGGGCCGGTGAAGGCCGCGGTACTGGCCCGCTCGCCGGTGACCAGGGTGACCGACACCTCGCTGGCGCCGGG
>JAABUZ0100005086.1_pt1 | contig 17570 bp, 22 predicted proteins | sample 5562091 | NCBI WGS metagenome assembly JAABUZ01 (sample SAMN12813069, study PRJNA571459) | rock metagenome | isolation source: Antarctica rocks | place: Antarctica: Victoria Land, Linnaeus Terrace sud | collected 2015-12-21
TGTCCGATAACGGCGCACGCTGACGAAACCTTCGACCGCCCTGTGCTGTTCGACCGCCTGTGCTGTTCGACCGCCTGTGCTGAGCGCCACCTGAACAGGGGCTCGGCATAGTGCAGGCATAGCTTCGAAGAACATGTCTTGACCGCCGGCTTAGGAAAATATACCGGTCAGACGTGACATCGGAGCATGAAGTCCTTGACCTCTTCAGCGGAATTGGCGGCTTCAGCCTCGGCCTGCACTGGGCAGGTTTCCGCACCGCAGCCTTCTGCGAGGCGGACCCGTTCTGCCGTGGAGTCCTGGCCCGACACTGGCCCGGACTCCCGATCTACCCCGACATCCGCGCGCTCAACGCCGAACGTCTGCGCCGGGACGGCATCCGGCCCACGCTCATCTGCGGCGGCTTCCCGTGCCAGGACGCGAGCTTGGCCGGACACGGCGCCGGATTGCGGGGCGACCGCACCAGGCTGTGGTCGGACATGGCGCGGATCGTCGGCGTGTGCCGGCCGCGTTGGGTCATCGCTGAGAACGTCCCTGGCTTGCGAAGCCGCGGCGCGGACGCGGTCGTCGCTGACCTGGCGGCGCTCGGCTACCGGTGCTGGCCACTCGTGGTGGGTGCTGTCCATGCCGGAGCCCCGCATCGGCGGCGGCGCGTGTTCCTGGTGGCCCGCAGCGTTGCTGCCGACGCCCGTGGCGCGGGACTGGAAATGCGGCAGCGCGGCGCAGCGGGACCGCCGCCGCGCCTGCCAGCTGAACGACGCGGCCGGTGGCTTGCTGAGCCCGGCGTTCCTCGAGTGGATGATGGGTTTCCCGGCCGGGTGGACCGCGTGAAGGCGCTCGGGAACGCCGTGGTTCCTGACGTGGCGGCGATGATCGGCCGGGCGATCCGGCGGGCGGAGGCGGCGCCATGAGCAAGCGCGTCCTGATCGTCGAGGATGAGGCGCTGGTCGCGCTGACGCTCGAGGACATCCTCTTGGAGGCGGGTTACCTGGTCTGCGGCATCGCCCACAACCCGGCCGAAGCGTTGCTGCTGGCGCAGGAATTCGCGCCCGAGATCGCCGTGGTCGACGTGCGACTGGCCGACAACGGCGACGGGATCGCGCTGGCCGACGCGTTGATGGCGATGCGGCCGCTGCTCATCCTGTTCGCCACCGGTAACCCGGCCGAAGTCCGCGACCGGGCGCGCGCCGGGCGCGGATGCCTGACCAAGCCGTTCGGCGCCGAGTGGCTGCTGGTCGCGCTGGAGGCAATCCAGTCCGGCGCGACCCATCCCATCCCCGGCTACTTCGCGCTCCCGTTCGCCTGATGCACCGCGATCCGCGATTCCTCGCCCTCCTGGACACCATTCCAGTCCTGATCTGGAGCACCGACCGAGAGGGCAACTGGATCTACGCCAACCGGGTCTGGGTCGAATTCACCGGCAGCAGCGCCGCGGCCGAACTCGGGCGCGGATGGACCGAACGCATCCATCCGGAGGACGAGCCGGTCCGCGCCGCCGCGATCGCGACCCATGCCGCGGCCTGCGAGCCGTTCCGCCTCGAACTGCGCATGCGCCGGCGCGACGGGCAATGGCGCTGGATGCTGTGCTCGGGCGTGCCGCGGGTCGATGCCGAGGGCGCGTTCGTCGGTTTCATCGGCTCGTCCACCGATATCAGCGAAATGCGCGACGCCGAATTGCAGCGCCGCCGCGATATGGACGAGAAGGCGGCGGTGATGCAGGAGCTGCACCACCGGGTGAAGAACAATGCCCAGGTGTTCGCCTCACTCTTGAGCGTGCAGGCGAGCCGCGCCTCCGACCCGGCGGTCAAGGCGGCCCTTCGTGTCGCGGCGGCGCGCGCGGCGACCATGGCGTTCGCCCAGCAGCAGATCTGGGATGCCGGCTCGTCGGCGCGGTTCGATCTCGGCGCGCTGGTGCGGCGGCTGGTGCGGGCGCAGGCGGTGCGCAGCATCGAGGTCGAGGTCCAGGCACCGAGCAAGCTGTTCGTGCCGCTGGCGACCGCGGTCCCACTCGGGCTGATCGTGCACGAGCTGCTGACCAACGCGCTGCAGCACGGCTTCCCCAGCGGCGGCGCCGGCCGGGTCGACATCTTGCTCGAGCGCCTCAGCCCTTCGGACCTGCAGGTGGCGATCAGCGACAACGGGGTCGGCATGGACGAGACCGCGCAGGAGGGCGGCGCGCGTTCGGCCGGGTTGACGATCGTGCGGAGTTTGGCGCGTCAGCTCGGCGCGGCGCTGACGACGCAGGTGTCGGGCGGCACGACGATCAGCCTCGTCCTGCCATGCCCGGTTCTCGACTGAACGGAGGCTCCGGAACCGCCCGGAGCCTCCGTTCGATCAGACGCTGTCGCCGCCCACTTCGTCGAGGCTGGTCGAACGGCTGCGGCGTTCGGCCATGAAGGAGTCGAACTCGGACTTGTCGCGGGCGTGACGCAGGCGCTCGAGGAAGGCCTGGAATTCACGTTCCTCGTCCTCCAAGCGGCGGAGCGTATCGCTGCGATAGTCGTCGAACGCCTTGTTGCCGCTCGAGGGCGTGCGGGCACGGCCCCAGGGGCCACGGCCCTTGCCAGCCTCGGCGCCGAGATTGAACCAGGCGCCCGGCCCGCTCTTGCCGGCACCCAGCGTGTTCAGCCGGCCGCTGCCGTACAGGAACGCCAACAGCATCAGTCCGATCGGCCAGGCCAGCCAGAAGCCGATGACCACCACGGTGATCCAGCCCACTTTTCCGTATTCGTCGATTTTGCCCAACAGCACGGCACCACCCTCCATCGAATGTAAGAGTTACTTACAAACGCACTGGCCGTTCGTCCAGAGGCACGTTCACGCACGGTTGCGTGTGCTCGCCGGGTTCAGGTCGAGCGACTGCAGATAGACCAGCAGCCCGGCCTCCAGCAGCTCGGCTGGCTGCATCGGCAGTTGCCCCGCGCCGCTGCGGCCGAGATAGAGTTGGGCGATGCCATGCGTCATGGCCCAGATATGCAGCGCGACCATCAGCGCCGGCGGGCGGCGCGGCGTCATACTGCGGTCGCAGGCAGCCTGCGCCGCGGCGCGCTGGACGGCGAAGGCGGCCTCGCGGGCGCGCGCCAGCTCGGGATGCTCTGCCACCGGGAAATGCGGGTCGAACATCGCCGAATACACCGGCCGCTCGTGCGCGGCGAAGGCGAGATGGGCATGGGCGCACGCCTCGAGCGCCGCGACCGCGTTGGCGTGGCTTTCCGTCGCGGCGCGCATCGACGTGGCGAGCAGGTCGAACCCACGCCGCGCCACCTCGGCCAGCACGGCGTCGCGGTCGCGGAAATGGCGATAGGGCGCCGCGGCGCTGACCCCGACCGCGCGCGCGAGTTCGGCCACCGCGAAGCCGCCGAGGCCGCGCTCGGCGATGAGAGCCAGCGCCGCCTGGATCAACGCCTCGCGCAAATTGCCGTGGTGATACCCGTTCTTGCTGTCGCGCCCCTTGCCGTCGCCTATCGCCATACCGGCCTACGGCCTCCTGAGCAGGTGAGAGCTGCTTACATCCGCGCGCATCGTGCCGGCGTCAACGCCCGAAGGCCACGCCCTCGTTGGGATAGATGGCATGCACCAGTTCGAGCACCAGGGCGATGTCGGGCGACGCGCCGTCCTTGCGGGTGCTCATCAGGATCGGCGAGACCGCGAACTCCTCGTCGAGCGCACGATAGACCACGTTGTCGCGGCGTAGGCGCTCGACCAAGGCCGGCACCAGGCACACGCCGCTCTCGGCCGCCACCAGCCCCAGCGCCGTCTGCAACTCGCGCACCTCGAGCACCAGCGGCGGGCGCAGGCCGCGGTCTCGATACAGCGCCAGCACCTGGTCGGCATAGCTCGGCCGCGGCGCCTTGGGATAAACGACCAGCGGCTCGCAGGCGAGGTCGGGCAGGCGCAGCGGCCGGGTCTGCTGCAGCAGGCCGTGGCTGGCCGGCAGCGCGGCGCAGAGCCGCTCGTTGCGCAGCAGCGTGCGCGCGATCCGCGGATCGTCGAGCGGGATGCGGCCGAAGCCGACGTCGATCCGGCCCTCCTTCAGCGCCGCCATCTGCTCGAGCGTCGTCATCTCCAGCAGCGTCAGCTCGGTCGCCGCGGTCAGGCGCAGCGGGCGCGACCGGCGCTCGATCAGGAGCGTGCCGAGCTCGCGCTCCAGCTGCTGCAGCTGGCGGCTGAGCGGCGGCTGCGCGATCCGCAGGGTCTCGGTCGCCCGGGTGAAATTCCGCTCGCGCGCGACCGCCACGAAATACCGCAACTGCCGCAGCTCCAGCGATACCTCCTGCAGCTGGCCGAGATGGGCGTCGCCCTGGTCGAGCAGCCGGTCCCGGCCTGGAACATCGCCGCCATGGCGCGGCTGCGGGCGCGGCTCGGCACGCCGCCGTTGCTGGCAGACGAATGCGTGTTCGACGCGCACGACATGCTGCAGGTCGGCGCCGCGGCGGCGGCCGACGCGGTCTCGCTCAAGCTGGTCAAGCATGGCGGGCTGCTCGGCGTCCGCAAGGTCTACGTCCACCCGCCCACCGGCCTCGACCCGGCGGAATTCGACCGCATCAAAGCGGCCGAGAAAGCGATGGCGCTCGAGCTGCAACGCCAGGGCACCTGGGTGCATCTATGGCGGATCGCCGGCCAATACGCCAATGTCTCGATCTTCGACGTCGAAAGCCACGATGCGCTGCACGACCTCCTCTCCAAGCTGCCGCTGTTCCCCTTCATGACGATCAGCGTGACGCCGCTGGCCCGGCACCCGTCGGCGCTTCCGTGATGCGGGTCGCGATCGTCGGCCATCGCCTGTCGGACCTGCACGACGACAACAAGACGGTGCGCCTCGCCTTCGCAAACGGCGACCGCCGAGGCGGACCTCGTGATCGGCGCCGACGGCGTGCGCTCGCTGGTGCGCCGCTTCGTGACCGGCGGTCAGTGCAGTATTCCGGCACCAGCGCGTTCCGCGGCATCGTCCCGGTCGGGCGGCTGCCATCGCTGCCCGATCCGCAGGCGATCCAGTTCTGGATGGGCCCCGACGCCCACCTGCTGCACTACGCGATCGGCGGCGACGGCGGCGCGGTCAATTTCTTCGCGGTGACCGAGGGCCGGCCGAATGGCCCGGCGGCGACCGCTGGCAGATCGACATCGCGCCCGGAGACGCCGAGGCGGTCTTCCGCGGATGGCACCCCGCCGTCACCGAAATGATCGCGGCGAGGCGATGCTCGAAACACACCAGCGCCTCCGCCGGGCGCGCACGCGCAAGATCCAGCCCAGCTCCTGGGCGACGAACGCGCTGTTGCATTTGCCCGACAGCGCCGACCTGTCCGATCGCGACCGACGCATCGCCGACTTCCCGCGCGACTTCGCCTGGATCCATCAGTTCGACGCGCTGCAGGCGGCCTCCGGCGCCAAACATTCCCTCGCGGCATGAGCGCCGCGGCCCTGGTTCCGCCGCCGGCCGGCCTGCGCCGGGTGCTCGCCGATTTCGGACCGCTCGACGCGGCCAACGGCTTCATCGGGCTGATGTTCGCCGCCACCGGCCCGGTCGCGATCATCCTCTCGGTCGGCACCAGCGGCGGGGGACGGCGTCTGCCGCCCCTGATCGGCGCGCTGCTGGTCGGCGCGGTCCTGGCGGTCTGGCTCGGCCGCATCGACCCGGCGGCGCTGGGCGTGCTGCAGCTCGTGCGGCCGGTGCTGCCGGCGCCGTCCTGGTCGCTGCCGGCGATGATCGAGCTGGTGGTGCCGCTGGCGATCACCGTGCTGGTGGTGCAGAACGGCCAGGGCTTCGCCATCCTCAAGGCGGCCGGGCACGCGCCGCCGGTGACGGCCTGCACCATCCTATGCGGCGTCGGCTCGTTGCTGAGCGCCAGCGTCGGCGCAGTCAGCTCCTGCGTGACGGGGCCGACCAATGCCCTGCTCACCTCCTCCGGCACGCCGACGCGGCATTATACGGCGGCCATGTTCACCGGCCTACTGGCGATCGGCTTCGGGCTGCTCGCCCCGGCCTTTACCGGGCTGATGCTGGCGGCACCCAAGGCCTACATCATGATGCTCGGCGGCCTGGCGATGCTGCGCGTGCTGCAGACGGCGTTCGTGACCTCGTTCCGGGACCGCTTCGCGCTCGGCGCGCTCGTCAGCTTTCTGGTGACTGTCGCCGACCTGCCGGTCCTGAACATCGGCGCGGCCTTCTGGGGCCTCGTCGCCGGATGGACGGCCTCGGCATTGCTCGAACGCTGCGATTTCACTTAACGAACCATAAACCGAGGGAACAATACTGTGGACGCAACAGGTCTTCGACGGCGCACGCTCCTGACGGGCGCGGCCTCGCTCCTGGCCGCCCAGCCCTGGCCGCAGGCGCGCCGACATGCCGTGCAGGGCTACGACGCGGCGCAACTGCTGGGCATCGGGCTCGACGCCACAAAAGGGGATGTCGAGGCGGACAAGGTGCTGTTCGCGGCGGCGATGGCGGCGGCCAAGATCGACAGCCCGCGCGGCCCATTCACCCTCTCGGCCGGCCACAGCCCGGTGCAGAACATCTATCTGCGCGAGGCCCATGGTGGCGAGAACCGGGTGATCGGCATCGCCGCGCCGAACCTGGCCGACCCCGGCACCGGCTGCAAGCTCGCCTGACGGCATGAGTGCGGGCGGCCTCTTCGTTCAAATCCTGAACGGGCTCCAGGCGACGGGGCTGCAGACCTATTACGGCGCCAGCCACATCCTGCGCGGCGTCGACCTCTCGGTGCAGCCCGGCGAGGCGGTCGGCCTGAGGGGCCGCAACGGCATGGGCAAGACCACCCTGATCCGCACGCTGATGGGCCTCGTCCCGGCCCGCGCGGGCACCATCCGGATCGACGGGCAGGACCAGGCCGGCCGCCCCGCCTTCGCCCGCGCCCGGCTCGGCATCGCCGTGGTCCCGGAAGGCCGCGGCGTGTTCGGCTCGCTCACCGTGCGCGAGAACCTCGTCCTCGCCGCCCGACCCGGCGCAAGCTGGCCGCTCGACCGCGTGCTCGCCACCTTCCCGCGCCTAGCCCAACGAATCGGTCACCGCGGCGGCCAGCTCTCCGGCGGCGAGCAGCAGATGGTCGCGATCGGCCGCGCGCTGATGACCGACCCGCGCCTGCTGATCCTCGACGAAGCCACCGAGGGCCTCGCCCCGCTGATCCGCGACGAGATCTGGCGCACCATCGCCACCATCCGCAGCGACGGCATCGCCACCCTGGTGGTGGACCGGACCGTCACCTCGGTCTTGAGCCTGGTCGACCGCGCGGCGGTCCTGGTCAAAGGCCAGGTCGCCTATGACGATCCCCGCGCCTTGGCCGCCGACAGCGAAAGGCTGGAGCGGCTCCTGGGCGTTTAGCCGGGCATGAGTTTCGCGAGGTTGGCGCGGATCCGCTCCAGCACCGGGCCGGCCCGGGCGGTGAAAATCTGGCCGGTGATCATCTCGAACGCCTCGATATAACGCCGCGCGGTCTGCAGGATCAGCTCGCGCGGGATCGGCGGGATTGCGTCGCGGTAGGGGTCACAGCGAGCGGCGACCCAAGCGCGGACAAAATCCTTGTCGAAGCTCTCCGGCGCCTCGCCGCGCGCGAACCGGGCGGGGTAGCTCTCCGCCGTCCAAAAGCGGCTGCTGTCCGGGGTATGGATCTCGTCGGCCAGCACGATGGTGCCGTCCGGCAGGGTGCCGAACTCGTACTTGGTATCGACCAGGATGAGGCCCCGCTCATGCATCATGGCCTGGCCGCGGGCGAACAACGCCAGCGCATAGGTGCTGACGGAGTTCCACTGCACGGGCGTGAGCAGCCCGCGGTCCAGGATCTCGTCCCGGGAAAGCGGCTCGTCATGGGCGCCGCCCTCGGCCTTGCTGGTGGGGGTGATGATCGGCTCGGGCAGGCGCTGGTTATCGTGCATCCCGTCCGGGAAGCGCATGCCATACATCTCGCGGCTGCCGGCTCGGTATTGCGTCAGGATCGACGTGCTCGTGGTGCCGGCGAGATAGCCGCGGACCACGAACTCCACCGGCAGGATGGACAGGCGCTGGCCGATCACGACGTTGGGGTCTGGGTACTCCAATGCCCAGTTGGGGCAAAGGTCCGCCGTATGCTCGAACCAGAACCGGGCGGTCTGCGTCAGCACCTGGCCCTTGTAGGGGATGGCGGCGAGGATCAGGTCGAACGCACTCAGCCGGTCCGTTGCGATCAGCATCCGCCGTCCATCCGGCAGATCGTAGCTTTCCCGCACCTTGCCGCTACTATGGCCCGGCAGATCCAGGGTCGCGGTCTCGAGAATGGGTGGGTCGGCGAACAGCGTTTCGTCCATGCCTCTCTTTACCCAGCGCCGCGGCGTTGTCACAGGGGCGGGGCTCCTTCGCACTTGCAGCGCTTGAGACCCGAGGCGACGCCCTATATTGGGGCGGGTCAGCCATAGTGCCGGAAGTCAAATGTCTAACTTGAACCAAGAGACCGTCACCGAGGTGCGGCACTGGACCGATACGCTGTTCAGTTTCCGCGCCACCCGCGACCCGTCATTCCGCTTCCTGGCCGGCCAGTTCACCATGATCGGCTTGCAGGTGGACGGCAAGCCGCTGCTGCGGGCCTACAGTATGTCGTCGGCGGTGTACGACGACCAACTCGAGTTCTTCAGCATCAAGGCGCCCGAAGGCCCGCTGACCTCGCGCCTGCAGCACCTCAAGCCCGGCGACCCCATCCTGATCGGCCGCAAGCCGGTCGGCACGCTGGTCCAAGACAGCCTGACCCCCGGCAAGACCTTGTATCTGCTCGGGACCGGCACCGGCCTGGCGCCGTTCGCCAGCATTATCCGCGACCCGCAGGTCTACGACCGGTTCGAGAAGATCGTGCTCGTGCACGGCTGCCGGTTCAAGGCGGAGCTCGGCTACGGCCAGGAACTGGCCGGCAGCCTGCCCGCCGACGAATTCATCGGCGAGCTCGCGCGGGAGAAGCTCGTCTATTACCCGACCGTCACGCGTGAGGCGTTCGAGCATCAAGGACGGATCACCACTCTGTTCGAGAGCCACAAGCTCACCGACGATCTCGGCCTGTCGCCGCTGGGCGCCGAGACCGACCGGGTCATGCTCTGCGGCAGCGAGGCCTTCCTGGCCGACATGGTCAAGGTGCTGGAGAAACGCGGCTTCGCCGAGGGCAGCGCGCACCAGCCCGGCCAGTATGTGATCGAGAAGGCGTTCGTCGAGAAGTAGGAAGCTACCAGGTCAGGTGACGGATCGCCGCCACCGGGTCGAGCCCGGCGCGCTCGGCCTCGGCGGCGATATGGGCCCGGTCCTCGCCGAGATGGTCCTCGTGCAGGCCGCCCAACACCCAGCAGCTATCGAGGCCGAACGCTGCCGCGCCGGCGATGTCGGTCCGTAGCGCATCGCCGACCGCCAGCACGCGCGATTTCGGCAGGCCGAGCATCTCGAGCACGGGCGTATAGATCGCCGGATCGGGCTTGCCGAGCAGCCGCGCGTCGCCGCCAAGTTCGAGATACCGCAGCGCCAGCGTCCCGGCGCAGAGCACGCGGGCGCCGTTGACGATGACTTCGAGGTCGGGATTGGCGCAGATCATCGGCAACTGCTGCGTGGCGCAACGCTCGAGTACATCGTCGTAGCGGCTGGCGTCGGACGGGGGCGCCAGGAAGTCGGGGCCGGTGTTGAGCACGAAGCTGGCCTCTTCCGGCGCGGCCACAACGGTGAGATCGAGCCCGTCGATCAGGCTCAGGTCGCGCTCGGGGCCGATGTAAAACAGCCGCTCGCCCAGTGCGGCATACCAATCGTCGGGCCGATCTCGCAGCATCAAATGGCTAGCCTCGCCGGACGTCATGATGCCGGCATAGTGGCTGGCGGGGATGCCCATCTTGTCGAGCTGCCGCGCCACGATCGCCGCCCGGCGCGGCGCGTTGGACAACAGGACCACGCGCTTGCCCGCCGCGTGCAGCTGTTCGAGGCACTCCGGCGCCCCGGGGATCGGCGCGACGCCGTTGTGGATCACGCCCCAGAGATCGAGCACGAAGCCGTCATAACCGCCGGCAATCTCGGCAAATCCGTCGAGGAAATTCATGCGCTCGTTCCTATCGCTTCGGCGGCGGTGCGAAAGCCGTGCCGGGCCAGTTCGGCCAGCAATTCGCGCTTGAGGCGCGGCAGCAAGGCTGGCCCCTCATAGGCAAAGGCGGTGTAGAGCTGCACGAAGCTGGCCCCGGCCCGCAACTTGCTCAGCAGGTCGGCGCCGCTCGACACCCCGCCGCAGCCGACCAGGGCGAGGCGGCCGGCCGCCATGCGGTGGGCGCGGGCGAGCAACTGGGTGCTGCGCTCCAGCAAAGGCGGCCCGGACAAACCGCCGGTCTCCGCGCGATGGCGCGACCGCAAGGTCGGCGGCCGCTCGATTGTCGTGTTGCCCATGATCAAGCCATCGACCCGGTGAGCGACCGCCGCCTCGACCACAGCTTCCAACCCGGCCTCCGCCAAGTCCGGCGCAAGCTTGACCAGCAGCGGCGGCCGTCGCAGCGCCGACCCGGCGATCGCGGCCAAGATCCCGCGCAGCCGCGCCTCCCCCTGCAGGTCGCGCAAGCCCGGCGTATTCGGCGATGAAATGTTGATGACGATGTAATCGACATACGGCGCCACGGCCGCCACCATCGCCGGATAGTCGCGCTCGGGATCGGCGCCGTCCTTGTTGATGCCGACATTGGCCCCGATCGGCGCGCGCCCGCGCGGCAGCCGGGCCAGCCGGCTCACATACGGATCGAGCCCGGCGCTGTTCAATCCATAGCGGTTGATGATGGCGCGGTCGGCCTCGAGCCGGAACACGCGCGGCCGCTCGTTGCCCGGCTGCGGCCGGAGTGTGGCGGTGCCAGTCTCGATTGCGCCGAATCCGAGCCGCCGCAGGCCGCGCACGCAGGCCGCCTCCTTATCGAACCCCGCCGCCAGGCCGATTGGGTTCGGCAGCGCCAAGCCCATGCTGCGCACTGCCAGCGCCGCCGGGTCCGGCACCGGCTCGGACCCGGCCAGCCCCAATCGCAACGCCGTCACCGCCAACCGATGCGCCCTCTCTGGGTCGAGTCGGCGGAGCCACGGCGTGGCGCGGGAGGCAAGCGATGGCGTCATAGGCCGATCTCTGCCCGATCAGGCCCGAGAGTGCTAGACTGGGACGATGTGGAACGAGCCTTACCTCGAGACGTGTTGCCGCTCGGCGCTGCATCGTGCGCAACTGACCGGCGCCGCGGGGCGGCCCGGCGGGCTCAAGGACGGGCCCTGCCTGCTACGGCTGGCGGGAATGGGATTGGTGTGCGAGCGCGCCGACGGCCGCTTCGAGATCACCGAGCCCGGTCTGGCGCGGCACACCCGCGAGATCGCTAAGCGCGCCGCCTGAGCCGGCCAGACCGGCGACGATCCCGCGCGCCCGCAGCGGCCCCTCGAGCCGGCCGATCGCCTCGCGCCAGATCTGCCAGTCGCTGCGTTCGCGCGCATGGGCCGGGTTGGGGGCCACGCCGCGCCGGCCCCAGATCCGCAGGATCCTCGCATGCAGGAGTTCGATCCGGCGCTGGCGATAGAGCGTGTCGAGGCATTTGACGACATCTTCGGCCCGCCACGCCGAAGCCCCAGGCGAGGCAGTGCCTGCGCCGTTCAGGGCCCGCGCGGTCCAGAACCAGGCGGCCTCGGCGGAGAGGAAGGGCGCGGGCGGGGACGATTTGCTTGCAAGCATGCTGGCCTAGGAAGGGGACAACGGACAAGAACATTTTCTTATTTGATTTCCAAGCGCTGATCGGCTGATTTTCCTAGTTGCAGCGGTCTCAATTCCTAGGCACACTTCCGAATCATGAAGCACGACGATATCTGGCGAGCCTTGGACACGTTGGCGGCCGAGAAAGGCCTGTCGGCCTCCGGGCTGGCGAAACTCGCAGGGCTGGACGCGACGACGTTCAATCCGAGCAAGCGGCGTATGCCGGACGGACGCCTGCGGTGGCCGAGCACGGAGAGTATTTCGAAAGTGTTGGACGCGACCGATACGGCGCTGGAGGCGTTCACGCCGCTCGTGACCGGGTCGTCGCGTTCCATGAATTCGGTGCGGCCGCCGTCGCGGATTCCGCTGCTTGGTTTGGCCCAAGCCGGCGGCGATGGCTTCTTCGACGACGCCGGGTTCCCCGTCGGCGGCAGTTGGGACGAGGTCGGACTGCCTGACGTGGGCGACCCGAATGCCTATGCGCTCGAGATCTCGGGCGAGAGCATGGAACCCGTGTTCCGCGACGGTGACATGGTGGTGGTCTCGCCGATGGCGCCAATCCGGCGCGGGGATCGGGTCGTCGCCAAGACCTTGGCCGGCGAGGTGATGGCCAAGCAACTTGCCCGGCGGTCGGCCAAGCGCGTCGAGCTGAAGAGTCTCAATCCCGCGCATCGCGACCGGAGCTTCGACCTGACCGAGATCGCCTGGTTGCACCGGATCATCTGGGCCAGCCAATAACGGTTGTGCGACGCCAACTACGATAATTTTCTTGGCAGGCATGCGTCCAGCGCGTCACGATACCATCGCACAGGTGCGTCGGGCCGAGCGCTCGCGCGGCTGGTCGCATCCTGGCAAGGAGATGGCCGATGCGCTTGCTCGTTTTCGGATTGCTGTTGCTCAGCCCGTCGCTGGCCCGGGCAGCGGAACCGGTCGATGTCGCCCTCGTCCTAGTGTCGGACGTGTCTCGCAGCGTGGACGACACCGAGTTCAAGATGGAAAAAGTCGGTTATACCGCGGCACTGCTCGATCAGCGCGTGCTCGCCGCCATCAAGGGCGGGCCGATTGGTGCGATCGCCGTGTCGTACGTGGAGTTCGCCGGCTCGTATGAGGTGCGGACCGTGCTGGAATGGCACGTCATCCGCGACGCGGCCAGTGCACGGACCTTCACGGACGAGCTCGAAGCCGCCTCTCGATCCTATTGGGGACGAACAAGCATCAGCGCCGGGATCGATCACGCCATGCAGATGCTGGTCGAAGGCGGCCTCGAAGCCCAGCGGCAGGTGATCGACGTCGCCGGCGACGGAACCAACAACTCGGGTCGCGACGTGAGCGATGCGCGCGATGACGCGATCAAGGCGGGCGTGACCATCAACGGGCTCGCGATCATCAACGAGCACCCGGTCAGCTACACCTTCGCCCACGTGCAACCGCCAGGCGGGCTGACGGAGTGGTATCGGGAGAACGTCACAGGCGGACCCGGCAGCTTCGTGGTCGAGGTGCGCTCGTTCGAGGCGTTCGGCGAGGCGATGACGCGAAAGCTCCTCAATGAAATCGCGGGCACACGCCCGCAGACGATGCTGGCCCAACACTGACACGCCGTCGGACCAGCCGGCGTATCGTGGAGAACCCAGGTCTCCAGCGGCCAGCGGCTCACGGAAGCCTGAAGCAATGCCAAGCCCGTTGGCTTGGGAGTCACGCTCTTCCTCTTGTTTGAGCGGAGAATGACTTGCGGTCGGGCTGAGCGCACCCGATCGGGAAGCGCTCTCGTCCTGGCAGCGCCGATCAGCCGTGGCCGCGGGCTTCGCTATGCTGCAGCGCAACCGGGCAAGCAAGCGTCGCCAGAACGCTCGGCGGTTGCGGACGGCCGGTGAGATAGCCTTGAACGAACGGGCACTGCATCCGTCGAAGCTGCTCGAGCTGCGACTCGAGCTCGACCCCTTCGGCAACGACGCGCAGGTTGAGCCTTCGGCCCAATAGCAGAACCGCTTCGACGATCGCGTCAGCCTCCCGATCGATCCCGAGATTGCTGACGAACGACCGGTCGATCTTGATCTTCTCGAACGGAAAGCGCCGCAACGTGCTGAGCCCGGCATGACCGGTGCCGAAATCGTCGAGCGTGAGGGACACGCCGATTTCGCGCAGGGCGAGCATCGTGTCATGCACGGCTTGCGTGTTCTCAAGTAGCATCCCCTCAGTCACCTCGAGTTCGAGCCGGCTGGGCGCAAGGCGCGATCGATGCAGCACGTCCTTGATGGTGTCGAGCAGGGTCTCGTCCTGGAACTGCGCCGGTGACAGATTGACCGCGATGGTTCGGGTGTTCGGCCAGCTTGCGGCTTCGAAGCACGCCCACTCGAGAATGAGCCGGCCCAGCGGCACAATCAATCCAGTCGCCTCGGCAACGGGGATGAAGAGCGCCGGGGAGACGTCGCCGCGGACGTGATCGGTCCACCGGAGCAAGGCCTCGTAACCCACGATCGTGTCGGTCTCAAGCGAGACGATCGGTTGATAGGCCAAGCGGAACGCGCTGCTGGCGAGTGCCTCGCGCAAGGATTGCTCCAGTTGGAAGCGTTCCTGCTGGGCAACACTCATCGCCGGGTCGTACAAGCTGAGCTGATTGCGGGCGGCATCCTTGGCGCGATACATGGCAATGTCGGCGTTTCGCAGGACCGTATCGGTGCTGGCCCCGGGCAATGCGGCGGCGACACCGATCGAAACCGTGACGGCCAGGCGCACGCCGCCGATGGTGTGTGGCTCCGACAGGCTCTGCAGCATCCGCTCGCCGAGACGCAGGGAGTCATCCTCTCCGGCCCTGAACACGTGCAGGACCGCGAATTCGTCGCCGCCGGTCCGGCTGACGATATCGCTCGGCATGACCAGCGCCTGCAGCCGGCGCGCCGTCTCGGTCAGGATTTGGTCGCCGACATCATGCCCGCGCGCATCGTTCAGCAAGCGGAAGCGGTCGAGGTTGAGATAGAGCAACCCGATCTCTTCGCCCTCCACCGGCTTGAGCAACCGCCGTTCGAGTTCCTGCCGCAGTGACAGACGATTGGGCAGATCGGTCAGCTCGTCCGTCAACGCGGCGCGTTCGATCCTGGCCTGATAACGCCGCAGGTCCGTAATGTCCGTGTAAGTCCGTACGATGCCGCCATTCGGCAGTGGCAGGCTGCGGACCTCGATCACCTGGCCATTCGGACGCTCCCGCTGGTAGATTCGCGGGCTGCCGGTGATCCCGCCCGCCCGCACGAACTCGGCAACGCTGGCGTCCGTCCGGGTGAACTCTCCCGTCTCCCACTGATATTGGAGGATCGCGCTGAACGGCGGATAGCTGGAGAGCAGTTCCTCCGGCAGCCCGAGCATCTCGGACACCCGGTGGTTGTAGACGACGACGTTCCCCGCCCCGTCGATCATCATGATACCCTGGTCGATATACTGGAGCGTGGTATCGAGCATCGTCGACCGTTGTGCCAGGAGCGTCTCGCCGGCGCGCAACGCCGCCGCGTTGGCCTGTAACTCGCTGGTCCGGCCCTCGAGGCGAGCGCGCACCTCCTCCAACGCTTGATTGCGAAGCGCCAGCGCGTGGCGGATCGAGGCGTGCTCCCGCAACTGACGCGCCAGACCGGCCATCATCAACAGGACGCAAGTGCTCGCGATAACGGCGAGGAGAGCGATCCCGATCGTCTGCAACCGCCAGCCGGCGAGAGCTTGGTCAGCTGATTGACTGACTTCGATCCATAACGAGGTCTGGTGTAGCCGGTGGCGCGCAGAGAGGCGATTGGCGTCGGTCGACAGTCCAGGAGATCCGGCCGCAGTCGTCGAACGCGCGAGAACCGTTCCATCCTCGCGCAGCAGCGTCACTTTGGTGCCAGAATTGAAGGCGACCCCGGCGAACGACGACTCGATCGTCTTGAGCAGCAGCACCCCAACGATCAGTGCCCGGGGCTCCGCCGGGCCGAGCGGGAGACGACGCGCGATGGGTATGATCAAGCGATCATCCATCTGGCTGGGCACCGGCTCGCTGACGAACAGCAAGATCGCAGGATCGTCGCGCAGGGCCTTGAAGAAATCGCGTTCCTTGACGTTGACGTGCGAGACCGAACCGGATCGGCTCGAGTTCACCACTTGGCCCTCCCTGTCGATCAGGGTCAGGGCCTCGACCGGTCCCGCGCTTCGCAGACCCTCACGCAGCGCCCGGTGCACAGCGTCGCTGGCCAGCGACAAGCCGGACAGCGGCGCCGAGCGCACGACATCGACGACGTGATACGCGGCTTGCTGGATAACCAGATCGGCCGTCTGCAGCAATTGCGACTGCTGCTCGGCGACGGCATTGCTGAGGTAGTCGAGATTGCGTTGAGCATCGCCCAGCGCGTGCACGCGCAGGATCAGGCTCACCGCCAGCGCACTTGCCATGGTCGCCGCCACAGCGATCGTACCGGCTGCTCGATAGACGCCGGCATCGGCTGCCAATGACTGGCCAGCAGTCCGACCCCGCAAAGCGGAGCCCCAGTCGCTCAAACGCAGCCACAAGGTTTGACCGCCGCCCGGGCGGATCATTCCCGGCGCCGATGGACGGTCAAGCAGAACCGGCGCGATCCAGCTGGGCACGAGCCATGGGCCGTCTCTACGTTCAGCCGCCGAACCACCTCATCCTACTCCTCGCGATATGCGTTCCCTCAGGATAGTGTCAGCCTGGTTAAGACTTACTTTCGCGATCCGCTTTGACGCGAAGGTTTTTGCCGATATCGCTCTCCGTCGTTCCAGCCGCAGGCACGAGCGTGTCTGGCGGCGGTGCAGGCGAGCCAGCGTCCGGCTTGGCCTTGCCGCTGGCCGCGCCGTCCATCGCCTTCGCCTCGATGTCGGCTTCGCCATACCCTGTGGCCACGGTCTTGCTTGGTTCGGTCATGATCTGTGTCTCCGCTCTAGACAGGGCAACGCCGCCGCGCGCAGGAAGGTTTGACCGCCTAGATCGGCAACAAGCGGCGCAACCGGCTCGTGACCGCCGCCGGGTGCCAGGCCGGCGCGACGCTGAGCCAGTGCAACCAGCGCTCCGCGTTCGCCAGGCTGAGTTTGTACCGGTCCGCACCGGCGAGGAAGTCGTAGATCTTGGCGTCGGAGGCTCGATAGGAGTCGATGGCAAGATAATGACTTGTCAGGCCAGGCTTCTGATGCAGCCCGGCCGTGGCATAGTTGAAGCCGCTCTGGTAGGCCGAAACGATGCCGCGATGACGGAAATTCATGAGATAGCCGATCGGGGCATCCCCGGCGCTGATCCGAAGCAGGTCCACCTCACCGCTCGGCACGCCAGTGGCGATCAGCGCTTGATGGAAGCGGCGCACCGCAGGCGTCGCGAACGCCCCGGCCTTGCCACGGGCGCGCCACGTCACGTCATGCAAGCGGATCAGCTCGGCTAGGTAATCCAGACCGGTCTGCACCGTATCGGCCCGGTGCAGCACGAGCGGACCGGCGTCGGCATAATTCCGGTTCGAGCGACGCAATTGGTGACGGGTGTTGCGGCTGAGCCGATCGATGAAGGCCTGATCCTGCGGAATCAGCCCGAAATCGACATAGGGCGCCAGGCGGACGGACGATTCGTTGAGCGAGCCGCCGCATAGCACGGCCGCCGACGCGCAATCAGACCCGACGCCAGAAAGGACTAGGCGTCGCGGGCGGGCGTTCTCCGGCCCGCGTGGATCGTTCATGGCCTTGATCAGCAGGCTGGCGAGAACGGCCTGGCGCAAGACCGGATCGGCGATGGCGACGAGCGGGCCGTTGTGTTCGATGAAGGTCGACGCGAGCACAGGATCCGTACTCTCGTGCAGATAGAGCGACTCCCCTTCATGCCGGCTGACCCGGCGGTTGAAGAGGGCTAGCGCG
>JAABUZ0100005088.1_pt1 | contig 17567 bp, 16 predicted proteins | sample 5562091 | NCBI WGS metagenome assembly JAABUZ01 (sample SAMN12813069, study PRJNA571459) | rock metagenome | isolation source: Antarctica rocks | place: Antarctica: Victoria Land, Linnaeus Terrace sud | collected 2015-12-21
CTCCACGTGAAACAGAAGCTGCATTCTGTGTCTCTTGGTGCCCGAGTCGTTTTGGCCCCTCGCAATTGGTGGTTGGGGCAATGGAAACAGTGAAAATCTACCGACCAAATGCTGCTGGAAAGTGGAAGCCGACCGAATCGCTTGACGGTCACAAAGGAATAGTGCGTGATATTGCGTGGGCACCAAGTGCTGGACGTTCCTACCATCTGATAGCAACCGCATGTAAAGACGGTCACTTGCGAATATTTAAATTGGTCGAGGCTAAATCAGCTTCGTTAATAAGACGTGATAGCAATTTTGACGTCAACGAGGATGAGCGTGATGGGGAGCATCCTCATGCACTGTCTGTCGAATGCATCGCCGATTTCGACGACCACCAAGCTGAAGTGTGGAAAGTCAGCTGGAATGTTACGGGTACACTGCTCAATAGCTCTGGGGACGACGGCAAAGTACGCCTATGGAAGCCGACTTACGCGGGCAAATTTCAATGTATGAGTGTGATAAATGCCGAGCGGCCACGAGATGAAGATGCCATTGAGGATTAAGCATTAGATTAGTATTTACCAAATGACACTTGACACTATGCTGACAGCCCTGTAACACACATAAAAGATGAACATCGATACTCCAACCAATCCGTAAAACCTGGGGCTGTTGCCTTTTCTAGGTTTAGGCGATGACTTTTTCTTCCCTCGACGCACTAAATCATAAAATGCTTCATCATACATTCGGATTGGACCATGCGTGTCGATCATATTCGTCCAGGAATCGCCACTCGCCTTCTTGGTCTTCGGTTTCTTGGGCGTAAATGCTGCGCTGAAGGAAAATGCCTTCTTCCTCTGCTTCGGCAGATCGCTATCTGATTGACTGGCGGGGGAGAAGCCGTGCATCCAAGATCGGTTAGTACTTGGCTGTCGTTCGCGTTCCATGGGAATAGCGGATGTCGACACAACCCGTCGTTTGGCTAACAAGGAGTCCGGTTCGATACCTCCAGTCCCATTGTAACAAGAAGAAGGACGGTTTCGAAGCTTTCTCAGAAAACTTTGCTTAGGATTATCGTCAAATATGTCGTCGATACCCCTGATGAGCTCTTCAGCACGAGGTCGCTTCAGCATGTAAATCCTATCGTCGCCCATTGCTCGCTGCTTGAGCCCAGGTACCTGATGGCAGGTGTTGTCTGCCTCAGGCCTCGTAGTGGGAAGGTGAGGAGAGCCAACTTTGTTTGTGGGTGGCTGGCTGGTCGAATCACTATTCTATTTTTGGGTGGTTGGTTGCCCTTTCCGTCATGTACGCACTGACCACCGACGATCCCGCCCAGAAGAGGATGGAGCAGCAACAATAGCGCTATGGTACATACACAGACAATCCCTTCCACCCCTAACATTAAATTTACGTGCTATGAGCAATTAAGAGTGAATGCCCCATTGCACACGAGGATAGGTTTGAACTATTCGGTCAAACAAATATGGGTTGTTTCCTCGCATGGCTTCCGGGTTCTCCGCCAGGGCAACGAAAAGCGTAGCAGTCCCAGACTTGAGAGCAACGACAGCAATGTTCGTGATTTGGAGTCCGATGAGAAAGGCGAATGCCAAAAACACTGGAGTGTAAGCTCCGGTCGAGTTGTAGGGCGGGTTGGTGAATTCAATGTAGAGGTAGGCCAGGAAGCAGGTAAGGTATGCTACTGCAGTCGAGCCCATTGTCAAAATACTGTCAATCAGGCAGTCATTGATCATTGCATCGATTCCTCGGTCCTTTATTAGATGCCAAGTATCCTTCGCTGCTGGAATATACGCCTTTCCAAACAGCGCAATTTCAGTGTATGCGTAGTGGTTGAAAAACTCCGCAGCCCATTCAAGGATCCCGATGAAACATTGCAGGAAACAGAAGACGAAACTCATAATGGTGTTGCCTTCGCTTGCTTCAGCTTGCCTCCCATAAGCAGCGGCTTGCTTCAAGAATTGAACAATTGCAACAAGCAAGCTACCGAGTGAAATGGATCCAAAACTATACGTCATCGACCTTTTGAAAGCTCCTGCAGCCGGATGTCGAACTACGCTCTGTGGATTTGCTGCATAATACACAGCTCCATACGTTCCGCAAATTGTCGTGTGAATCACATTCTTGATTACTTCGGATATCCAATAGCCCGAGAAGGTGATGAAAACAATGAGTCCAATGACTTTAGCATTGGAACATGATCCGCCACCAGCATTGCATGCTGGATTGTCTGGTTGTGGGCTATATTTGATATAGACTGCGACGAGTGTGAATGACCAAAGTATGCCGAAAGCGAAAGCTACAATGGTGCCCAGAAATGAGACCACAAAGACGGATGGAAAATGCCTTGCTATATCGACGACAGCATGGAATATCAGCGTTGCAAAAGGTATCCGCGACCGCCTTCACGATTAGCATCTTCAGAACTGTGCAACTTACCATGTGAGAAAGATGATGAAGTAGATGACGGCAAACACAATGAAGACGATCCCAGCAGAGTAGTACTTGCGCACAAGATACACAATTCCGGTTCCGATGCCCATCACAACGTGGAAAATCGCCGTGAACCAAATAAATTGCTTTGTAAACATTCGCGCCAAGGTGAGGTAGGCCATAGCGAGCACAGCACCTACAAGCACTACAAACACAAAGCCGATAATTGTGTTTGTATTGAAGGTGAACGTATTTCCCGCATCGTAAATTCCTCCTCCTTGAAATCCTTTTGTGGCCGCGAGTCCATGTAGACACAAACCTGCAACTGCAATGAACCCAGCCAGATCAAGAAGAAAGAGTAATCCGGCCCAAATGTCGTTGAATTTTGGCTTCTCAACTTTGAACTTTTGGTCAAAAGCTTGGTCATTACTGGCGTAGTTTTGATTATAATCGGGGGCAGGATGTGGCGGAACTGGCGGAGGAGTCCCCTGCTCATGTCCACTTTTTTTCCCTTGGCCAAATAGCCCCTTGGACGCTTTGTTCTGTGACATTATAATGAGGTCAGATCTCAGGAACGGTGAAGTTTTGACAACTGACAGTTGGGGACCCTGTCATATCTGTATCGGGCAAGATTCATTGCGGGGACAACTTCGAAAAGATGTTTTTAATACAAGGAAAGATGCACAATGCACTTTCAAAAGTCACGACTAAGAAACGCTATGCTAAAGTGTTAAGTGATTACTGCTCATTGGACGAAGTATTGTAACGCTGTCACGCAATAATCATTTGTGATTCCGCTACAATTCTATTTTGAGCTGCCAGGCGTATCGTAGGGGTAGTCAGCAGGCTGCACATTACAACGACAAGTAGGATTTAGCTAATGATGGCATGAATCAGGTTCAAAATTGGACAAAATGTTGTATTATTACGCATGGTCAAAGACTCAAAATGAAGAGTCGATAGGCAGTTCGCAGCTGCTTGTAGTAAGCAGAAGACAGCGTGATTTCAGCTTACCTTCGCTTGTCCAAAGAACGCATCAAATGAGTACGGCAGAAAAGTACGGCAGAAAAGTGTGCCAACAGAGCAGCGCAAGAGCACAAGAGCACAAGAGCACAAGAGAGAATGAGTGCTTTCTATGAGTAGGATTAAACACCCCACCAATTGCAGACCATAACGCTTCATAGCAATGAGTAATGACCTCAAAGACAGCCGAGAGCCCCGCTGCAATAAAGCTACACTGAATCATAAAGAAGACAAGAAGACAAGGCCGCTTGCTTCGTGAGTACTGTGAATATTGTGAATTAAAATAAACATTCTTCATCTGTAAGTTCATAGAAATTAGGTCTCCATCATCTCGCTAAAGACGATTTCGGAGGAACCGAGATTCCGAATCATCGACGCGAAGGGAAGACAGAGCTCGATAACTGAGCTGCTGGTCGTCGGGCATGGCTGCGCTTGCAGAACCCAGCCCACACCATCAGACGAACGCCCCATCGCTTGATGCGACCGGAATTTCTGTTGAAGATGCGGCTGCCGAGACGCTGTCCTCACTCGTCATCCCACGGGCTCAGGTAGTGCAACAAGACAGTGGTAACCTCGCAGAAAGCCTCCCGGTAGGCCTACTTACTCCCCCAGACGAAACACAATCCAGTCCTAACGAGCATAGCAGGAAAAAGAAAAGCGAATCAAAGTTTGGAAGCGGACTAGATAACGACGGTACTAGTGTGGATGGAGAGCAGGAAGACGAAGAAGCCCATGACGATGGTGGTGTCATAAGATGCATCTGTGGGTATACGCATGATGACGGAAGCACCATTCAATGTGAAACCTGCTCTGTGTGGCAGCACTTTGTATGCATGGGTATAACCAAAGCAACAGTGGAAGATCGTTACTTTTGTGAAACTTGCAAACCCAGGCCTCTTGATCGGCATAAGGCAAAAGTTGCTCAGGCTAAAATGTTGCAGACGCAAATGCATTCGCGAAAGCGCAGAGGCGGTGGTCAAAGAACAAGAGGTGGAGGCAGGCCGGCGGTCAGAGAAGCCTATACTAGGATATCGAGAATTTGTAAGCGGACAAGCAACAACAATCTAAGATACTCACCGGTCCCGGGGTCTACTGGTGATGGGGCGGAGGCGAGCGATGAGAGTGATGGTGATGAACAAATGGCTTCCGGTTTTAAGTACGAGTACATTCCAGTGACTCGCAACGAAATCAGTAGCGAGGTTCTTGACTATCTTGCTGATCAAGACTTCTCTACGATGGAAGAAGTGATTGTCTACTCTCGTGCTGCCTTCGCTGCAATAAGCCCGCCTGCGACAGCACTGGAACTGCTTCCACGGATTGTTCTCAACAAAAGGCCAGCCTTCTCTGGTCTATCTCGTTACGGGTTGTTTTTGAAGTCATCAGTCCCTCGAGATCGCTTTCTAGCCGAGTACCGTGGTCATGTCGAAATGCAATCAGCCTATATCGATGACCCTTTGAACCGTTTCCACCTCAATCATCTACCTGCCCCGCATGTTTTATTTGACGCTTCACTACCGATCTGTATTGATGCGAGGCAGACTGGATCTGCTGCCAGATTCATTCGGAGGAGTTGTCGGCCCAATGCGCGGCTGAGCCCGATTGTGATTGAGAATGAGCCTGGCATTCAGTATGGAGTTTTCTCTATCCGATCCATTGCCAAAAACTCCGAGATTGCGTTTAAATGGGAATGGCCTCGAGATCACCCAGCTCAAAAGTATCAGGAAAACATGGAATTATCAATAGAAGAAATGGAGCAGCTCATTGCTACACTCGACGATCTGATTGGCAGTCTTGAATGCGCGTGCGGTCAGTGGAAGAAGGAATGCGCTATAGCAGTGATGCGGAAAGATATTGCCTCACGGCTCAAGAAGACATTGACCTTTGCTTCACGAGAGTATGACTCCAAGACTAATCTGAAGCACTACATTTCTTCTGAAAAGGATAGCAGAGATGGCACATCGACTAGCGAATCGATGTTGTCTGCGCGTGAGAAGAGCAAGGCAAGAAAAGAAGACGAGGCCAATGATTTGGGTAACCGAAAGCGCAAGCGGTCTCTAGGCACCGAATCAGGCTCCTACGAGAACAACACCGAAGGCGTCCCTGAGACAGAGCCTAAAGAAAACAAGGTCTTCATTGACTATGAAGAGGATGTTTTACCCTATCGACAATTCATCTTACGACAGTACCGAAAAATTCCACAGACCTCGTGCGTATCGCTTCCAGTGGAGGAGGCTCGGACAGGTCCAGAGTTGTCAGAGGTATTCGTGGAGGATGACAAAACGGTCAAAGGTCGTAGACACTATGGTGCCGACATGACGGTCGACCTACCTCCGCCACCCAACCTTTTGGGACAATTTACATCCCTCACGACAACGCCAGGGGCAGCGACTCCATCTTCTGCGCTTGGGACTCCTTTCGTAGGAGCCCGCTCGGGAAATTCTACAATCCCGCCAAGCCCAATACCGCCATCGCCTGCCGAACGGCCAAAAAAGAAGATGAGCCTTAGCGAGTACGGGAAGCGCAAGAAGCTCGCTACACCGCTAGCCACACCTACGGGCGAGGGTGATGCGCGACCCCCAGGATCCTAACCTTTTGTACTGTAAATTTTACTAATGTACAAAAATAACGAAATACTTCCCCCTTCACCCGTTACATTGGCGTTATATCATTTCCTCCGCATCAGCTTCAATGCCCGGCCACTCCATAGTATCTTTCATCTCATCTATGCACAAATTACGTCCATATTCCTCGACGAGATCCCCATTTGTCTCGTTGATGGTCCATGCAAAGACAGCAACTTGCTGGATGGCGTCCATGTATTCGCCTCCTAGTGCATTCATGGGAGGAGCAGGAAGTAAAGGCGATGGCGACCAGGGGGATGCGTAGATTCCTTGTGGGGTGGAGAGGAATGCGGTCGTTAGCGGCCGCGCCTTTCGCAGAACCACTAATAATCCGTCCGAGGTACACGATATGACTGCCTCTACCTCCAAAACGCTCTGCTCCGCTTCCACATCGGGCTGCATGGTCGGCGTGGTTGGGTTTCTGCTGTCGCCAGACGGGTGCCTTCCGTTGACGTGTGTGGTAAGAATTTCGGAGACGTCTTCGGCAGAGGGGGTCCGAGGGAGGAGTTCTGGGGTGGAGGAGCGTGGGGACTCATCGCTTCGGGGTGCTCGAGGATTGCGCCATGTGAATCGCAGGTAGGCAATCGAGTCGTTCTCCTTTGCGCGTTCGAGAGCAACCACGGCCGCATCTAGTGACGCCTCGCTCATACACTGCCAAAACGACCGTCCCACCAGATCTTGCGGAGAGATGCCAACCACCTCCTGCAAGCCCCCCGTGGAATAAAGAACCGTGAGTGATCTTGTGAAGCGGTTGAGAATGAGAGCACATCGGGCCTCGTGCTTTACTTCACCAGGAGCCTCAAATTTGGCGGAGAGATGGCGCAACATAGAGGACCTCTTGTCCTTCCAGTCCTGCGAGAAGATCTTGCGCACCACCGGAGCTGCCTCCGCCCGCCCACGAGCCTTGTCAGAGGCCCGGTAGGTGGAGATGGCAGCGACAAGGACATCGTAGACGACGGTAAATACGCACTCGCATAGTTGCCATTCGTTGGAGGCCGTGCGCAAGTGACAATACGACAATACGGCCGCCTTGTCCAGCTTGATTCCATTCCCGTGCACGTTCTTGGCAAAGGGCAGCTCCTGCGGATGGAAGAAGGAAAGACCCGGTTGGTCAATCAGACCCTCGGGACCGTATCCAAGGACTTCCGCCACCGAGGCCGAAGCAAACAAGATTGTCGCACGCTCACTCAGATCGTGAATCGTAATGAAAGTAGACTCCATAGAGAGTGTGTGGAAGGCGCCGTTGCCAGAGTGCGCCAGTGAAGATCGGGAGATTGAGGAGATTGGGGGGATGGGGGGTGTAATTATTGTGATTGCGGGCAAGCTGATCAGAGGCGCGAGAAGCGATCGAGATGGATTGCACGGAGCAATGGATTACGAGAAATGGGTCCGCATCTGCACATGGGAAGGGGAGATGGAGTGGTGTGAGCCGATCTGCGGACAACAGAGATCCGGTGGATAGGGGATGGAATGACCAGATCTATGCGATGCACCGCAATGGGCGGAACAGGGTCGAGCGACTCACAGGCGACCGAGGAGCATTTGCAGAAAAGCCAAGAAGCGTGGTGGTTGGGTTAGAGATACCGCTTCCGGAAGAGCCAATGAGACGTGCGCAACTCCGTGGGGTGGCGTACAACGATCGAGATGACGGGGAGGAATTCTTCTTTTTGGTACAACATAATTCTCCTTGGGCCGTGCGCCTCATGCCTCGTTTGTACATGCCGGCAGTCAGACTGTCAGAGGGCATCAGAGGGCACTAATCATGAGACCGGACCTGGGCGGGCGGGAACGAACTGGCCCATCAGATCTTGCCATGCTGAGCCCCAACCATGCCCAGCGGGAGACAGCGAATGAGGGAAGCGCCCCAGTGGTGTGATGTTACGGGGCAAACCGGATTGATATCTAGAAACAGACTCATCCAAAAGGTGAAGTGTGTTTCGGCCGGCAATGATTCCTACGCATGCTATGAAGATACACGGTCAGTCCCCTGATATGATGGAAGACAGACCCACGAGCCCCAGCACCACCTGCTTGATCCATGGCTTTTCGTTGATGAGGATAGTGATGTACCCGACCGTAGGCAAGAACGCCCTCACTTTGCCCAGCAGCTCCTTGTCGCGATTGAGGTAGAGTTGGTTACGGGTGTAGAGTTCTGTGTCGTCCAGCGGATTGTTGTCGCCCTTGGTGAGCAGCATCTGGTTCTTGCTCGACTCATGAGATCTCATCACCCTGTGCACAATGGGAATATCCTTGCCCTTGACATTGTAGACCACAATGTCCCCCACATTGACGTGCATGCGGTTCTCCAAAACCAAAATGTCCCCGCGATGAAAGGCGGGCTCCATGGACCCTGACAGAACCACCACAATGGGCGACGCTGAGTTGGCGACGCATGAAAGCAGCTTCCACGACATATACGCCGACGCCAGCACATTGCACACTGTAAACAGCTGCTCCAGTGCCACGCGCGGCTTTCGCCATGCTTCGTAGACCGAGTTCAGCATCGTCTGTTGCTGGCGTTCACGTGACGTAAGATGAAGGCACAGGAGTGAGATGTCGAGATTCAGTCCGCCGCCGCAGGTGGAAGATCAGGTCCATTCACCGCAGACCTCCCCGCGCTCCTCCAGAGTGGTCCTCGTGACGAGTGAAGCCGGCCGCGATGAGGGTGGCGATGAGATGAAGGACAACAGAGCCCCTCGGGCAGTGAGGAGGATACGCCCCGGGACGTTGGCAGCCGACATGGTCCCCCCTCCCTCATGCCCCATTTCGGATCTGGATTCGGCCTTTCAGTTACAGGAGCACCTGGCCTCTCTCTTGGCTGAGCAGGAGAAGCCAATGTCCAAAGCGGCATGCGACGCACTGGCCAATCCACCAGAAGGAGTCGACGGTTCGCTCTGGACGTATGAATGGATTCGACGATTGGCAATGGAACTCAATCTCCTCATTGTGGAACTCATGGAGGCGCACTGTACGTGTCCCGTGATGAAGGCCAAGGATATGGAGTATCTCTGCGCAGTCCACTCGGATGCACCGCAGGAGTGCAGCGCCATCGACTACTCCGTCCACACCCTCGATCACGCGGTCGGTATCCTCACCTCCAACAAGTACTTTGCTTCACGAATCAGCATACCCCCGGCGAGCATGAAGCACTTCTCCCCCCTCCTGCGAAGGCTCTACAGGATATTGGCACATGCCTGGTACGAGCACCAAGATGTGTTTTGGAAGGTGGAACAGGAAACCTCACTCTACAAGAAGTTTATGTCGGTGGCGGATCGCTTCAACCTCCTTCCCGGCGATGTAATTATAATGCCTCCTGAAGCTAATGAGGATCCTCGTGATGGAGATGAAGATCCATTCAAAAGGTAACACAATACTGTATCTCATAACCTGTCTACTACCTGTGCCATTTCCTGATCGGTATATATGCGGAAACCCTTGTCGGACGTAACACTCGACAGCTGTACATTCTTCGCGTCCAGCTTCTCCTCCATGACCTGTTTCAGGGTCTTTAGCACCAGCATCTCGGCTTCGGCAAGTGTCAGGGACTTGTGGTACTCGTTTTGCAGCTCGGACTGGGCACCTTCACTCCCGCTTCCAATGGCCTTTGCGTCATACTTGAAGAAGGTCCCGCTCGGTTCTGCGTGGTAGAGCTGCGGGCCGTCTTCATCGACGCCAGCAACGAGCAGGGCAACCCCAAAAGGGCGACTCATGATACTTTCCTCGCCTTCCGCGCCTTCTCCAAATCTCAGAGCAAGATCGCACACCGCCTGCGTCACGCTCTCGACGCGCAAGGGCTCGTCGAAGTAGAGTCGGTGGGTCTGGGCTTCCACGCGGGCATGGTCAATCATGGTCCGCGCATCGGCAGTCAGCCCACTCATGGCGCACCCCAGATGCGAGTCAATTTCGACAATCTTCTCAATCGACGAGGACTCCAGGAGCGTCGAGGTCACTCTCTTCTCCACACCAAGGACAACGCCGCCCGACGTGCACACCCCAATGGCGGTGCTGCCCAGCTTGATTGCCTCGAGGGAGTACTCCACTTGGAAGAGCCTGCCCTCGGGGGAGAATGTGTTTACTCCCCGGTCATAGTAGTCCGAGCGCGTAATAAACATTCTTTTGTTGCTCCTTCCTCTTTGTCTCGCGCTCTTGCCGGGAGTACACCAAAGATGGCCCTCGTCGTTGTCGAGTTACGCGGCTGTTCCTGAGGTCGAGATGGGGGTTCATGACGTTGACCCACGCGAATGACCAAACGCGACTCCAATAGGCATCAAGCGAATGAAAAAGCAAAGGGAGAATGCCGACAAAACGGTGTTTTCTGCCTTGGAGAACATGTCGCAAGACTCCTCTTCCCTGAGTGCAAACAAGGACACACTCATGACAATGGGAAGTGGTGACGCGCTGTCTTCGGCGGCCAATACTGGCTCGGATTCGGAGTCAATGGATTGGGATGATGTCCACATCGGGCCACAGAAAGAAACACAGCAGCCTACAGGCGTTGAGTTGACGCTGGAGTCTACACCTCAGGCCATTATGCCGAAAAAGACTGGTGCTAGCAAGAAGCAGAAGCAATTGCGCTTCCATACACACTGCATGCACGTACAGTATCTGTTATTTCATGGAGCAGTGAGGAATATGTGGTGCAATCAAAAGTCCGTCCAAGAAATTGTCTACGAGCACCTGCCCAAGAATCTACGCACCGTCGTGAAGAAAAAGGGAAAGAAGGATAGTAAAGATACAGAAGAGACGTTACGGCTCGTCCGTTCTCTTATCGAACTGATTCAGGACAAGTTCGTGGTATCGGCCCCTGGGCTACGAAAGAACGGGTACCGGCCAATTTCATCACAACTTCCAGATGATGGCGAAGTGGTGGATCTTGAAAAGTTCAAAGATACCGCAAAAACCCTTTCTGGTTCGCGTGACATGGGTGCGCAAATGTTTGTTGCCCTGTGTCGCGCTGCTGGATTGGATGCGCGACTCGTCTTCTCGCTACAGCCACTCGGGTTTCGCTTCAACAAAGGCGAAGAGAGTCTGCTTCCGAAGCAGCCAGAGAAGCAATATCAAACAGATACTTCCGACAGTGAGTATGAGCACCACCGAGCAAAGAGAAGAAAAAAAGCCGCCAAAGACAACGAGAATAGCGATGGCGAAGGCGGATTCCTGCGTACCAAAGAAAAGAAGAAGTATGATACCGACCTTCTGCAGCCTGTATTTTGGACTGAGATCTGGCAGGAGGAGGAGTCGAAATGGGTTGCCGTGGATGCAATGATTCACAAAACAGTCCTTTCCATAGACGAGGAAATGAAAACCTTGGAACCCCGACCAAGCGACAAAGTCGTTATGGCTTATGTGGTGGCTTACGAATCAGACTGCACCGCTCGTGACGTCACTGTGCGGTATGTGAAGAAGTGGCCTGGGAGGACTGGATCCTTTCGTGTGCTGCCATACGGTACTGCGGATGACTGGATAGATTGGTGGGCTGACGTGATCCGTCCTTATGAAAGGCGTTATCCTTACTTACGAGACCTGCGTGAGAGAGCGGCGTTGGTACCTGTTGAAGAGGCACCCTCCAAGGATCTGCCAACAACGTTATCTGGATTCAAGGCATCGGATTATTTTGTGCTCCCTCGTCACCTACTCCGAGAGGAAACCATTCGCCCGGACGCAAAGCCAGTCTCGGGGTTTCTCATCGGCAAGGGAAGCAAAGGAGGAGAGGAAGACGTCTACCGACGACAAGATATCGAAGTCGGAAAGACAATCATTGTCTGGAAAAAGGAAGGCAGGCAAGTGAAGGAAGGCCAACAGCCCATCAAACGAGTGAAAGCCCGCATGATGACTATCAATAGAAAGCGAGAGCATGAAGTGGGTGGCAGTAACGAGCCGGTCATGGACCTCTTGTTCTCGAGGCGGCAAACAGAGCTCTTCATCCCTCCACCTATTGTCGACGGCAAGATCCCACGAGGGCCATACGGAAATATAGATATCTTCACCAAGTCTATGATACCTGCAGGAGCCACGCATATTCCCGAAAGAGGCACCGTCAAAGTATGCAAGAAGCTCGGGGTTGATTATGCAGAGGCAGTGACTGGGTTTGAGTTTTCCAAGAAGCGCGCTTTCCCCATTGTCGAAGGTGTGGTCGTGGCTTCAGAGCATGCCGAAGAGGTGGAGAAGGTATTCAGAGAGGACAAGACTGAACAGGCACGTAAGGAGCGTGAGAAGAAGCGTCAAGCGGCCGAGAAAGAGCGAGTGAAATTAGCCCGTCATGCACAAATCAAAGAGCGAATCGCGAGAGAGTATGGAACGAATCTGGATACCGAGGAGGTTGACCACTTGATTCAGCAGCGCGAGGCAGTTGATGATCAAAAAGTTTCAAAGAGAAGGAAAAGGCAGGCTGGCGGCAAACAGGAAGCGCACGAAGATGAGCAGGAAGATGAGGTTAATGAAGCAGCGCTTGAAGGCGGGTTCATGCGTGACAACAGTGCAAGTGAGCGCGAAGGTTTTATGCGAGACGGCGAGACAAGTGAGTACGAGGGTGGTTTTGTCAAAGAAGATGCCTCGGAGGACGAAGCAAGGTCAGTTACTCACGAGGATAGAAGTGCGGCCGATCGCACAGAGACGCAGCGTACAGGGCCGCCGAAGGGGGAAGCGCCAAAATCCAACCGGCGACGCCAACGTCCGACCGTGGAGGAGGAGGAGGAGGAAGGCGGCTTTCTGCGCGATGAGCCAAAGCAGTCTGGCACAAAGGCCGACCCGGAAGAAACAATTTTGGATGACGAATCTGAGGAGAGCGTTCCCCGGCCAAAGCGTAATGCCGTGACACAACGAGCGAGGGGGAAAGCACCAAAGTCCAAACACCGACGCCACCGTCCGACCGTGGAGGTTGATGAGGTAGAGGAGGAGAAAGGCGGTTTTGTGCGCGATGAGCCAAAACAGTCTGGCAAGAAAGTCGACGCGGAAGAAACGGGTTTGGATGATGACTCTGACAAGGGCGCTCCCCGACCAACGCGAAAATCACGACAGCGATCTCCTTTGCCTGAGCGAGTGAACGGGCAAAAGCGAACACGAGCGTCGAATGGACGCCAGCGATACGTAGAGGAGCTCACGTCCTCTGATGGCGCATGAACGACGACCAGGAACTAGAATTGGCCGACATAGAAAATGATAAATTTCAATTTTCACATGCAATGACGACAAGTCTACGTGCATGCCATTACCCCTCCCTCCCCCATGAGCGTACACGTCGATCCCCTCACCTCCACGATGAGCACCACACCCTCCATTCTTGCCTGGCTGAAGCGCAAAACGCCAGCCCGCACGGTGCTCATTACGGGCGCCAGCGGCGGACTAGGCGCGTACATTGCAGGAGCCTTTGATGCAGCCGGGGCACGGCAGATTGTGTTGTGCGGGCGGGACGAAGCCGCACTGCAGCAGACTGCCGCCTCGATTGTCATGGCCCGCGTCGAGATTCTGATTTTTGACGTGACAAGCGAAGAGGCGGTGGAGAAGGCGCTCGCGCATGCGTGGGCCACCTTTGGCGGGATCGATGTGCTCGTCAACAATGCCGCCATCCTAGAGACTCCGGCTCGCATCAAGGACTCACAGGCGGACGAGTGGTGGAGGGTGTACGAGACGAATCTCCTCGGACCCTACCTCACCACTCGCGCTTTCCTGAAACTGCATGCATTGGACGAAGGGCGCCCACGTCGCTGCATCATAAATATCTCCTCCACGGCGGCAGTCTTGAACCTGCCAAAATGCAGTGCCTATGTAGGCACCAAAGCCGCTCTCTGCAGCTTCACAGAGTCGACGCATAACGAATCCTATTTTGACAACGTGCGGACATTTGCCTTTCATCCTGGCCTCTTGCAGACAAGTATGCTCACTCCCTCGCTGCGCCGATATGGAGACCGTCATGGGTTTGACGAACCACAGAGAGCTGGCTGGACCTGCGTGTACCTCTCATGTCCAGAGGCCGACTTCCTCTCTGGCCGCTTCTTCAGCGCATGCTGGGACCTCGAGCATCTGCAGAAACAAGAGGATAGAATCATCTGCGACAATCTGCTCAAACTGAATGTTTATTCCATCGCATTACCCGATCGCGTGAAGGAGCAGCAAAAGTAAGGCAATTCCATAGGTCATCATGCATACGATTTTGGTTGAGCGGCGGTTCTTTTGACGTGCCTGGTCCAGCTGCAGATTGGCGTCTGACACTTTTACATTGCTGGTCGTTGCATCATCATGCAGCTGCTCCGTCAGCTCGCCCTGCTGAAGAAGCTGCTGGGCAATTTCCGTCTGCAGGGCGTCGATTTCAAGCAGCGTCTTGCCCAGCTCTTGAGCACGCTCCGTGACGTTCTCAAAATGCGCCACCAGCTCGTCATTCTCCGTCTGTAGCTGTAGGAGCTCGTCCGTAGACAGCCCAGCCTCTGCCTCCTCATTCACCACCGGGGTCGTTTGCACCGGCGTGTTTGTATACAGCACGCTACGGCTCTTCTCCTCCTGTCGACGCGTGCGCTGCTCCTGCTGCTCCGAGGATATGCGGACAACCTTTTGCAGTAGTGTGCGCAGGTAGACAATGATGGCATCCCTGTGCGTGTCAAAAGTGCGTTTGGCCTCTGTTTGACGAAAGATAGAAGCCAACAAGCCCCGCTCCTTTGCACGCCGCCGCATCTCATAGCCCTGCATGTTTTCGATCCTTTGCTTACATTGCCTGGCAATTCTGGTCGCCTCGTAGTCCATCTCGTCCTTCTCGGGCTCGGAGAGAGCATGCCTGCTGGAGCTGTCGGCCAGGTAGGCAGAGCGTGTGGACTGCAGCACCTGCCTCAGCTGCAGAATGCTGTCCACGACGCTTTGGGCCTCTTTCACGAAGGCCGGTGGAGTGACTGCCTTTTGCTGCCTAGGGTAGTTGGCATGCAGCAGGCATTCGTGGAAGAGGTCAGTCAAGTCCATATGGGGTTACTACGTACAACGTATGACATTATGACCAGGCCGATTGTTCTTACCTAGCGAGGGAGCCAAGCAGCCTTCGTAGCTACCTGCACGCCTCGTCCTGCCTGTTCTAAATATATCTACGATTTCCTGTTGGCGGATGAAGGAGCCTGTTGGAGGATGAAGGAGCTCCGTGAGTTGACGAAGATGACGACGGCGTGTTTTTGGCGACTACGCGGGACAAGACTAGGCTGACAATGCACCGTCTGGGTTGGTGTCAATGTGAGGTCCTCTCTTCCAATTCGTCCCCAAGTATACGGGTAGAGCAGATGTACCAGACTTGCCTATAGACCTATACAACCAACACTCTCTGATGCCCACCCAATCGTAATTCGGCAGTCTCCAACTACGCCCTGCACCACCCTGGAAGAACCTGTGCACCCTGGTCTTGCTCGCAACCCACCATATAGTGTCTCGTAACCAGACACCAAGAAGTCTGTGATAAGTTTGTGGAAAACCGAATGGTCGATCTTCCATCCTTTCATACAACGGGCAAAAGACCTCGTGTCATTCCAGAGCCTGTGGAACATCATTGCTGCCCGCTATCTTTGACAATTCCCCCGGCGACTGGTAAGCACTCTCATTGCAAGAGTCGTTCCGACACCGAGAGTTGCAAATGCTGCATCTCCTAGGACAGGAGCACGCCCGAATGCATTCTTACGAATGCCGTGGTACGCAGTTCAGTCTCAAGAAGTCCGCGATACTGTAACATAATCTTCATCTTCCATCGCCAGTCTACGAGTCTTTGCCATCAAGACCTCTATCTGAGCACCGAACCCAGACTTTTGTTGATTCATTCATGACGTATTCACTTGCTCTCCTCCTCGTACTTCAGTCACAGCGACGCGTTGTCGACCTGCCAACAATAGTGAATCAACTTTCCCCATCGGGCCTCATTCTTGCTCGAGACAAATTCCGCCGCCACTAATTCACCAGCCAGCAAGCGTAGCACGAGAAGGAAGAGGCATTGAACATGGACTTTGCCTTCATCACGCACTCGCCGACCACGTATCCCTACAACTCGCCCGAGATTGATAATCTGTCGCTGGCCAGGCGGAAGCGACGCCGCACCAGCCCTGCCGAGCTGCTCATCCTGGAAAAGGCATTCTTGGCATGCGAGCGGCCTTCAAAGTTGGCGCGAGCAGAGATTGGCGCGCAGACGGCCATGGAGGAACGCTCCGTCCAGGTGCAGCCTCCCATACTTCCTCTCGTGCTAATTGCATAGATCTGGTTCCAGAATAAACGGCAGCAGCTGCGAAAGAAGAACGGCAGAGGAAACGAAGGCGTGCACGCGAGACCCTCGCTGGACGGGAGCGCGGTGTACGTCAAGTGTGAGCAGGACGTGGACTCGTCTCCTTCCACGCCGGACGTCTATGGGGCTGGTTGCAGAGGCATAGGGCAGCCGGAGCCATGGAGAATGGGGTCCCCACTGCAAGCGATGCAGAATGCACAGCGATGTAGAAGGGACAAGAAGCGGCGTGCAATGCATCCGGGGAAAGAGAACATGGCTCCGGAGCGCAGGGCGCCAGCGCTGGACGACGAGTGCGTAGTTGGCCTGCTCAGCCTCAGCCACGGCCAGTGGAAGTAATCTAGATGTGCATCATCCTTCTCCCCCCAATTCGTGCAACATCTCGTGACGAATGATTCGCTTTGGCAAGATCCCGGTGGACAAGCAGGTCTTCTACCTGACAGAGCGGTCGTTTGCCCTGGTGAACTACAAGCCGCTGCTGCCCTACCACGTCCTCGTCTGCCCCCTCCGCGTGGTGTCGCGTCTGCGAGACCTCTCCCCCGAGTAAGTCCCAGTCCCATTCGCGCACGCTCACGCCAGGGAAATCACGGACCTCTTTCTGACCGTGCAGAAGGTGGGGAGGGTGGTGGAGGGCGTGGCGCACGGGGATGCCTTGAACATTGCCGTGCAGGATGGGGCTTTGGCCGGACAGTCTGTGCCCCATGTCCACTGCCACATCATCCCTCGCTGCAGGAATGACCTCCCCGGCGACGAGATCTACAATCGCCTAGAGTCTCAAGACGCGGACGTGGAGCTGCAGTTCCAGCGGCAAAAGCAGACGCGCACCAAGTTCCCTGCGCCAGACGGGGACGACCAACGGCAGCCGCGATCACGAGAGGACATGGAGCAGGAGGCGCGCCAGCTGGCCGCTCATTTCAAGGACTCGCTGCTGGGGAGGATGTAATTACGACAATTGTTCCGTACAGTGTTATACCGTGTTGGTCTCAAGCATCGTACTTTCGCCTCTTTGACAATGGCGAAGGAATGTAGTCACGGCTCGAGCTGCCGGCCGGGTCCATCCGCCATCGCATCGTGTCCATGCCGCTGCTGATCGTGTTTGACTTTGGCATGGCGTACAGCGGGGGTGGCGGCTGCTTGGAGGGAGCGGGCGGTCGGGGAGGGATGGGGGTAGAGACGCGCACCTGCCCATCCACGCCAATCGACACGTCCCGCGTGCGTACCGACGTGCGGGGGCGCACGAACTTGCTGTCGTACTCCTGCAT
>JAABUZ0100005090.1_pt1 | contig 17558 bp, 20 predicted proteins | sample 5562091 | NCBI WGS metagenome assembly JAABUZ01 (sample SAMN12813069, study PRJNA571459) | rock metagenome | isolation source: Antarctica rocks | place: Antarctica: Victoria Land, Linnaeus Terrace sud | collected 2015-12-21
TCTATCACATCAAATCTCGTTTTTGCTGCCCTGGTACTACATTTTATCGCCTGCTCACTTTTCATTCAACGAAACTCACTCCTACTGTTGTTCATAGACATGTATCACTTCTACCCTCTACAAGATTCATATATTCTTTGCCGCTGAACTTGACAAGAGAGACACCTGTGAGATATCCTACAGCAACAAAAGAGAATAAGAATAATTCTCATTGTTAGGAGAGGCTAATATGGTCAAGTCAATGCTTAACGAGAATGCACAGGCCATTTTTGATGTGGTACGGGGCGCATCTAATCATCCAACGGCTCTGGAGGTATACGAAGCGGTAAAGCAGCAGCGGCCGCGTATCGGCCTGGCGAGCATCTACCGCATTTTACATAATCTGGTTGAGCAAGAATACATTCATGAGCTACGCATAGATGGTGAAGATTTCAGCCGCTACGATGGACGTATTGAGCGTCATGACCATGCCATTTGCCGTTCTTGTGGACGGCTGGTAGACCTACCAGTTGAAATTACGCTTTCGCAGCAAAATTTACAAGAAGCGGCGTTGGCGGCTGGTATACGATTGGAAACGCATGAAGTACGCATCTATGGTTTATGCGCTCAATGTCAGAAAGAGCAGCAGAACAAGACGAAATTAGACACACCCAAATAAAATAATATAGAGGAGCATAGAAAATGTCATTAGAACAGGAGCCAACAATACAGCCATCCAGCACGGAGAATCAAGCACATACAAACGAAGAGGTAGCACTGGAGCAGACTCCGAAAACGGTCAAGGGCCAGATTGTAGAGCTTTTCCACGCAGCCACATCAGAAGACGATCAATCGCGTCAATTCCTCTTACGCGTCGTTCAACCAGGACTAGCTGGGCTGATGGATGGTTCCGTCTCGACGCTTGCACCGATCTTTGCAACCGCGTTCGCCACCAAAGCTCCTTTTACTACATTCCTGATTGGTATGGCTTCTGCTACCGGTGCGGGCATTAGTATGGCCTTTTCAGAAGCTCTCTCCGATGATGGAGAAATTACTGGTCGCGGTAGCCCAATCATTCGTGGTGGTATTACCGGCATGATGACCTTTTTCGGTGGAGCACTCCACACACTTCCGTTTCTTATCACCAATATACGGGTTGCTTTGCTCGTTGCCTACTTCGTGGTGGCGTTTGAACTCGTTGTTATCTCAGCTATTCGTCATCGTTACTTTAAGACAAGCTGGTGGCTCTCCATTGTACAAGTGGTTGGAGGAGGAGCGCTGGTCTTCGTTGCAGCTCTTATCTTCGGCAATGCGTAGCCATTGTCGCTACTCCACAAAAGATGCTTAATATGCTGACAGAAATAGAGAAGACCGTTTGACGAAAAACAGTCTTCAATAGTAGCTGTATAGTATAACGTTTCTATTAAAGAGGAAAAGAGCATATGAAACTCTCTTCCTCTTTATCATTTCCAAAGATCCAGGATAATTACGAACAGTTCTCCTTATGCTGTGGGCTCAACGACGATGTAGGTGCGGTTCTCTGTGTTTTGGCTCGCGATGCGTTGAAATTGCTCTCCGTATTTCTGTTGTAATACAGCCTGTGCCCGCTCTTTTCCCTCAGAAGTCTGAACCTCTTTTGCTTCTCCAGCGACCTCTGGCTGACCCAATAAATTGCCAACGCGGTCAGAAGGAGTCATCTGCACACGCCCATTATTGCGCACACGCTTGATCTTCCCAGAGGCAGTGCCGGTGGTAATATATATTTTCCCCTGGTCGTAGGCAAACCAGACCGTTGTTGGAACAGTGGTACCACTTTTACGATAGGTGGTCAGGACGATAAACTCTTGTGGAACCAGGTAGGCAAACGGGTCCTTCGCCGCCGACTGAGATTGGTTGATGGCCATAAAATGCATTACTCCTTTACCAACGATAACATGTCCATAGAAAAGCAGCCATCTGTATCTTAAAATAGATACTTTATGTCTGGAACTCTGTGCACATCTAATGTGTAGCAGCATAACCACCGCTACAAACAACCTTTTACAGAGTACTTCATTTTATAAAGTAGTAGTGTTGCAGGTCAAGGGCAGAACCCATTTTATCAAAAAGAGATTTCAACCTGATAGTGACGGAGTACTTTTTTTGTTACTATGCAATCTTTTGTGTACTTTATGGTATACTGAGAGAAAAACAAACAGGAGTATTTTTATGGATAAAATAGACGGAGTAGCCGCCTCTCCTCTCTCAACGTCTTCGTCAAGTCTCGCTAGCCGCAAAAGTTGGCTGAGTTTTGCAAGTATGCTCAGTATCCTGAGCGCATTTAGCATTCTGAGCGCACTAGGTTCGGGCAGTATTCTCAGCGTTGGCAGCGTTGGTAGTATTCTTAGTATTGGCAGTACTGGCAGTATCTTGAGCGTAGGCAGCGTCGGCTCCATCTTGAGTATCGGTAGCATTGGCTCTATTTTAAGCATTGGCAGGAAAGGTACAACACTACGTACAAAGTCAGCATAATTGTGTCATTGTTTGCTTGATTTTTCTTGTTCACCAATGGTTGCAAGGATGGCGGCGCTTGTTTTGATACCCTGAAAGAAGCGCCAGATTTCCATATTTTCGTTTGGCGCATGGTTGGCCTCATCGGCGTTGGCGTAGGGTACTCCGAAGACGGGTAGGCCCAACATTTTTGTGAAGACATATTGGGGCAAGCTGCCACCCATTGCAGGAACGAGTAAAGGCTCTTGATTTTGAGCGAGGCGTATTGCCTGCTGAAGTGGGAGTGTATAGGGCGAGTCGAGCGGAGTTTTTGAAGGGTCCATAGCCCCTTGATGAATAATTTCTACGTCTGGCGCATGTTTTTGCACATGAGCTTGCAAGAGCGCAAAGATATCGTCGGCGCTCTGAGCCTCGACCAGACGTATATCACATTTGGCAACCGCTTCACTCGGTAGAACCGTTTTTGAGCCGGGACCACCATAGCCACCATGCAGCCCATTGATGGTGAGCGTCGGCCAGGCGGCAAGTCGTTCTGCGACAGATCGTTCGCGCGGCTGTGCAAAATGTTGAATGCCCAGATCTTGTTTGATCGCAGCTTCATCCATCGGTAGTTGTTCCAGAGCCTGCCGCTCCCTCTCCGTTAAAGGCTGGACGTGATCGTAAAAACCCCCAAGAGTAATCTCTCCTTGTTCATTCCTCATCGTTGCCAGCAGATGTACGAGTGTCCACAACGGATTCGGCGGAATCTCGCCCCAGTTGCCGGAGTGCAGATCCCGGTTCGCCCCTCTTGCCTGCAGCTCGAACGACAAAACGCCGCGTACGCCAAAGCTTACAATCGAGCGTCCGCTGATATCTACCGAACCATCGCTGATCACAACGAGGTCGGCCTGAACATCGCTTTCATGCTCACGAATGAAAATCGGCATCTGTGGGCTTCCGATCTCCTCTTCGCCCTCTAGCAGCACTTTTACATTACAGGGCAGCTCACCCACACATGCAAGCAAAGCCTCAAGCGCCAGTAGATGGGCAAAGTGCTGTCCCTTGTTATCTCCTACGCCACGTGCGTAAAGTCGCCCATCGCGTACTGTCGGCTCGAATGGGGGTGAGATCCATGCTTCAAGCGGATCGGGCGGCTGCACGTCGTAGTGTCCATAGAAGAGAAGCGTCGGCTTCTCCATATGCGGAAGACGCTGCCCCATTACCATTGGCCAACCCGCCGTAGGTATCACCCGTGTCTGCAGGCCAACTTCGGTCATGTGTTGCTCCAGATACGACGCAACCTCACCGATCTCTTCTCCATACGCGCTGATACTAGGATGACGAAGATAATCAATGAGCCGCTCCAGATACCCCTGTTGATGGTCATCAATATAGGAGAAAATACGCTGCAAATTGATTGTATTTAAGCTCGTCATAAAGAAATTATGCTCCTTTCTTTCTACCACTTTCTACAAGTATAGAACATTTAATCCTTCTATTGAAATACGTGAAAACTATCTTGGTGAGAACAACACTCCACTTTTAGCCCAAGAGTGCTTTTTCGAATGATGAATTAGAATATGGTTAGAGCATGAGACGAAAGGGTGTGGACTGAAACCGGTTCTTCCTGTGTATCGTGTTCCATTTAGATAGAGAAAACTAACTTGAATATGAGCAAGTTTTTGTTTCAAAACATGGACTTAAAGAAAGGTTATAAAAATGGCAAACTTTATACGTAACGTTTTGATCGGCGTTGGTATTGGTCTTCTTGTAGCACCAATGCGTGGTGAAGAAATGCGCCGTCTCATCGGCGAGCGTTTCCAGCAGGCTCAGAACTCCTTGCCGGAGAATAGTCAGTTGAAGCAGTACACGCAGCAAGTTACTGATCGTGTAAGCCAGGGTGCGCAGAATCTACAAACATATGCGCAGCAGGCCGCTAGCGAAGTCAAAAATTCAGCAAGCAACCTGGGCAATATCGCAAGCAATGCAACCGGCGAAGTAAAACAGGCTGGACAGGATGTTGCTGATAAAACAAAGCAGAACGTCAATACAGCTCAGCAGAATGCAAATGTCACTCAGCAGCCTAAACCAACGACAACCATCCGCCCTGATAACGTAGATCTCGGCCTACCTCCAACAAACCCGACGAATTACTAAGCTACAGTTCGTTTAAAGCTGCGAAGAGGATGGACTAACCTTTCTATGGCTGGTCCATCCTCTCTTGCTGTTCTTGATAGCCTGGCTACCTTACTCCTGTTCTTCGTTCTTCACTACACGATATCTTCAACTTCATCCTCTCTTTGCGCACGACAAAATTGAAGCAAGTGGTGTCTGCGAAGGTGATAAGTATCTTCGATAATCCGAACATCTTGCTTTCGGCTAATGCACAGAAACAGATGCTTCAGCAGTTCGCTAGCTATGGTCTGCAGGGCAGAGCACTCTACAATCAGTTAATGGAAGCAGTGAAAACAGGTTTGACCACCGGCATTCACAATGTATATATGTTGAGCCTGGGAGTAACGCTGATTGGCTTGATCGTCGTCTTCTTTCTCCCCGAACTACCACTACGCGAGGGCCGTTCTCAGGCAGCCAAACAAGCTACTGAAGACAGCGCAGAAAGTGTAGCACTTATAATGATGCACTAAAAAGTGATTAATCAGCACCTCATCGATACGAAAGAAGTAGGGTTAACTATAAAAGTGTTAGCCCTACTTCTTTCGTATCTACTAGTTTACATAGTACTTTCCAGCCATCACTCCAGCTAGACAAAAGAAAGAGACGTATCTATTTGTACAGTATAGCCCGTACTCTAATAGAGGAACTTTTTCAGCGGGTAGAGATTCGCACAAGTAAGAGAGCAAGAAAGTTTTTGTACTATGAGTACTGATTGGATAGGTCGGCAACTGGGCAGTTATCGCCTTTTAAGCTTGCTAGGACATGGTGGTTATGCAGATGTTTATCTGGGGGAGCACATTTATCTCAAAACACAAGCGGCCATTAAAGTGCTTCGTACACAACTAACTGACGAAGATATAGAGCATTTTCGTACTGAAGCGTTCACTATCGCACATCTCGTTCATCCGCATATTGTACGCGTCTTCGACTTTAGTGTACTGGATAACAATCCCTTTCTCGTCATGGACTACGCGCCAAATGGTACATTACGCCATCGACACCCAAAAGGCTCACGTCTCACACCTGATGTATTCTTGCCTTATGTCATGGATATCACCTCCGCCCTGCAATATGCCCACGATCAGAAGTTGATTCACCGCGATATTAAACCGGAAAATATGCTCTTGAGTCCTAGTAATCAGGTATTGTTAAGTGACTTCGGTATTGCAACTGTTTCGCAAAACACTCTTTCTCAGACAACTGAAGACATGGTTATAGGAACAATGGCCTATATGTCACCTGAACAACTACAGGGAAAGGCTCGTCCAGCCAGCGATCAATATGCACTCGCCGTTGTAGTTTATGAATGGTTAAGTGGCGCACGACCCTTTAATGGAACGTATGTAGAACTGCTCACACAGCATCTCTCTACTGACCCTCCATTTTTAGATGAGCAGACTCTTGCCATTCCACATGCGGTGCAACAGGTTATACGCAGGGCGCTTGCAAAAGACCCTCATCAACGATTCGCACGTATACAAGACTTTGCGAATGCTCTGGAATGGGCTTATCGCACAGCTAATGTTGCAACTCCAAGAGCCTCTAGCAGTAGAGAAGACGTGAGACCAGCCGCCAGCATAACATCACAGACAACACGCGTACGCAGCGGTGCAGCTCAGGCACCTCCCCCTCCTCCGAAGGCTCCATCACGCTCCGCACCTGGACCAATACTGTCCTTTGCCGCCGCATCCGCGCCTCAACTCACAACTTCAGCGAGGAGCGTAGGGCGCGGACTAGGACGGCTGACACGTACTGTGCTTCTCGCTATATTGCTCATAGGCGCGCTTATTTGCGGTCTCGGTTATGCCACCTACAATCAATTTTTTGCAAGTCAGGATACATCCCCAACTACTATCAATCAATCGGGAGCCACCACGCTTGCTGATGGCTTCGCTCAAGCCATTTCGACTCAACACTATGATCAAGCATACAATGATCTTGGTCCAGGACTGGCGAAAAAAAATCAGTTCGAGCAGGATGCTCAGAGCGAGGATCAGTGTAATGGTCCGATCACAACATACAAGCGTGTTAGCTCGACTATGAGCGGCAACAAGCTTGTAGAAACCTATGAGATGACACGTAGCAAGCTTGCAAATACCTACAACCTGACTTTAACACTACAAGGTGATAGTTCCGGTCGCTGGCAGATTACTGACTATCAGAGTGGAGCTCCTGCATGTCCTTCGTCTTAGTTCAGCCGCCCGTGTAACACGTCCCCAGGCTTATCGACAACTCGTGCGCATCTGCTTCGACTCTATATAATGTGAAGTAGCAAATGTTATAGGCAACAAACGGGCCGAGCAAGCGCATAATACCTACTCAGCCATTTTAGAATAGAGTGTTGTGAAGAGCATCGAACTAGTCGGTATTGTTCATACCTTTAGTGGCCTCGAACAGGAACCACTTGCGCCGTTCGGTCTCATCGATAATGGTCTCCAATATGCTCGAAGTGGCTGGATCGTCGTTGTCATCACATAGATAACGAGCCGCTCGCTGAGCCTGGGCTATGTGCGTGTTGTCATCCATGAGCCGCTGTAGCATCTGACCTGGGGAGACAAACTCGTCGTTGTCGTCCTGGATGGTCTGCAGCTGATTGACATGACTAATACTGCGGATAGTAGTGCCACCGATACGGCGAACTCGTTCTGCCAACGGATCAATTGATGCGAAAATACTGTCAGCATGTTCATCTAACAGCAAGTGATAGTCACGGAAGTGCGAACCGGACAGGTGCCAATGAAAGTTTTTCGTTTTCACATAGAGCGCAAAAGCATCAGCGATAAGTGGATTAATAGCCTCGGTGATCTTTTGCACCTGCTCTGGCTTCAAATCCGTAATCGTGGCTAATTGTGCGGGGGCTGGAAAAGATTTAATTGTTGCAGCTTTCGCCGCCTGGCTTGTGGCCATATATGTACCTCCTGATAGTCAGACTACGCCAGATATGCTCTAGCTCTGTTCTTATACCCGTTTGTTTAAGCTTGATCTTCCTTGTATGCACCTTCACAATCTTCACTTTGGACCGGTGAGATCGCTTGTGTGCCACTATCCGTATCCACGTTTCATCCTGACTTAAAGTTACGCGAACGAGAGGTCATCTTCGTTTCTACTGTGCGACTTCGTCCCACTCTACTGCTCTACCGTTGGTTCTAGAGCCTGAAATCGAAAATACTCAACTCGACCCGTTTCCTTATCAATATACTCGCGCACAACCAGTTGCACATAACGAGAAAAGCTCTGCACAGGATAATACAAGAGACGAGGAATGCGTAGTTCGACAAAGCTTTTTCCGTGAACTGATTCAGTGTGCTCCCTCTGCTCATCTTCGTCCATTTGTTCACCGAATAGATAATATTTCTTTTCTCGATATTCTAGCTTTTCGCTCTCCAGTCGATCCCGAAAGGTTGTGTCTTCCTTCAGATTGAAGTCGTATAATCTGGCCTTATTTTGTTCAGAACCCAGATAAACAACCTGAAATAGTGAATTCTGCTGCTCCCAATGAAGCTCAAAATCATTCTGGAACAGGCGACCGGAGGTGTATGCAGCTACGTCTACTTCTGGCCCGTATATTTCGAACCGTAACATGTTCCGCCGCTCTTGAGCATTCACAAAATGTGTTGGTAACTGCTCAGTCAACAATAGACTCTCTTCTGGCTCCTGCGATTCCTGACATGCGGCAAGCAATTGAAATAAATTGAGCGCATCTACCTGCCCTCTACACAGTATTTCAGTCATCAAATGTCGCTCCTTCTCGATATATAGGTAGTTTTAGTGGAATGTAGTAGAGGTATACATATACGTTTGGTCTGGCCATTGTTGCATACGTGTAATAAATTGTTCGATTGCAGATTCACGTAATGCGTTCAGGCTCAACTCGTCAAAGACCCGCTGGCTTCGGATGCCGCGTATATTGGGCTCGATTCGTCTGGGAAGGGAGACTCTATCGTCTTTCCAGGTGCCATACACACTATAATTTTCCCCTTTCCAATTGCCAGGATTATCATGTGGTTCATCTTTGAGCCAGTAACCCAGTCCCCACAACTCATCTGCCGGCTCTTCACTTCCCCGTGCAGTACTGGTTACAAAGCTGCCGGGGCGACCATTTCGCGGTTGGGAGCTGATCTGTGCGATAACCTTCCCCAAGCCCCGCGAACGACCAGAACCTATAGAGATCAGTTCATCTTCCATGTCTTGTAAGATAACAAAGAGCATACCAAGCTGCCAGATTTCGAAGTTGCGCAAATGAATGTCAGACTCAAAAACGACACCCGAACTGATGACTTCCAGTTCAAACTTGGCGGCGTGGCTGGCTCCTCCGGTCAGACGATCAATACCTACACCATCTCGCTGCTCAGTTACTGCGGTCGATACCAGATAAGCATCGCTGATGGCGATGCGCCCTATGAAGCCTGTTGAGCCAAAGAGGCGACAGGTGGGGCATGAGTTCTGGTAGACTAGATCCGTTCTGCTCTCTAATTCCTTCCGCTTCTCTCTACTTAAGCGATTAAATAGTTCACTACAAGAATCGCGGTAGTCACGGCGGCGCTGCACAAGGTCTGACTCTCGCTCTTCGTGACCGGCGAAGGGATAGCAGACGACACGCTGCTTGATACTACACACAATTTTCTCTATATGACTACGAAAGATTCCTTTAAGAGAACTTCCGGGCAAGAAGACTTCTTGCTGACCATTACGGAAGGTCAACACAGGTGTCATGTCGGGACCACTCACTGTAGCGAGACCGGATTTGATCAGAAGTGGTCCCTTTGTCGTGATACGCAAGGTGCAGTAAGCCTCATTCATCAATCTCATCAACATTCCACTATTCTTTCAGCGCGTATACGCATCATTATCGATGGGGAGCTGCACTAAACACGTCATTAATATGTTCGTTCAGAAAATCTTCGCCGGTTACATGATTCGAAAACTCGCGCCTGAGCAGATAATTGCGTAGTCGGGTGGTCCGCACTTGTTCCTCTATGCCTTCCAATTCAAGAGCAGCAATCTGTAGATTTTCGAGCAGGCAGACACCTAGCCCCCGTGAACGCTTTCCACCGATACTACCGAAGCCATGAATAAATTCACTGAGACCAATGCTCACGAGTTGAAGATCTTGTTGTGTCGCATTTTCTAGAGTGATTTGCAGCTTGAACACTGTGCTGGCCGGCACGACCTCAAAATCATATCTGAGATGATCTCGGGCCTTCTCGCTATCACGGTCAATCGTGATACCGTCACGACGTTGTATCATACTTGCCCATTGAGGGTTGAGAAGAGAGAGATCGGCAACATTTATACGCGAGGCGATGTAAGGAGACCCGAACAATTTACATGTGGAGCAGAGATCGGCAAGTGCTTGATCAAGGATCTCTTTTTCCTGGATGGGGTGCTGCCAGCGCAGTGCCGTTATCTCTTTCTGCCGCTGAGTTGAACAGAGCTTTGGAATGCTATTCTTGAGCCTTTCACGTTCCTGATCGCTCAGTTCGAGTAAGCCACAGGTATACAATGCAGCCTCAGCAGGCAGACCGGGCACCAACTTCTCAACAGTGCTCCTTAGAGCGCCCTTGAAGCTGGAACCGGGAATAAAGGGTTGCCCTTCGGGTGTCAGAACAACGGGATTATCGCTGTTGCTTAATGATCCCTTGCCACCACCAATATGAAAAGCCGTTTGCATAACGAGTTGTCCAGTTAACATATAACGATTACGCAAGTCATAGTGGTTTGCGTATCCTGCCATAATCCCCCTCCCTACCTTTTCGATCCCGCACGCTCAATCATCACTTTCTCGCTTCCCAGTTCGGCTACGAGTAATGCATTCTCAGCTAGAAGGTGTTGAATAAACTCGTACGCCAGTTGTGACATTAGCTCATCGATCTCGCGTCTGCTCTCAGCATGTGTCAATGTAGTAGTGAGCAACTGGAATTCTTGCTTGAGGCGCTTATTTTTCATAGTTGTCAATAACTTTTCAAGTTCGGTATAAAAGGTTTTGAGATAACGATTTTTCGCGTTCCAATCGCGTTGACGCTGATGCGCAATGTAGCGTTCAAGCTCATTATATTGAGAAGCTTTTGCTATATTGAATAAACCTTTCACCTGACTGTTTGGAAGGGGCTGACAGTCCTCACGCTTAACGAGTTCGTGGATAAATACTACTGCCTCACGGTAGAGCACGTCATCGCTCAAGGACCATAGCTGCTGAAATTGGGCTGGAGAAAGCATTGAGCGCTATCCTCTTCTCTCTTCAGATTGCACACTAACACGAAACTCATATTGCACCGTCATCTGGCGAATACATTGCTGAATAAGAAGTAGATAAACACGCCGCCGCAACTGTTTATCCAGTTCACTTGTACTGCCAATATTCAGTCTATCTGGCGCACAAAGATTGTCCCTTTTCTTTGCTAGCTCCTGCTCTAGATAGTTCTTCAGGCGCAACCCAAAAGCTTCGTTTGAATGCCCCGGAAACGATCGACGCCAGAACTCAAACCGCGCTGTTTGCCGCTTGATATAGTCAAAAATGTCTGTGGTCTTCAGAACACTCTCCGTGATATTCTCTAAACTGATGAGCTGCGAACGATGAGTGCGCTGTAGGGCATAAGCAGCGTGATCGCCGAGCTCAACGGATGTAGCGTAGAAAGCTTCTGCCTCATTATTGACCTCTCGAACTATTTTTAACTCCAGACTAGTCTTTTCCGTACTCAGTTGTAATTCATTCACGTTAATACTACCTCCTTGTGAAATGGATCAGATAGATATATTCGTCCAAAACCCTCTGCTCGTCTTTTCCCAATTCCTAACTCCTCTAACAAGAATAATGCGTCTATAAATTTTGAGTCAGCTACCTTGCAGTAAAAGAGAAAAACTGATCCGGTGTCTAGAGCATATTCATTGGCACGAGGCGTTCCCCATAGTTCTTGCCAACCCATTATTTGTTTGATGCTCGTGTTTTGATACACTTGCTCCAGTCCCTCCACGTGCATACCAAGCAATTCTTCTAACACATTTGCATCGATCGTACCGCGATAGCGCAAGAACTCATCATTTAAAATAAGGGGAGAGTGTAGTGTTATGGCAAAGAAATAATTATGCAGGAACTTCTCTAGCCCTTTTTGCATCATATTTTCAGTCAAAAGCGAGTTGAAGCTTTGCATTCGTGCTATAAAATTAGTAGTATGCCTCTGCATCTCTTCTGTTGACTCAATAATCTCAATTTTGACCTTGCCCATACCGCGCGTGCGACCAGTACCCATTCGTAGCAGACCGGCTGCTCCAACATCGGCAACAAAGTTCTTAAATACGTTTACTAGCTGATCATCTAAGACCTTTATCTCTCCCCAGAAGATTGTTCCCTCTTCAAACACCTGTAGATTATAAGAGATACCCTCGCGCGCGGTTCTTGATTCACGATCAACACCTATACGCGTTTGCAGATGGGTTACAGCCGTATTTGTAGCGATTATTTCTCTTGAAGTGTTACCCCGACGATAGTAGTCGCCAAAAGAATCCATTGGCTCTTTACAAACAGGACATCTCTTATGTGCGAGCAATGCATCCAACGGCTCGAATTTCCGCTCTCCTCTATCAGTTTTCATACCTAATTTAAACAAGGCCCAATCGATCAAGGTATCACGTACACCATGTGCATCATTCGTTTCATTTTTTGGATGGAGGAAACCGCTACACCGCTTGCAACTCTGAGCGGTCTTCGGCACAGGATAGACTGGTAGATGCGTCTCCTGCCACTCACCGCTATCACTATTTATAAATGCAGGATAGAGATTAGGGTAGAGAATATATTCCTGCAAAAAGAATTGCTCAAATTCACCTTTTTTGTCCGGATAGGATAGCCGATGTGCCGCCGCTAGACTCCCCAGCAGTGTATTTCCAGCAATGTAGTTCGTCGCATTTACACCCATAGCAGCATGGTCAGCACGGATGGAGAGTGATGCCAATGTTTCTAGCTTTATATAGAGGCGCTTCACCCTTCCTCCTCCTGGCTTTCAGCATTCTCTGAATAGAGCATGAGCATATCTAAATGCTCAAGCCAGGACTGCCAGAGTCCACCTGAAAACTCAAGGTTGTTCATAGCAAGGGTAGTGATCTCACAGGTACATTGACCTTTTCCTGTTGATTTATTTCCCCCTACTTGATCAAGCATGGAGAGCCCGGCAAGCAAGAGTAGTAGGGAGTAACTCGGCTCACCCTCAATACCTTCTATGGCAGTACAGTTGAGCCAACCACTGATACTACCATAGAACGTTAAAGCCTTCAGGCCAAATTCGCTTGCATAAAATGCATCACGTAGCGCAGTTCGTGTCTGACGATCTAGACGAATCTGCGTTTGTAAGTCCGTCTGCTCAATAGTATCCCCGCCTCCATTCCATGCCTGCCTCTTTTCTCTCTTCTCCTGCTTTACCTGTTGTGCATCATCGAAAGAGAGCAAGCCCGGACGGTTACGTGAACCAAAGATGCGCGCTATCATCGTTACTGGACTTCGCAGAGCTATGAGAGCCTGCTTTTTATCATGAGGGCTAGCAATACGTTCGCGCATCTCTCCATCGCTCCCGAATGTGTAGAGCCGAGCTAGCTGTTCACATCGAGCACGTACAACTCCTTTGAACGTTGATCCTGGAACATAAAGAGAACCATATGCATTGCGTACTACAGTACGGTCGATTATGCCTGAACTTAAACCGGCTCCACAGTGGAAGGGTGTTGTAAATGTAAGCCTGTACTGAAGTTGAATGCGGTCAGTTCTTACCACCTATTTCCTCACCTTCCGTGGAAACGAAGTCATAGAGCTCGACAAAATCGAGAAGTGGAGTACGATAAATGGTACGCTCTTTCTTCCTCTTCTTTTCAGAGGCATCAGTGAACCAGGGGAAGGTTACGCGAGGAAAACCTCTTATAGGATCATGCGCGTTGTTCTGGGGCATCTGATAAAGCCCCCCGAACTGATAGACATGGTTTACGATGAGATTCCGCTGCACCTCCTGCCAGTTGCGCAAGATGGCAAGCCCATCAAACACAGACTGAGTAAGGTTCATCTTAAATACGGCCTCGCGCAATTGATGTAATTTACCGCGGCCCAGGCTCAGCCTGTTTCCCTCGCGGATAGTGTTTAGTAGATGCTGTAGTTTGTCCGGAGTATATGGACGGAGAGTAGCATAAAACTCTGTATCTCTCTCAATTTTGCGATACATCTTGTCATACATCGCATCAAAACTACTCAAACTTCCACTCGCCACTGTCATGAAATTAATATATGTATCATCTATGGTCGGGGAACTAGCGCGCGCTTGTGCACTTCTCTTTTTCGCAAATTTTAGCGTGCCTTCAACCAGATTCACCAATAAACCAAAGGGATAGGTACTAGGTGCAAGAACTACGCCCACCGATAATGAGTGCTTATCTTTCATGAATCTGCGGAACTCTTGTGCTAATGCAAGAGCGACATCCATCGCCCTGGTTGCATCCACCACCATCACAACATCATCACCTTCCAGGAGCAAGACATCAAAAGGAAAAAGCAATGCTTTATCCTTTTGATCACCTGATACGACGGAGATAGGCAATTTACGTTCAATCGTCGAGCAAAGTGCTGCATGCAGAGCCTGATCAACAGAGGTCGAAAAATGTTTGATCTCAGCCAGTGTAGTTAATGTTTCAATGTTGGTTCCTACATTGTTCACATCTGCATAAATCAGGCCCAGATATTCTTTTGAGCGGGGAAAATGACGAAACAGAGGAAAACCATCTGGACGCTCCGGTACCTGCTGCTTACTATCGAACAAGTCCGCATAATCCGTCTTTTTCAGAGAGAAAAGGATACGATCCCACAACAATTTCTGCACATCCTCATTAGAGGTCAATTGTGGAGAGGTAGAGGCCGGATAGTGATCTCTCTCTTTACGAAGCATCTCTATGGTACGAGCTATGCCTTCTTCTACCCTTTCATCCTCATTGCGTTTCTCTTTGCAGCTTGCACAGTAGAAGAAAAGTACGCCTCGATCAGATACTTCCTCCTGGGCGTACTCAAGTCCACATGAATCGCATGGACGTAGAAATGGGTGTGAAGGCATAGCTACCGTTCTATGTGCAGCATCTTGCTCCTCGCGCAACTTATAGCGTACCAGATCAAGTTCCCGACCAAGATCGTACGTCATAAGCTTCTCAGCATCTTCTAAACTATCGATTGGCAATCGCTGCACCGCGTACGTAATCGAAAAACTACCTCGACTACTTTCCAAGAACGCTTTTTGTACCCTCTTACCAAATAGATCCGCCTTGTCTTCGTCAATGAGGAAAAGACCAGAACCGCCAGAGGCATAGATGAGAGAAGCAGAAGACTCACGGGCTATCTCCACCGCCGCCACGCGGCTTAGCCTATCAAGCATCAAACCTGCGCCACGGATCTCCTTCAATACGTCCGTCTTAAAGATAGAACTTTTCAGATGATTCGTGTCGAGCGCCACAAGTGATTTTTGCACCAACTTCCCACCTCCATATCTTTTATACCTATCAAGATCAAAAGTAGCTCAGGCACAATGAGTATAGCATAAGATCGGAATGCATGACTTCAGAAGTACTCCTGAATTTTCTCAGAAGAATCTCTGAATTCGATTATGAGTTCTTTTTTACACAAGACGTATCTGTCCCATCCCCATTGTCGTTTTGTAACCGACGCCGCAGTAAAATGCCAGTTGAGCAAGAAGAAAAATCTGCTGACGAACGGTGAGCGGAGCCGAGTCTGGAGGAGGGTCGTCGGGACCATAGAGAGTATAGGTACAAGTACCGATGAAACCAGGTTGGGTGTGTGTTGTAAATTTTACTGAATGTACTTTGAGGTCATAATCGGTGATAAAGATAGCTTCGTTCGCTATGTACTCTTCAATACGGTCGCGCTGCACCCAACCAGCATATTCGGGCGGTGCCAACTCCGTCCAACGCTTCGCCAGACTTGGGAAGACATAAGAGGGAAGCGGAAGGCGCGCATAGTGGTTGCCAAAGTCTTTCTGCTTCGCCGATCCTCGACTAAACGTTGTAAGTGAATCAAATTCTAACTGCAGATGTTCAATTCTGCCCAGACGTAAATTTCTGACTCGCTCAATAAGACTCTGAAACGAGCTGGACCCGGTCCAACCTGTTTGATCCTCCTCACTTGCAAGAACCTCTTCAAGAAGAAACATTTGTTTACTTAGCTGGATAAACGGTGAGTTTTTCGCTCCAACTACCGATATATCTTTGATCTTCATTAACGTTTCACTGAATACGGGAAAAAGCTGGCTGGCAAGTAATGTAATGCGTATCATATATGTTTTGAGTGGATCTAATGGGAGATGGACATTGCGCAGCTCAGCGTCTCGCATCTTGATAGATGATATGGGAAATTTTAGACTAGAGCAGGTAAACAGACGCCGTTTATTCCCTTCATGTAACCATGTTGCAATATTTGGGGCGGCGGAACGCAACCAGTCAAGCCAGGCTGCGTGTACAAGCTCTCCATTAAAAGCCATAAGTGAACCGGGTTGAATCGGTCGTAGCTTTAGATAGAAAGCATAGAGATCATTCAAGCCTGTATGAGATGATTGCATTGTTCTTTTCCCTCACACTTTCGCGCTTCTAAGAAGCAAGCAGTCGCGCTACCAAACCAGAAGTTGGGGTGATTAACACTATACACCTCCAAGTCTCCCTTGAAATCCGAACAAACTCTGAAAAAATTCAGAAGTTGTTCGGATGATTGTTAGCTTACGAGCAGGTACAATCTTGCTAGTGATTCACTCTGAAATTTTCTCAGTTGAGATACGATGCAAAGTTGTGATATGCAGATATGAAGAACGTGAGAACAACTTCCTTCTCAAATTGGTTCGTCTATGATGCCAGGAGCGACGAAAAGAACAAAGAAGCGGTAGTCCAGTTTTTTGTGATCGGGGACATTCCAGATGTTGCGGCTCTCTCTCAAAAGAACGGTTGTATGGCTACTCACCGTTTTGATTGAAATTCCCAGTTCGCTAGCAACTTCTTGAGGAGTGAGGCCGCGTATGAAGAGTTGCAGCACTTTACGCTGCATAGGTGTTACCTTCTCAAAGAGTTCGTGGACATGCCGTTGTTGTTCTGCCTTTGCTTGCTCTTCTTGTATACTGATTATCGTTCTAGCGTTATCTGTACTGAGAAGACGAGTCAAGACGGGTTGTGCGAGGCGTGCGAAAGGTACTTCTATCAGGCGTACGTTATCGTCTGGTTCAACGTGCATACACGCACCATCACGCACGCGTTTCTTCACGTCTTCCGGAGTATGAATATGCCATAGACGGTCTGTATGATCAAAGTTGAGTAAAGCTGCGGAAAAAGAGAGAAAGCCCATTAGACGACGCCCACCCGTAATCGAGAAATGGATGATACGTCCCTGGCCTTTTAGTTCGCGGATGATCTCGTCCATTGCGTTGAGTACTCCATCCGCGCTACGATCGTCCACGATATCGTCAATTGGAGTATTATACTGTTCCAAGATATGACGGCGGAAACGGATGGGTTCTTCTGTTCTTCGATAACGATCACCAGGAAATTCTGCGCTCAAATGAGCTATTGTGTCCTGCAATTTGCTGTAAGAGGCGGGATGAACCACAATGACTTCACGTATAGGAATTCCACGCTGGAGCAGCAGGTCAAGAGTGAATGTTACAACTTGAGGCTGTCCACCAAGTGTTGCTAGAAGGGTATGCGTAGGTTCCAACCCTGTCATCCTTTTCCTCTTTTCAAAATGAAGATCTTTCAGGAGTTTGTCGGTTATGACTCGTTTGCTTCCAGCGGTCTTGATTGGTGGACCGCCACATCCAAATAAGGCGATGCTCTTTTCTGGTCTAACAAAAGCTCTTCGTGAGCGTCATATTCTCCATCATGCACTTCGAGTGTGCTCGGCTAGCAAGGACGTCCTGATC
>JAABUZ0100005092.1_pt1 | contig 17554 bp, 15 predicted proteins | sample 5562091 | NCBI WGS metagenome assembly JAABUZ01 (sample SAMN12813069, study PRJNA571459) | rock metagenome | isolation source: Antarctica rocks | place: Antarctica: Victoria Land, Linnaeus Terrace sud | collected 2015-12-21
CATTGCTGGGGTGCGGTACAATGACCGAGGGTCGTGTCTCTTTCCTCCTCAAGGGAGTCAACAACTGTCGTCCAAATCAATTTGATAGTGATCCGAGTGACGAGGTGCATTATGCAACGCGACCGTTGTTCTGAGGAAGAGTCAGCCCGCTCCAACTGCTGCCTTGTCCCGCTCGACCCCCTGGACTAAGCCCTTGCCTATCCCTAAAGTGGATTACGTGTGCTTTTGATTCATGAATTGCAACAGTATTGTCAACTTGTTCATAAATACGACACATAGGTATCTCTCATCTCCAACAGGTTTTGGATATCTTACGGCAGTACATACCTTCACAGTATCTGACTGCTAAGATACAATACATAGTAGACGACCTTTTCGCATAAGAGAGGAGTCAGCATATGAGTTCTTACAATTGGCATCGGTATACAGCTGTCGAGTCATTACGGCGGATCAGTGACCGGGCGAGATAATCGCTTGCCACCCTTTAGCGCATCGTAAAAAAGCTTCTGAGAGCGTCCAATGATGGTCTCATCAAGTTCGAGTTGCTCCAGCCTTCGTTTGTCCCTCGCGAGCATGCGTGCCGAGGAAAGCTTGAGCATCCATTTCGCATCTTCTGGCGGCACAAAGTGAATCGTCCCACGCATGGACCAGGTCCGAAGGATCTTTCTGTCAGCGATAGCGTGCTCGATCTCTGCCGATGTCGCGGATTGCGTACGTAGGCCAATCGCCCACAATGACTGCAGATAATCCTGTGCCTGAAGGGCTCCCATCCATCTCACCACCTCTTCGGGCTTCTTGAATTTCTCACCATCAATACGTTGGTTCAAGAGTCGTTGGTGAGCAATAACCGTTGCTGCCATGATGCACTCCTATGGTTTGTAGAACGACCTTGGTTGAGGTACGTCCAGGCCTGCTCCAACAAAGCATGGTTAAGGGTATCAGATTACGGCTGTGGACGCAATGAACGGAAGGACTTCTGTATGTTTCCAACCGGCTTCTCAAGCAGGGAGAGAATCAAGGGGTTGATTTTCACGATGGGAAAGCCTACGAGGTGCAATGCTTTCTCCCTAGGAAGCCTGTACTGGCTACTTGGGCCACCCGTTCGTGATAGAACAATGGATATTGCGAACGGGTGGCCCAAGTAGCCAGTACAGCGGGCGTCAGGGCAACCCTCTCCACCAGTATGGGCGCGATGTCACCTTGGAGGAGGACCAGAGCCAGATCCGCATGGCTGGTTCTCCTCAGGCGTTATCTGCTCTCAATGGGGGAGTGCTAGCATTAGCAGATTGGTTGCAGATCAAAAATGTTGCCTCGGCTATGAGGCAATTTTGTGCTCATCCACACGAAGCCTTGCAATTGCTGCGTGCCAGGTTGCTGCGGTGAGCAGGGATAAGCAAAAAGCCTTGAAAAAAGTGTTCGTGAAGCCGTTCAAGAACGTTCATTATGGAAGAGTAAGTGCTTCGGGCGAGTTTATCAATGCGTTCGTCAGAAACTGTGCGTAGAAGTTTCCAATCATCTCCTGTGACGAACTACCATCAATTGAAAACCAACGGGGAATCCAATTGAGCGCGCCAAGTAGCGCGAATGTCGCCAGTTTGACATTCGTCACGGGAAAAATGCCCTGTTCAATGCCTGTATTCAGAATAGATTCCACGATTTGCTGGTAACGATCCCGCATTTCTAGTATCTCTGGAGTACGTAGACTCAGCAAATGGCTCTCATAGAGGATGAAAGCTTTCCCTTCTGGATATTGACAGAGAGATGCTACATGCGCCTTAATCAGAAGTTGTAGCTGGTGATCGGCGGACTTGACTGATGAGATATCTTCCTCTGTACGCCCAATGATACGTTGTAAAATATCCTCAAAAAGCTGTGCAAGCACATCTTCTTTGCTCGCTACATAATAGTACAGTGCAGGCTGCGACAGCCCAAGTTCGCTGGCGATCATCTCTAACGTCGTTCGCTCATACCCCACTTCGGCAAACAATCGCGCAGCCACTTTCAAAATCTCCTGTCGGCGTATATTCATGCGTAGTTGGCGGCGGTTCAGACCCTTCTCTGTATCTCTTTGTTCTAATTCCATATTTTTTTATAAAGGCTCCATTTTTTTATAGATAGTTGACATATAGACTCAGCATCTACTATACTTTCATACAGTTCCTTTTGTCAAGTTGCTATGAAGCAAGGGTCCGCGTCGTGATGTATCAGCCCGTAGGCCACGTTGAATGCGGACGCGCATGATTTATCACGCCACTACATCATTCGGAATACGAAAAAGAAGAGGTATGTATGATTCCCAGTGAACGAGATGTCGAACGCCAGAGCAGCACTTTTGAGCTTGATGAACCGCATCGAGAATTTCAGGCTGTATGCCGGGCCTTTGTACAACAACACATTCGTCCTCTTGTCGAGCAATCTGAGCAGTCTGGCGAATTCCCCCACGCGCTCTGGCGACTCCTGGGTCGGCATGGCTTTCTTGGATTGGGATATCCTGATGACGTTGGTGGAAGTGGAGGCGATAATCTTTCTATCGCCCTCCTGAGCGAGGAGCTTGCCAAAACCTCTGGCGGAATTGCTGTTACTCCTCTGGTTAGCTCGTACATGGCGGCTTCTCATCTCGTTCGCTCTGGGACTGCTGAACAGCAACGCATCTTTCTTCCTCCTATTGTCGCAGGAGAAACAGTTGCCGCCATCGCGGTGACAGAGCCGGGTACAGGCTCAGATGTCGCTGCTATTACAACGGTCACTGTGCCTGAAGGGGATGGCTACAGGCTACGGGGGACCAAGCTCTTTATCACGAATGGCGGTGTTGCCGATGTCATTATCGTTGCGGCCAAGACAGACACTCAAGCCAGACATCGTGGCATCACCATGTTTCTCGTTGAGAATGGACAAGAGGGCTTTTCCGTCGGTCGTCCTTTGCGTAAAATGGGCTGGCACTCCTCTGATACGCGCGAACTCATCTTCGATAACTGTTTCGTTCCGCGAGATCGTATTATTGGAACAGTAGGACGCGGCTTTTACCAGATCATGGAAGGGTTCCAACTTGAGCGGATCGTGCTTGCCGCGATGGGACTCGGTCTGGCACAGGCTGCTTTCGATGATGCGCTTGCCTATGCAAAGGAACGGCAATCCTTTGGTCAACCTATCGGCAAATTTCAGTCGGTACGGCATCTTCTCTCGCAAATGGCAACTGATATTCAGGCGGCCCGTCTCCTGACCTATCAGGCTGCGGCTCGCCTCGATGCAGGTCTCGATGCCGCCGAAGTCGTCGCTATGGCAAAGCTGTTCGCGGCACGAGTTGCGAATCGGGTCGCCGATGATGCCGTGCAAATCTTTGGTGGGTACGGATTTATCGAAGAGAGTCATGTCGCTATGCATTACCGCGACGCCCGTATTCTCCGTATTGGTGGAGGGACTGACGAAGTGCAAATGGAGATTCTTGCTAAAGGGCTGGGTCTATGAGCAACGAACAGCACGAGAGGCTTGATCAAGCGTCGAACATGGCGCGTGCGGGTGGTAATCCTGCGTCGTTAGGGACGAAATTACCGGTACGCCAACGCCTTGATTTGCTTCTCGACGCGAATTCCTGGGTGGAAGATGGACTGCTTGCCCACGCACTCGCCAGCGGGTATCCTTCTGATGGCGTACTCACCGGAACGGGATGTATCAAGGGACGTCGTGTCGCGGTCATCGCGCATGATCCTACGGTGAAAGCTGGTTCCTGGGGTGAGCGCACTGTTGAGAAGCAGATTCGTCTTCTCGAACGGGCGGATAGCGATCTTCTGCCTGTGTTTTACTTCGTCGATTCTGCCGGTGGGCGACTCAGCGATCAACTCGGCTTTTTCCCTGGAAGGCGTGGCGCGGCACGCATTTTCCACTTGCAAGTTCGTCTTTCGGGCCGCGTACCGCAAATCTGTATTCTCTTCGGCCCCGCCGCAGCCGGGGGCGCATATATGCCTGCTTTTTGCGATTGGGTAGGCATGATCGATGGCAATGCCTCGATGAGTCTTGCCTCACCGCGTGTTGCTGAGATAGTGATTGGCGAAAAGACGACGTTGGAAGAGATGGGGGGAGCGCGTATGCATACCACTATTTCGGGCTGCGGCGATCAGCTTTTCCCAGACGATGCTTCTGCTATCGCTGCTTCCAGACGACTTTTCTCCTATCTCCCCCAGGCATGGAACACGTGCCCGGAAGCACTCTCTCCTGAACTACCCTCAACGCTCGACTGGCAACGAGTTGTGCCGGAGAACTCACGCGCCGCGTATGATATGCACCGCGTCATTGAACGTCTGGTGGATGCCGAAAGCTTCTTTGAGATCAAAGCTACCTTCGCCGCGGAGATTATTACAGGCTTCGCTCGCATGGATGGTCGGGTGGTAGGAATCGTTGCTAATCAGCCGCGCGTCAAAGGTGGCTCTATCTTCGTAGATTCTGCCGATAAAGCCGCCCGTTTTATCACCCTGAGTGATGCGTTCAACATCCCTCTGCTGTTCCTGGTCGATGTTCCCGGCTTCATGGTGGGGGTCGCGGTTGAACGTGCTGGAATCATTCGACACGGTGCGAAGATGATTAGCGCGATGGCGAGTGCAGAGGTGCCGCGCTTCTGCATCGTCATTCGCAAAGCCTATGCCGCTGGCTTTTATGCCATGTCGAGTCCCGGTTTTATGCCGCGAGCAACTATCGCGTTACCGACAGCACAAATCGGAGCGATGTCGGCGGAAGCGGCGGTGAGTGCCATGTACACAAAGAAAATCGAAGCGATTTCCGACCCGGAAGAGCGCACGGCTTTCATCGCACAGCAGCGTGCGGAGTATGAAGCCAATCTCGATTTATTATGTCTTGCCTCTGACCTGTATATCGATGCAGTTGTTCCCGACGAATCGCTGCGTCAGGAACTTATCCTGCGTTTGCAAGCCAGTAATAGCTGGGAGCGAGAGGGCCATCGTCGGCATCACTCCGTCGCCCCGGTCTAGTTACAGTTTCGTAGCTCCATTGCTTCATCGCTGCGACGTCAGCAGTAAGGAGAACTCTCGTGGCTGTCAATGAAAACCTTCAAGCCCTCATCAGTGAGGCACTTGTTCCTCTTCAACCTGCATGGCAATCGCCTCAGCAGGAAGCTGATCTCCAGGTTGCACGCGAACGCGAAGCTGTGCATCCCGATCAATACTGGGCCTGGGCGGCGGAACACTTCAACTGGTCCTCACCCTGGCACACGCTGCGTGAAGGAACATTCCCCGACTTCCGTTATTTCGTTGGTGGAATGCTCAATGTCGCCGAGAACTGTGTAGACCGCTACGCCGATGACCTCAAACATGCTGAAAAGCCAGCAATTATCTGGGAAGGAGAGCCGGGCGAGGTCAGAGCCATGACCTACCGACAGCTACGCAACGAAGTAAGTCGCGTAGCGAATGGTTTGCTCTCTTTAGGTATCGCAAAAGGTGATGTGGTAGCCATCTACATGCAGAATCTGCCAGAGGTGTTCGTTGCCATTCACGCCTGTAACCGCATTGGTGCTATTTACACCGTGATCTTTTCTGGTTTCTCCTCTGACGCTGTGGTCTTGCGTTTGCTGGCGGCAGAAGCAAAAGCGGTCATTTTGAGCGATGTCAGTTTCCGACGGGGACGCAAAGTCCCTCTGCTCGCAAATTTTCGACGCGCACGCGAGCGGGTTCCCAGTGTTGAACATGCCATCGTCGTTGCGCGAAGCGGAGAGACGGCATCACTGCAACGTGGCGAGGTCAGTTATGCAGAACTGCTCAAAAGCCAGAGCGAGACATGTCCCTGTGTGCCACTCGAAGCGAATGAGCCTGCCTTTCTTATTTTTACCAGCGGCACAGAGGCCAAACCAAAGGGACTTGTGCATAGTGCGGCAGGCTTTCTCATTGGAACATGGGCAAACGTCAAATGGCAGATTGGGCTGCAAGACGACGATGTGTACTGGTGCGCCGCAGATGTCGGTTGGTTGACATTCCCTATTCAGGCAGTGATTGGTGGTCTGGCGCATGGCGGGACGCTCGTCTGTTATGAAGGGGCGCTCGATTTCCCTTCGCCCGAACGCTTTTATGAAATAGTCGAACGACACGGTATTACAAAGATACTCTCCGCCCCCACTGCATTGCGTATGCTGCGACGGGTCGGGGATGAGGTCGCGGCGCGGCATCCCATGCCACAATTGCGCCTGGTCAGCGTGCAAGGCGAACCGCTTGACCCCGAGACGTTTCGCTGGGCCAGCACCTCTCTCGGACCTGGAATTCCCGTTATCAACGCATATGGACAAACCGAAACGGGTTCAACGTGGACCTATCCAGTCTACGGCGTCGATGCACTCAAGGCCGGATCGTGTGGTGTTCCTGTTCCTGGACATCATGCGATGATTGTGAACGAACAAGGGCAACCTCTTCCAGCCGATCAGAAGGGCAACCTGGTTCTCTTACATCCATTCCCAACGCTTGCGCGGACCATCTGGAAAGACCACGAACGCTATGTGCGAACCTATTATGGTCGCTTCCCTGGGAAATACTGGACTGCCGATGAAGCTATCGAGGATGCCGATAGACAACTCTGGGTACTGGGACGAGCGGACGACGTGATAAATGTCGCGGGGCATCGCATGAGTACGATGGAGATTGAGGCCGTTGTAACGGCTCATCCAGCAGTCGCCGAGGGAGCGGTAACAGGAGTTCCCGATCCACTGAAGGGCATGGTTCCAGTTGCGTTTCTTTGCGTGCGTAGCGGTGCAGACCCGGCGGTAGTGGTACAGGAGGTGAATCGACTCGTTGATGATGGCATTGGTCGCTATGCACATCTGAACCAGGTCTATATCGTCGATACGTTGCCCAAAACGCGTGCGGGGAAGATTATGCGGCGACTGCTACGAGAAGTGGTCGAGCAGGGACATGTCTCCGGTGACACGACAGGATTAGAGGACCGCGAAGCTATCGACAGTGTAATGGCAGGTGTAGGGAGAAAGAAGCAGAGCGGTGAAAGCGAGTAGGAAAAGAGGGGACAGAGAGTGATGCCGATGCTCGAAAACCAACATCCACTGCTGCTACGTAGTGCGCTCTTCGCACCCGCTACTCGTGCCGATGTTCTCGCAAAGCTTCCTCGTAGTCAACCCGATGCCGCGATTATCGACCTGGAAGATGGAGTGCCTGCTCAGGCAAAAGACGCTGCGCGAGCCATTGCACGTAGTGCCGCCGAGAAATTGGCTCCATCTCACCCACAGCTTCTCGTGTTCGTGCGTATCAATGCTGTTGGCACGCCCTGGTTTGTCGATGACGTTGCTCAGGCACTGACACCATCGCTTACCGGGGTCGTGCTACCCAAGTATGAGTCGTTGGAGCAGCTTGAGGGGCTCCGCCATGCGCTTGAGCAGCAGGGACTGGAACAGCTTGTCGTGATGGTTGGTATCGAGACCGCTTTAGGCGTAGAACGGGTGGGACAAACGCTCCAGGCTCCTATTGTTGCAGCGTATTTTGGGGCGGAAGATTTCATCGCGGATATGGGGGGCGAGCGTACAACGGAAGGTCTGGAAGTGCTGTATGCACGTTCACGTGTCTCACTCGCCGCTCGTCTTGCTGGTATCGCCACACTGGATCAGGTCGTCACCGATTTTCACGACGACTCACGCTTCATTACAGAGGCTACACAGGCACGTACGCTTGGCTACACCGGAAAACTCTGTATCCATCCCTCACAGGTTGCGCTCGCCAATCAGTATCTTCGCCCCGCTTCGCACGAGATCAAGCGATCACAACGGCTCCTCGACGCTTATCAGCAGGCGCAAGCTGACAATCAAGGCGTGATTGTGTTCGAGGGGCAAATGGTTGATCTCCCGATGGTGAAACGAGCACAAACCATCCTCGCACAGAGCTTGAATATGCAAAGGAAGGATAACGTATGAATGAAGAACGTCCCGTGACAGGACGCTGGTTCGAGGAGCTAGCTGTCGGGTTTTCTATCAAACACGCCATTACGCGCACCATCACCGAGACCGATAACATTCTCTTCACCAGCTTGACGATGAATCCGCAACCGCTCCATCTGGATGAGACCTTTGCCGCTCAGACGGAATTCGGTCAACGCCTAGTGAACAGTTTGTTGACCCTGAGCCTTCTTGTTGGAGTGACGGTGTACGACCTGACATTAGGTACGACCATTGCTAATCTCGGCTTCGAGTCAATAGAGTTTCCTAAACCAGTTTTTCATGGAGACACTATTCGAGCGGAGAGCGCAGTCATTGCCTCACGTCCTTCTCAGAAGCGGCCTGATGCAGGTATTGTCACCTTCGAGCATCGTGCCTATAATCAGCGTGGAGAGCTTGTAGCGCATTGCCGCCGTGCGGCTCTCATGCGGCGAAAACCCACCTCAGTGGAGAGCGAGAAAGAAGAGACAAACGTAAAATGAAACGAATCCATGCACCATTGACGGCTATCGTCTATCAGATACTGGTGTCGCCGGGAGATCGCATCACTGCTGGCTGTGCTGGCTACTTGGGACATCCGTTCGTAAAATCCATCGTTTTCTGCGAACGGGTGCCCCAAGTAGCCAGCATAGGGAGATTTTCGAGAGAACCTGCGCTTGACATTTAATAATTTATGTGTCCAGTCGAACGTATGGTACAATAGGAGAAGAGCAGTCAGTTCACTGGTCAGCGGAAAATCAAGGAGCAGAGACCATGGTAGCCGATAGAGCAGCAATAAGCAATGGGCTGTATATGACAGAGGAGCAGTATCTTGCCTTGGATGAGGCAACCGATGGCAACTATGAGTTTTATGATGGATACGTGGTTATGTTGTCTCCGCCCTCCTCTGCCTATGATGATCATCCCATTATCGACATGGCAGGTGGAAGCATTGCCCATTCGGCACTCTGCGCACGTCTTGCGTCTCTCATTGATCAGGCTCTTCGTGATGGTCCATGCCTGGTGCATACCAGCGATGTAAAAGTGAAGATGACATCGCCGCGCCACTACTTTCATCCAGATGTAAGCGTTGCTTGTGACAATGAGAGCGGTCAAATACTCAATAATCCGGTGGTGGTGATCGAAGTCTTATCACCAGCAACAGAGAAGCGCGATCGCGGCTCGAAACTCGAAGCGTACAAGACGTTGCTATCTGTGCAAGACTATGTCTTGGTCGGCAGCACATCCAAGATGATTGAGATCTACCGACGTGAAAACGACTGGAGGCCGTACCATTATCGTGAAGGTGACCAGATCGAACTCAAAAGCATCGGTGTCAGTTTCTCCTATGATGAGGTCTATCGTCGTATTCCTATCTAGGATATTGTCAACTTGTTCGTAGAAACGGAGAAAAGAGGTACGACACATGGGAATAACCGTCCCTTCGATCATCCTGCCTGATCAATTCAATGTTGCCGCTGCTTTCCTGGACCGCAACGTGAGCGAGGGACGTGGCGCAAAAAACGCTATTTACTTTGAAGGGCTCACCTACACCTACTCACAAATAGCAGAACTTGCCAACCGTGTAGGGAATGGCCTGCTCGACCTAGGTGTCGATTTAGAGCAGCGTGTAGCCCTGGTGCTACTCGACTCCCCACAACTTGCCGCAGCGTTCTTCGGAGCTATCAAAATGGGGGCCATACCCATTCCTCTGAACACTGGTCTCCGCCCCAGCGACTATGTCTATATGCTCAATGACAGCAAGGCACGTGCTTTAATCATTCATGCCACCGTGTGGAAGTCCATTGGGCAGATTCTTCCCCAACTCAAATATCTGCGCCATGTTATTGTCGTCGGGCTGGAACAAGAAGGCGATCAGGAAACGTCCACTCTGCACGACTTTGAAAAGTGGACAGACAAGGAACCTGCGAAGCTTGAGGCTGTCGAGACAAACAAAGATGATAGTGCCTTCTGGTTGTATAGCTCCGGCAGTACAGGCTTCCCCAAGGGCTGTGTGCACCTGCAGCATGATATGACCTACTGTACTGAATACTACGCCAAGCCTATTCTCGGCATTTCCGAGAATGATATCGCATTCTCTGCCGCCAAAATGTTCTTTGCTTACGGCTTGGGCAATGGCCTGTATTTTCCCTTTAGTGTAGGAGCGAGTGTCGTCCATTACCCTGGACGACCGCTAGCAGAAGATATGTTCAAAGTGGTTGAGCACTACCGCCCGACGATCTTTTTTGGTGTTCCAACCCTTTATGCTAATATGCTTGCCTTGCAAGATGCAGAGAAACGCTTCGATTTCTCCTCCGTGCGTCTCTGTACCTCCGCTGGCGAGGCACTACCCGCCGATATTCTACGACGCTGGCAGGAGAAGTTTCACGTCGATATTCTCGATGGCATTGGCAGCACAGAGATTTTGCACATTTTCATCAGCAATCGTGTTGGAGAGATTAAGTTAGGCAGTTCGGGGAAGATTGTGCCCGGCTATGAAGCCCTGATTGCTGATGAGAGCGGCCAGGCAGTGCAACAGGGGGACATCGGCAGTCTCCACATTCGTGGAGATAGCACGGCAGCATACTATTGGAACAAGCACGAAAAGACAAAAGATGTCATACGGGGGCACTGGATTCATACCGGTGACAAGTACTACCAGGATGCAGAAGGCTACTTCTGGTATTGCGGTCGCTCAGATGATATGCTGAAGGTAGGAGGTCAATGGGTCTCGCCAATCGAGGTTGAAAATGCGCTCATCGCCCACCCTGCGGTTTTGGAGGTAGCGGTAGTAGGCGACACAGATGCGGGTGAACTGGTCAAGCCTCGGGCATACGTCGTTCTCAAGCAGGGCTATGAGCCATCCGAGGCAATGGCAAACGAACTGAAAACCTTCGTCAAGGAGCGACTTGTTCCGTTTAAGTATCCGCGCTGGATTGAGTTCCTCCCTGAACTTCCCAAAACGGCAACGGGGAAGATTCAACGGTTCAAACTACGATCGGCCTCCGAGTAGCAAGCAATTGTCGGGGTGAAGCCCGAATACCTGTCTCCCAGACAGGGGCCGCAACCCATAGGAGCCGCTACATCTCTAACCCCTTTAACATATCAAAAATTGGATAGGAGGGACCATATGGCACTTGATATCGAACTGTACCGACGCGTTATCTCTGCGCCCTCCGCACGAAGGAAACAAGGGCCTCGGCGCATTAGCGTGATTGACATCCATCCTGAGGGTGCCACACGCACCCTCCTCTTTGTACATGGCTATGGGGGCAGCGTCACTCAGTGGCTCTACCAGTTGCGCTTCTTTGGGCAAAGCATGCGTGTGATTGCCCCCGATCTGCGTGGGCATGGTTTGAGCGATGATCCCAGGGGACTCACGTACACGATGGATGGCTTGGTCCAGGACATGGAGGTAGTCCTGGAAGGTTTAGATGTCCAGGGACCAATACATCTTATCGCCCACTCTTTTGGGGGAGCCTTTGCTACTGAATATGCCGCTCGTTACCCTGAAAAGGTGCGCAGTCTGGTGTTGATCGGTGTGACAACACGCTTCACCATGACTCCACTTCTGGGTAGACTGATCAACGTTCCCGATCCATTTTTTAGCTTCGCGGCAAAAAAATTGGGAGTTGCACTGTTTGCTCCGCAGCGCACGCTTAAGGGGATGCTTGATGGTATATTATCCAGTTGGCACATGCAGCAGCTCGCTGTCCCAACGCTCGTCATGCTCGGACAGCGCGATCGGGTCTTCCTGCGTGCGCAGTATGAAGATGTGCTGCGCTGTATTGTGGGCGCGCAGCTGGTCGACATCCCTGTCTCAGCCCACCTCGTGCAACTCGAACGTCCTGATGCCGTCAATCGAGCCATCAGCCGCTTTCTCGAGAAACAACCATCGGATGCTGAGGTGGTTGGGCGTGACGGAGAGACCCAGCAAAGCATGTCACAGCGTGGAGTTCGAAGTACTCTGCTCTCTGCCCAGCGGAGCGAAATGCCCTGGCTCAACCACTACGATAGCGGTGTACCAGCACAGATTCCGCAGCCCAAGCAGCTCCTCCACGAGATGCTCAGCACCAGTGCTCATGCGTTTCCTGATCATCCTGCCATCATCTTCTTTGGGAAAAAGCTTCAGTACCGTAAACTGGACCGCTTGAGTACTCGCTTTGCTCATGCGTTACGCGGCTTGGGCATCAAGACGGGAGATCGTGTCGCGATTGTCTTGCCCAATATTCCACAATGTGTGATCGCCTTTTATGGTGCGCTCAAGGCTGGAGCCATCGTTGTTTTTGGAAACCCACTCCTGGATGAACAGGAGCTTCGTCGCCAGCTCCGTGACTCCGGGGCTCAGCTACTCCTCACCCTGAAGTCCCATCGTAGTATGGCTGAGCGCGTGTGTGCTGACACGGGCATTACACAGGTGATATATACTGATGTCCGTGAATACCTCCCTCTACGTCGGCGTGCATCGTTGGTAAGTCTCATAGAAGGAGGCTCGCTGGTATCGCAGGATGCACTCCATACTCTCTTACCCTATGCCACTTTGCCCACTGGCCAGGAAGTCAGAGAGGCTGCCGGCCCTCCTGCCGATACTTCATCCTCCACAGGAGAGGGAGTCCTTGAAGGTTCCCAGCCAACTCCTCCTCTCGGGCATGCATCATTCCGTGCGTTCTCGTTTCAGCACCTGTTGCGCCGCCAGTCAACTACACCGCTGGAGAGTGGAACAACATCGAGTGATCTGGCCCTGATCCAGTATACAGCAGGGATGACTGGTCCTCCCAAGGGAGTGATGCTCTCCCATAGAAATCTGGTGGTCAATGTGCTGCAGGGGTGCCATTGGATGACCGATGCTGCGCGGGGACGGGAGGTAGTCCTCTCTATGTTCCCTCTCTCCCATATCTACGGTATTACCACAGGGATGAACGCAGCGATCGCTCTGGCTGGCACACTTCTGCTGGTGCCGACATCGCGCACTGATCAGGTACTTGAAGCGGTTCGGCGTTATCGACCAAGTATGTTCATCGGGTATCCAGCACTCTTCCTCGCGATTGCGAACTATCCCAATGTGCGTAAGTACGGAGTCGCAGCCATTCGCATCTGCGTGAGTGGCTCAACTCCATTATCCGTTGAGGCGCAAGAGGCATTTGAGAAACTCACACGAGGACACTTGGTGGAGGCATATGCTTTGACGGAAGCCTCTCCTACGACGCACGCGAAACCCTACAAGGGCGAACGGCGTGTCGGCAGTATTGGTCTCCCCTTGCCCAGTACTCAAGCACGGATTGTCCATCTGGAGACAGGCGAGCCGCTGCCACCTGGAGAAGCGGGGGAACTGCTCATTCGTGGGCCACAAGTGATGCAGGGCTACTGGAATCTGCCTGAAGAGACCGCTCAAGCACTGCGGGATGGTTGGCTGCACACTGGAGATGTGGGACAGATGGATGAAGACGGATTCTTTACCATCATCGATCGCAAAAAAGACCTGGTTCTCTCTGGACCCTTCCATGTCTATCCGCGTGATGTAGAAGAAGTCTTGTACGAGCACCCCAAAGTCCTGGAGGTTGCCGTCATCAGTATACTCTCGTCAGTGGGCAAGGATGATAGCGGTATCACCAGTATTCCAGCGTCTCCGTTCATCAAGGCCTTCGTCGTCCTCAAACGCGGCCAACGGGCCACTGCCGAGGAGATGCTTGCCTATGCCCGTGAGCGATTGGATGCCTACAAGCTGCCGCACCAGATCGAGTTTCGCACCGAACTGCCGAAAAACACAGTCGGTAAGGTCCTTAGAGGTTTGCTGATACAGGATTATTCCTCTCCGGCTGACGGAACGTAGTTAGAACGCTAGTCTTCCTTGCATCTTGCCTGAGTGAAGCGCACTCATTGTATTCTGCTGAGCTTCCGCTCCGAGCACCTGACCAAAGGTAGAACGACAGTTCGTTGGTGCTCGGAATACGGATTGCGGAAGCCTAGAGGCGATAGCCTCGTTGCAGAATGACTAAGAGGAAGAACATTGTTCATTGGCAAGATGAGTTAAGAATATTCGTTGTTAGTCGGAATGAGGATTGAAGCAAGTCATGGTTGGTCTTCCTAAAGAAAGGATGGGTATATATCCATTGAAGAAATCTTTTCAGTTTCTTTCTACTCTTGGAATGCTTGCCGCTGCTGGGGGCATAGCAACCCTTGTAGCGCAAGTCTATCGGCGCCCGTGGGCGACGATGATTAGCGTGCTTCGTGCAGGAATGCTGCTCACTGGTGCCCGTGAAGAAATATGTGATATCGATGGCTTCCCCCTCCACTACTATCGTGCGGGACAGCGCGGAACTCCAATCATCCTTATTCATGGTCTTGGTGGCTCCGCTGAGGGCTGGGTAGCACTCCTTCCACTATTGAGCCAAAAATACACGGTATACGCTCTTGATCTACCCGGTTTTGGTAAAACGCCTTTGGCCCCCGAAGGAATGGATATTTATACTCATGTCCTTTATATGGAGCGGTTTATCAATGCTCTTGGTTATCCGCGTGTGACGCTCGTGGGGAACTCGCTCGGTGGGTGGATCGCGACCCTCTTTGCAGTCAAGCATCCTGAACGTGTGGAGCATTTGTATCTACTCAACAGTGCAGGCTTGAAGCGTAAAGGTGCACACTCTCCCTATGCACTTACCCGCGAAGCTGCACTTCGCTCGATTCGGCGTATGTGGAGCTATTCGTTACCTGTTCCTGGCTTTGTACTGGATGCGATGGTACAGAATTCACAACGACCCGCCTACGCTGGTTTCATCCAGACATATGATCGGGAAGTGGAATTAGATGCGGTGCTGCCACAGGTGCAGGTTCCGACAACGATTATCTGGGGAACACGAGATCGTCTCCTACCACTAGCGTGCGCCTACGATCTTCACTCTGGAATAGCTCACTCTGAACTCTTTCTTTTACCTGGTATTGGACACACTCCTCAAGTGGGGGCAGCCGCAAAGATAGCCCGTATTATACAGAAGGATGCTGCGCACATAGGCAAAGCCACATAAACCACCTTTAAACTCTACACGGGACGGAGCCTGCTCGATGTTGGGTGCAGTTTTGGCTTCTTACCCGTGCTGTTAGCTGAACGCATGCCAGAAGCATTACTCATGGGGTGCGACGCGAATCCCAATGCAATCCGTTTTTCTACCGACCTAGCCGAGATCACTGGAACGTCTCACGTCACGTTTACGGTACAAGACCTGCTTGATGAGACCTTTCTTCGACGAGGACCCTTCGAGACCGTGACAGCGCTTCACGTGCTTGAACATCTCCCTGAGCACTTCTTGTCTGTTTCGTTTACGCACTTACTTCGGCTCACTTCAAAACACCTCATCAGCGCGGTGCCATACGAGCAACACGCAACACTCTCATACGGACATGAAAACGTCTTCAACAGAGAAAACGCTCCATACCTAATCCGTAGATGGCGAAGAAAAGGAATGGATAAAACGATCTTTGACGTTGCTTTTTTGAACGGATATCCTAAGTAGCCAGTACAGCTGGTAGTATACGGTATAGCGCATGGGTTAAGCGGACCTTTCATGAATTATTCGATCCACGTGTTGTCAGGTGTGCAGCCCAAGTGTGTTACTCTTGAACACGCAAAAGCAACTTTCCCACGTGGGCGCGAGACTCCATGCGTCGATGAGCCTCAGCCGCTTGTTCCAGGGGTAGAGTAGCAGAGATGTCGATACTGAGTGACCCTTCTGCCATCAAGCGGATGACCTGCTGAACCGTTTCCGCGATCAGGTGTGGTGCGGTTCGGCTGAGTGAGGTGATACTGTACCCGATGATGGCCTTGTTCGTTTGCCACAGCGAACTGGGAAGGACTGCCTGTTCAGGGGCATTGCTAGCGTTGCCATAGACGACCAAGCGTCCAAAGGGGGCAAGTAACGCAAGATTCTGGCTGCGAGTTGGCTCCCCACGTGCATCGAGCGCGATATCGATCCCTTTCCCACCCGTTACGTCCAACACGGCTTGCTCGAATCCTTGCACCGGGAAGACCTGATCGTAGCCAAACGTGCGAGCGTAGGCCGTTTTCTCCTCATTGCTCGCCGTTCCCAGCACAAGACGCGCACCGAGCGCACGCGCAATCTGACCCGCCGCAATCCCTACACCCCCCGATGCCGCATGAATCAGCACACGCTCTCCTCGACGTAGACGGGCGGCGTTGGCAAGCAGGTCATAGGCTGTTGTTGCGACAGCAGGAAAGGCGGCTGCCTGCTTCATGTCGAGACGGCTCTCGAAGGCATCCAGAGGAAAGGTAAGCGCAGCTTGAGCCGTTGCGTATTGTGCATATCCCCCTTGAAGCGTCAGTGCCGCTACCGATTGCCCAACACGAAATGCTTCTACGCCCGCCCCCAGAACTGCGATTGTACCGGAGACCTCGTAGCCGGGGATGAAAGGCGTCGGAAGAGCGTGGTACTCGCCACGCCGTGCCATGAGTTCCGCATAGTTCACGCCACTGTAAGCAACGTTGATCAAGACGTGTCCTGCCTCCGGTTGGGGAATGGGAAGGTCACGAATCTCAAGAACCTCTGGTTCGCCGAAATGCGAAACGACGACGGCGTGCATCGTGTGTGGTTGCATATTGCTTCTCTCTTTCTTTCACAATAACTCCTTATACGGTACTACAACATCTTACCACTCGTTGTGAGATGCATTTCAAGCAAAAAGTTCTTCTCGCATCAAGAGAAGCTGGCTCTGTATCAGGATGTTGGGGGCTTGAGGAAGTTCATGGTGAAGAGCCAGCGATTGCCAGCACAGACATCTTCGACGAATCCGACCGCCTGTGCCAGATAGCGTCAAACCGTCGCCAGCTTTGATGAGTAGCAACCACGCTACGGCGTACCTTATGACAACAAGGGCAAAGACAACAACTATAGTCCAAAGTAGGATCATTGCTCTTTCTTCACTCCTCTTTCCCCTGAAAGTACGTCTCATGAAAACCAAGCGTCCCATATCAGGCAATCTTTATGCAATGCTATCCGGTATATTTGAAGTGTGCTGTTTCTTTGCTGGAAGTAACGGGGACTGGTGCTGGTAACTCCAAGGCGACTACCCAGAAGAGGATGCCACCTAGCAGAAACCACAAGCCGATAAATGTTGCCGGGCCTACCTGCCACCAGAGCATTCGAGGTTGGCGTATGAATCAACTATGCCACTCCGTAGAGGCAGGCCACGATGAGGAGATAGGGAATGCGGACAGTGTGCTGAACGAATACAGCCAGTACAGATGTGATACACCAGATGCACTAGAAACCACCCGCGCTCATTAACGCTCGTGTCCGTCTGAAAGGCTCTAGCCAGCGAACCATGATTGTCTGCATTGTTGCAATAACGATGGTATTGAAGGCCAGTGCCGTGCCGACGAACCAGATGGGCATGTTGAGCGTCACGGTAAAGTAGAGCGGCACAGCGAGGTAGATAAAGTTGCTACAGAGCGGTATCCAACTCCTTCCTCCTCCTGCCCCTTTTGACATCGATAATACGGATAAATCTGCCTAGTGCAAACACACGAAAGGTAAGCGACAACGTGGTATGATAGAGGGTATGAAATCACCTCTCTTCATCCGACCTTTGACCGAAAACGAACGCGGCCACATCCAGGCCGGCTTACGCTCGAAA
>JAABUZ0100005093.1_pt1 | contig 17551 bp, 19 predicted proteins | sample 5562091 | NCBI WGS metagenome assembly JAABUZ01 (sample SAMN12813069, study PRJNA571459) | rock metagenome | isolation source: Antarctica rocks | place: Antarctica: Victoria Land, Linnaeus Terrace sud | collected 2015-12-21
CGCCACCGGGTGCGCTCGGACCTTGTCGTGCGCAGCTGATCCAGGGTTGCAGGCCCGGCCGGTTCGCCGGAGCAGTGCTCACTGTCATCTCGAGGTGACGACACCGGGGCGGGCTCGACTAGGCAGGCGTGGTGGGCGGCGACCAGCTTGTTCACGTGCTGGCACAGGTTGTCCCACATGTGCCACCGGTCGGCCACCTGCAGGGCCTGCGGTGCGCCGTCGCGAGCGCCGTCGGCGTAACCGCCGGCGCGGTCCCGGCAGATGAACTGGACACCGGGGTGGGCCCGGAGCCAGTCGGCGAAGTCCCCGGCGCCCCGGCCGTCTAGGACGTCCACCGGCCGATTCCCCTTACTCAGGTCGACCAGCACCGTCCCGTAATTTCGTCCGCGACGCCACGCGAATTCATCGACACCCAGTACAGTCACCGGCCCGACGGGCGGGTCCGGCGTCCTGCGGATCAGGCGTAACAACGTGGAGCGGCTGCCCGGCATCCCCAGCGCGGTCGCCAACCTCGACCCGGCTCGCCCGGCCAAAGCGAGCGCGACGGCTACCAGAGCATCCTGCAATCCTGAGCTGCGCTGCCAGTGCCGCTGGGTCAGACCAGGGACCTGCTCAACGAACGTGGCCGTGCAGCAGTCATCCTGGTCGCAGAAAAATCGGCGCACCGTCAGCCACAGCATCGTCGGCTGCCCAGCGACCGGCAGATCGGCCAAGCGGCGGCGGTAGTGACTGTGCACTCGCCTGGAGACATGCGCGCACCGGCTGCATCGCGCTGCCCGCGCCCGCGGATGCGCGGAGACCCTCACCCCACCGTCGACCCTGCAGATGTCATCGACCACCACCGGCGACAGCTGCGGAAGCAGAACCCGACAACAACGGCAGTCAACAGCCATGCTCCAGGTCATCACAATCCTGGTCCCAGCGACGCCGACCTGCGACGACCCGTCATCCCACCACACCAACGAGCGGGAACGCTCGTCGCCGGACCGAGTGTCGATCTCTGCCGCAATCGACAGCCCACCAGCTTCACGAAACCTGAGCCAGAACCAGATAATTTGGCAATTCACAACCCGGGTTGTTCAGGTTACCGGCTGACCTGCCCGCCGCCCGAAGTGCGGAAACCCCCAGCACGGGCCAAGCCAGACGGTTGTCACAGGGGCAGGTGGCGCATCCATCGCCGTGAAATCGTCGGCGCGGTGCCCCGGTTGTCCCCCATCACCGGTGAACACTGCGGGCGGGTCTACCGGGACGGTCGAACAGGCGTGCGGGTTGACCAGCAGCGCCGTCTCCGTGGGTGCTCCCCAGAGGGTTCGGCTATCGGGCTGAGATCACCTCGGCGCCCAGCGTAGGTCGATGGTGTCTGTGTGATCGCCCCAGCGCAGATCCAGATGCCAGCATCCGGGGGCGGGCATGTCCACTATCGACGGTCCCGGCGAGGCGCCAGTGTCTATCCTGGCGGTTCGGTCGGCGCCTTCCAGGCGGCCGGCGATCACCAGATCGCCGGGGGGGTAGCCGTGCGCCACCCAAAGGATCTTGTTGCTGTGGTCATTTGCCGGCGGCGCGGTCAATGGATCGCCGAACACGATGGCTACCAGGTTGCCGCCGGCCGAGTAGGCGAACGGCGGATAAGTCGTTCCGGTAAATCCAGCGCGGGCCCAGACCGGGACCGGCGTGGTCAGCAAAGGTTGGCACGCCGATGGTCCCGGGCTGGCCGACCCCATCCCGGGACCGCGTGCGACCCAGCCGAAGCCCAGCACCAACAGCACCGCGATGCCGACAGTGATGGGTCCAGCGATCAGCCTGCGGTGCTGGCGCACCCCGCGGCGTGCCGCCGCGGCCAGGTCGGGCCGATGCACGGCACCGTTGGCCAAGTGTCCCAACGCCTGCGGCAACAGGCCTTCTATTTCGTTCACCACGAATTCTGCTCCAAGTCTGGATATTTAAGGTACCCGCGCATGCATTCCATGCCGCGGCTGGCGTGCGAGCGGACCGTGGAGACGCTGCAACCCAGCTCGGTCGCGATCTGTTCGTCATTGCGTCCCAGGTAGTGGCGCAGCACGATCACCGCTCGTTGCGTTGGTGTCAACGTCGTCAACGCGCGGATGACCTCGTCACGGTGCACCGCCTGGTCCGCTGGGTCCGGGCCGCCGGGCCACTCGGGAACCTCGGCGATCGGGCTTTCACCCGTGTCTCGCCGCCGACGCTGGTCGATGAACGTGTTGGTGAGAATGCGCCGGACGTAGGCGTCGGGGTACTCCACCCGCGAAATACGCCGCCACCGCCGCCACGCTTTCATCAACGCGGTCTGGACCAGGTCCTGCGCCGCGTGTGCGTCGCCAGTCAACGCGCAGGCGTATCGCTCCAGGCCAGCTCCGTGGGACGCGACATAGTCGTCGAAGTCTCTGCCGCTGTTGCCGGTCGTCATCGCTGCCCCATACCCCTCTCAACGCAGTTCAGCGCTTGAATGTTGAGACCGGCAGTCGTTTTGCTCGCGCAGGCGCGGCCGTTGACACCAGCCGTCTCGGTGGGGATCAAGACGGCCTGGCGATCACCGTCTGCCACCTACCGCCGGGCACGTCCAAGTGGAACAAGATCGAGCACCGCCTGTTCTCCGCGATCAGCCGCAGCTGGCGGGCCCGACCCCTCACCTCGAACGAGGTGGTCATCGAAACGATCAGGGCCACCACAACAACGACCGGGCTGACCGTCAACGCCGAACTCGACCTGGGCGTCTACGAAAAGGGCATCAAGATCAGCGACCAACAAATCAAACAACTCGAAAACAGCCAACTACACCGCCACGACTTCCACGCAGACTGGAACTACACCCTGCACCCCGCGACACGCCCGAACTCCACCCCCTTAAATTAGCCGCGAGCCCTTAACCATCGGCAGCCAGTTTCACGCCACCGGGCTGTTCTCGGCGACGGGCCGTTTCCCTACCAGGATCGGACACCCCAACCGTGGCCGAGACGGGTGATGCCGGTCGGCGGCTCCGAGCGCACGGCCCGCACCCGGTCCCCGTCGCCTAGCTCTAGCAGGTGGGAGAGGCAGCCGCGGCTATGAACGTCAGTAGCGCGTCCGACGATTCGCATCGGCTACGACGGATCAGGCTGTCGACTGATCTTGGGGGGTCTATGGGTGTGGATGACGGGTGCGGTGCGAGTTTGGGTCTTGTTTCTGTACATCGCGGCGTCGGCGGATGCCAGGACATCGGCGGCGTCCCGGCGCCCGTCGTAGATGGCTATTCCGACGGAGCAACTGATGCCGTCGGGGGTGGCGGCGAGCATCCGGGAAATGACCTGCTCAGCGGCGATGGAGTCGCAGTGGGGCAGGAGGGCGATGAATTCGTCGCCCCCGGTGCGGGCCAGGGTGTCCGCCGGCCGGAGCGTGCGGCGCCACGCGGCGGCGGCGGCGATCAGGGCTGCGTCGCCGGCCGCGTGCCCATGCCGGTCGTTGAGGTCCTTGAACCCGTCCAGGTCCAGTGCGGCCACCGCCAGCGGCCGGCCGTCGCGGCCCGCGGCGGCTACGTCCCGGATGAGCCTTTCGTTCAGGCCTCGCCGATTCGTCAGGTTCGTCAACGGGTCGGTCGACAATTGCTGGCGCAGGCCGTGTGCCAGCCAGGCGACGATGGTGGCGACAGTGACGCAGGTGCCCGCGGTCACCACGACCTGCGGGATGATTGCCGGTTCTCGCAGCCAACCGATCACCGCGACCTGCGCGGCCACGGTGATCCCCACGTGGGCCGCGGTCACCCGCGCCGAGTAATACGCCGCTGTCAGGGTCGCCACCCACACGTACAAGAAGCCTAGGACGGCGACGGCCACCGCGTCTCCGGCCAACGCCTGTGCCGCTGCGATAGCGGCGGTGCCGGCCACGCTGGTGACATGGTTCATGGCCACGGGCACACTGGCCGCAAACAACATTTGCAGCAGGGATCCGGCGATACCAACTGCTCCGATGACGATCAGCGCCGGCCGGTTCGTCACATCCCATCCGGGCAGCACGAGAAACGCCAAGAATCCCAACGTGACGCCGCACCCCAAGAACGCCCCGCTGGTCAGGTTCCTCGCCCGCCGGGCCGCGAGCGGCTCACCCGAGTGCGCCTGCTGCCCGATCCACCTGGTCAGCTCCGAGATCATCCCGTAGCTCGTCACACGCCCCATCCGATACTTGCCGGGGACCGTCTGCCGGTCCCATTACTACCGGCCATCATCCTGATCAGCACCGACGGTAACCCATCGCCAACGGATAGTACCGGCGGCGGTCCTGCAGTCGTCCCACCCGGATGTGCCCCGTCGGACGCAATGCGCTGGCCGGCCCATCGGGCGTCGCTGCGGGCCGGACGTCAGGCCGTCTGCGTGTCGGCGGGCGCCGCCTGGCCCCTCATGGCGTCAAACCCCGCAGCGACACCGTCGAGGGCACGACGTCGGGCCGGGCCGGGCAAGGATTGGTCGGGCAGCGAAAACAGGGACCGTGGCCACACCACACAAAGATGACAGTCATAGTCGTCGGTCGGTGTCACCCTTCCGCTAAAGAGGGTCGTGTACTCCATGCCACTTATGTCGAGCAACCGCTTGACCGATCTCGTGGTCAAAAAGACCCACATCGGATCGGCCTGCGGTTCGATGGCAGTGGCATACAGCGCCATGCCGAAAAGTTCGTAGATGCCGCGAACGATCTCCGCTTTGGGCACAGGACCGCTCAGCGGTGCCACCAGACGAGTGATATCCCACAGGCCCCGGGACTCATCTGCTGCACACCGCCCGAGGCGTGCCATCAACAGTTGGTTCGCGGCACTGACGGCCTGCTGCGTCCCCGGGGTCGTGCCCAGCATGCGCCAGGTGAGCGATTCGTAAAGCGAGGCCACCCGCGTCGCCCGCATCCCCGCGCTGATATTCGCCGGCCCCCGGTCCACGCGAACGAAGTACCGGGTATCGGCCAAGCCGTCATAAATATCATGATCGGAACTGATGCCGTGCAACCACCCCATGCCGGTCACGTACCGCAACCGTAAATCCATGTAATCGGCCAGGACGGCGCTGCCCGAACCCACAACCGCCCGATCAGCCGGAGAAAGAGAGTAGTACTTTTTCATAATCGAAGGCTAAACGGGCTCGTCGCACTAAAGTTGGGTGTTGGGTTCAATCCCTGCCCTGGCAATGCGTGGCGCCCACGCGCTCGACGACATCCCCGCCGATGCCGAGCCGCGGCCCATGGCGTAATCCTGGCCGACACCTCGGCCTGGGTCGAGTTCGACCGGGCCACCGGAAGCACCGTCGATGTCAGACTCACCCAACTCATCACCGACGACGGTCCAATCGCGGTGACCGAACCAGTGATGATGAAGGTCCTCGCCGGTGCCACGCACCGATGCCCGCGAGCGCGACCTACGCCGACTCCTGCAGCGATTCCACTTGCATTCGGTCGACCCCACCCCCGACTTTGAAGCCGCCGCCCGGATCTACCGCCAGTGTCGCCAGAACGGAGTCACCCCGCGCGGAAACCTCGACCGCCCCATCGCCGCCGTCGCCTGGCGCAACAACGCAACCCTGCTCGCCTACGACATCGACCTACATCGCGTCGCCAACATCGTCGGTATCTGCATCGATCCAGCCTCCCACCGTGACCGATGACACCTCCAACCACTACGACTACGGAGGAGCAGCGGGCGTACCCGATGAGAAGCGCCGTCAGGGCGCGCACCTCCAGTGAGTGGCCGGGCCGCCGCGGCGCGGCAACTCGCGGCAACGGCAAAAGCCGGTGCGACCACCACACCCCGACCGAGCCGACGCCGACAGTGGATCCCGACCCGGCCTCCGATACTCATTCCAGACATACGAATCGGCCTCTCTCAGCTAGGCGTAGCTGTGTGAAGTTGCACGGTATGTGGTTCTGGCTCAGCTTCACGAAACCTGAGCCAGAACCAGATAATTTGGCAATTCACACGCCACGAGGCCGAGCAGTTCTCCACAGGTTGGACGGGACTTACACAGACGGCGGTGTCCGCGGGCGGGATCCCGGCGGGGCCTCCGTAGTCGTAGCCAAGACGACAGCCAGGGTGCTCGACATCGCCGCGGCCACGACCCGGCCGCTGGTGGTTGCAACGATGGTGTTTCGCAACTTCGGAAGCGCTGTGTCCACTGGCCCTGTGCTCTCGACCGCGATGACTCTTACGGAAGCGCCGACATTGAAACCGAGAAGGCGGGCTGCGCGGGCGGTTTCAGATTCGGAGGTGGTGCCGTTGATCAACAGGTGTGTGACTGTTCGTATTATCTGGCGGGTTCTGTTCGCGCTATCTGGCGGTGGTCTCGATCTGGTGTTCGAGCCTTGAGCACCACTGGGTGCCTCTGACCTGCGGTGATGCAAGGCGAGGAGGCGGACCCCGCCAGTTAATTCGAATAGAAACCGCCATCTAATGCGAACAGATCCCCCGGCAGATAATTCGACAACTGACAACCAGACGTACCGCACGAGCGCGGAGCTCCGGATCGATCCTCTTCGGCATGCTCGACATCCTTCCAATTCAGAAGGATGCGGCACAGAACCTTGGGCAGTTCAAGGTCCTGTCTTCCTTCGACGAGTTGGCGCATTTGGCCGTGATGGACCAACGCCGGCGGATGACGACAGGCGAGGTTTGGACCTGATCTGCACTAATCGGCACCGATACTCCCGTTTCTGCGGCTGGACGCGGCCAGTTGCTACGGGTACTCCTATAGGTAGCCGTGGCGTAGCCCATAGACGATTGTGAGAACCGGCGACGTGCCGCACTACCGTGAGCGAAGATTAAGGGCAGGTCACGAACAGGGAGGTCGACGATCAACGCAAAGCATGGCGAGTAACGTCGGCGGCAGATCTTGGCGCAAGTCCGTGGCGCAGGCCATGTCGCTGTCTCGGAGATCGCCGACGAGCTTGGAGTGGTGGCTGAAACGGTGCGTCGGGACCTGAAGGTGATGGAGGGTTACGGCTTGTTGCGCCGGACTCATGGTGGCGCCTATCCGATTGAGGGTGTGGGATACGAGTCGAAGATGGCGTACCGCTCCGAGTCATGGATCCCTGAAAAGCGGCGCATCGCTGCGGCTGCCATCGAGCAACTCGGTCCGGCGGAAACCGTCTACCTGGATGAGGGCTTTACCCCACAGCTGGTCGCTCAGGAACTGGTGGATCAGGGTAAGGCACTGACAGTGGTGACATTCTCGCTGGCCACGGCCGGCATTCTTACCGGATGCCTAGCAATCAACGTCATCTTGCTGGGCGGTCGTGTTCGTGGTCGCACCCTGGCGACTGTTGATCACTGGGCGACCGCGATGCTTGGTGACTTGGTGATCGATGTTGCCATCATGGGTGCGAATGGATTTACCAGGGACCGAGGATTGACGGTCGCCGACAGCACAGTTGCTGCCGTCAAAGCAAAAGCTATGGTCGTCTCTCGCCGCCGAATCTTCGTCGGCGTCCACACCAAGTTTGGTGTCAGTAGTTTTTGCCGCTTCGCCGACGTATCTGATTTCGAAAGCCTCATCACGGACACTACTTTGTCGGCCTCCGAAGCTCACCGATACACCGCCCTCGGGCCTCAAGTGCTCCGGTCTAACCGATGGCCAGGGACGAGCCGGGCAGCTCCCACGCGTCCGATGACCAGCGACCCCCTTACCTCTCCACGACCGACGACAGCGTCGCCGGAACGCGGATTGCGCCAATGACCAGCCAGGTCACAGTCAACCGCAGTACCTAACGAAAGGAACCCTTCCACATGCGCTGGACACACAAGGCGGCAATTGCCGCTGGTTGCGCCACGATGCTCGTCACCGCGTCATGCAGTAGCAGCTCGACTGGAACAGCGTCGTCGTCCTCGGCTGCTGCTACCACATCGGCGGCCGCCGGCACGTCGACGGCTGCTGGGAACAGCTCACCCGCGTCGTCGGGTGCTGCTGGAAGCAGCTCACCCGCGTCGTCGGGTGCCGCTGGAAGCAGCTCACCCGCGTCGTCGGGTGCCGCTGGAAGCAGCTCACCCGCGTCGTCGGGTGCCGCTGGAAGCAGCTCACCCGCGTCGTCGGGTGCCGCTGGAAGCAGCTCACCCGCGTCGTCGGGTGCCGCTGGAAGCAGCTCGGGCGGCTCCGGAACATTGGCCGCCGACCCGTTCTTGGACAAGTCCGATGCGGGCAAGACCATCAATGTGCTCATGGTCAACAACCCCCAGATGCTCGCCTTGCAAAAGCACATCAGCGCGTTCACGGCGCAGACCGGTATCAACGTCAAGTTCACGGTGCTGCCGGAAAACGACATGCGCAACAAGGCCTCGCTGGAGTTCAAAAACCAGGCGGGCCAATACGACGTGACTACCCTGTCAAACTTCGAGGTTCCGTTCTACGCCAAAAACGGGTGGCTCACTCCGCTCAGCCCGTACATCGCCAAGGACCGAGGCTTCGACCAGGCCGACATCTTCCCGGCGCTGACCTCGTCCCTGTCCGAGGGTGGCCAGGTCTACGGTGAGCCGTTCTACGGTGAGTCCTCGTTCATGATGTACCGCAAGGACGTTTTTGCCGCCAAGGGTCTGACTATGCCAGCGAACCCGACGTGGGATCAGATCGCCGAATTGGCCACCAAGGTCGACGGCGCGCAGCCTGGAATGAAGGGCATTTGCCTGCGCGGCCAACCTGGTTGGGGCGAAATGGGTGGCCCATTCACCACCGTGGTAAACACTTTCGGTGGCACCTGGTTCACCAAAGACTGGACGGCTCAGGTCAACGCCCAGCCTTTCAAGGATGCGGCTAATTTCTACATCAACCTACTCAAGGCCCACGGCGAGGTCGGAGCCTCCAACGCGGGCTTCACTGAGTGCCTGTCGGCCATGCAGCAGTCTAAGGTCGCGATGTGGTACGACGCAACGTCGGCCGCTGGCAGCGTCGAAGGTGCCGGCTCGCCGGTCGCCGGCAAGGTCGGCTACGTCCAGGCCCCGGTCAAGGTAACCAAGCACTCCGGCTGGCTGTATGCCTGGTCTTGGATGATGGAGAAGAAGGTCGCAAATCCCGATGCAGCGTGGAAGTTCATTTCTTGGGCTTCCTCGAAGCAGTACGAAAACCTGGTCGGTGCCGCCGACGGTTGGGCCACGCTGCCGTCCGGCAAGCGCGCCTCGACCTACGCCAACGCGAACTACACCAAGGCTGCCGCCGCATTCGCCCCGGCGACTCTGGAAGCGTTGAAGAACGCCGATCCGACGAACCCCGGCGTTCAGCCGCGGCCCACAGTCGGCATCCAGTTCGTCGACATTCCGGAGTTCACCGATCTTGGTGACAAGGTGACAGCGCAGCTCTCCGCAGTCATCGCTGGCAATGGCACGGTTGATGCAGCTCTGGAGCAGGGACAGGCGCTGGCCACAACGGTAGCGGGCAACTACAAGTAGCACCGGCTGATCAAGGGGGTCCAGCGCCGATCGGCGCTGGACCCCCTACCTAACCTGCTGCTTTCATGCCGGAATTGATTTCGGGGTGTGTTGGGCATAGGAAAGGTGCTCTCACCTGCGATGATGAGGGTCTCTGAGGTCCACATCAACCGCGAAATAGGAGCACCTTTCTAGTGTCGAAGCTTACCGGTTCCTATCCGTCGTTGACAGTGGACACGACCGCGAAGCGGGTGGTCTCTCAGGCCCGGTGCGGTGTTGCTGGTCGCCACCGCGGGGAAGATCGGGTTGGACCGGGCATTGTCGCCGTGGCGGAAGCAGTGGGCGGTGCTGGACCCGGGCAAGATCCTGCTCGATTTGGCGATCAGCGTCGCGATCGGCGGGGACTGCCTGGCCGACATCGGGTTGCTGCGGGCGGAACCAGCGGTGTTCGGCCGGGTCGCCTCGGACCCGACCGTCTCGAGGTTGGTCGATGCGTTGGCGGCGACACCGACCGCGGCGTTGGCTGCGATCAACCAAGCCAGAGCTGCTGTTCGGGAACGGGTGTGGAAGTTGGCCGGTGAGCATGCCCCCGACTATCAGATCAGCGCGGACCGGCCGTTGGTCGTTGACCTGGATGCCACGTTGATCACCTCGCACTCCGAGAAAGAGCTGGCCGCGCCCGCTATCCACGCCAGTCCACGCCGTGAAACTGGCCGGCCCAGACTTGACCGGCAAGTCGGTGGCCATCCTCGGCGCTGGCACCATCGGACTTCTCACCCTCGCCGCCGCCCGCCGACACGGCGCAAACCGAATTGCCATGTCCGACATCTCGCCCGCCAAACGTGAACTTGCGCTCGCGCTGGGCGCCAATTCCGTCCACGACGCGGCAGCCCCCGACATGGTGCAGGCCATCCCGCGAAGACCTCGGAACCAGCGCTGACATCGTATTCGACTGCGTCTCGGTGCAAAGCTCCATCAACCAAGCCGTCGGCTTGGCACTCAAGGGGGGCACCGTCGTCATCGTCGGCGTGTCTTCGGCCCCGGTGACCGTGCCGCTACCAGAAATTCAGGACCAACAAGTCCGCATTCAGGGCAGCGCCACCTACACCTGCGACGACTACAGCGAAGCCATCGCCATGATCAGCGACGGGTTGGTGCGGCCGGACGATTTCGTCACGGCCCAGTATCCGCTCGCTGAAGTCGCGGCAGGTTTTGAAGATGCGGCCAGCGGTCGGCAGGTCAAGGTCATCGTCCTGGCCGACTATGTCGACTGATCCACCGCCGGAAGCAACAGCTTGAACGCAGAAGCCCCCCGACCCGGAACTCCAACACTGAAAGCCGTCACCATGACCGAACTCGAAGACCGCACCATCCTGGTCACCGGCGCTGCCGGCGGTATTGGAAGTGCCGTCGTCCGTAAGCTGGTCGGCACGGGTGCCACCGTCATAGCCGCCGGCCACCCGAGGGACACCGCTATTCTGGCCGCAATGGCAGCCAACACCGGTGTCCAGACCCTAACCTTCGACTTGAGCTCCGAAAACAGCATTAAATATGCACTGGCGGATCTAGATTTGTGGGGGGTGGTTAACTGCGCCGGCCTCGGCGGCAAAGTTGCCCCGCTAGTGGACACCGACATCGATATCTTCGACCAGGTCATCAACATCAACGCCCGCGGTGCACTTCTGGTCACCAAGTACGCCGCTCGCACCCTGATCCGCCTTGGCAAAGGCGGATCCATCGTCAACGTCTCCAGCCAGGCAAGCCTGGTTGCTCTGCTCGGCCACATCTCGTACGGGTCGTCCAAAGCAGCTCTCGACAACATCACCCGAGTGTCTGCGCTGGAACTCGGCAAGTACGGCATCCGCGTCAACAGCGTCAATCCCACCGTCGTCATGACTGTCATGTCCAACAGCTACTGGGGGAGGTCTGAAATTGGAGGACCGTTCCTCGCCCAGATGCCCCTCGGTCGGTGGGCGACCGAAGAGGACATCGCGGGTCCCATCGCCTTCTTGCTCAGTGATGACGCCGCAATGATCAGCGGCGTCAGTCTGCCCGTCGACGGCGGATACACCAGCCGTTGACTCCGGTCCGTCGATCCCACCGCTGTGCACAAAACGTCGATTGGGGAACCTCGCTCGACGGCTGAGTTGGCACGTGGCGCGCTCATGCACAAATCCAAGTGATGATTGCCGGTTGAGCCGTCAAAGGAGGAGCCACAGTGGAGCAGAGCAGAAACCCAGCACAACGACGGCTAGCCATTCTGCGTCTGACCCGCGATTTAGGACGGATTGAGGTGGACGAACTGGCCGACCGCCTAGACGTAGCGATAGAAACCGTTAGGCGAGACTTATCCGCCCTGGAAAAACACGGATTAATTCGCCGTACTCATGGAACAGCATATCCGTTGGAAGGGGCCGGGTTCCAAAGCCCCATTGCCAACATTCAAGCTTCATGGTCCCGGAGAAGCGGAGAATCGCTGCCGCCGCAGCCGCACAGATCGTCGATGTCGACACCGTCTACATAGACCACGGCTACACCCCACAGTTGGTCGCCGAAGCGTTAAGCACGATCGGCCGCCCGTTGACTGTGATCACCCCATCGCTATCCGTCGCCGAAACGCTCCTGGCAAACGTCGATAGCCGAATCGTCGTGTATCTGCTGGGTGGCCGCGTCCAACAGCCATCTCTGAGACCTCCGGACATTGGGGCACCGCCATGCTCGAAACGTTCGACATCGACATCGCTATCATGGGAACCACGGGTATCACCATCGAACGAGGCCTCACAACTCCGATCGCGACCGATGTCGATAGTAAAGCCTTGGCCATCCAACAGGCTCAACGAAGGGTACTCGTCGCTATTCATACGAAATTTGGTGTGAACAGCTTCGCCCGATTTGCCCGCATACAACAGTTCAACATGCTCATCACGAACCGTGGTGGCATGTCCGCCAACGAAACTCGTCGATACTGCCGATCCGGACCTGATTTTCTCGAAGTATGAATTTGTAGCCTTCGCCAAGTTATTCGGCGTACAGGTGCCAGTAATTGTCCCATATGTGCTGGTCCGACTCGCGAAGGCCTGTTCGGTGGTCTGCCACACCTCGTGCCCGCCGGGGAACACTGGCGGTATGCGGGCGTATGTCGGCGTGACCGATGCCCAGTGGTATCGGCAGTTGGCCGATCGCCCCCCGGGCGGCCAGGTGAAGTTCTCGCGACCGGCGGGTGGGCGAAGGTTTGCAGCGATCGCTCCGGGGGAGCCGGTCTTCTTCGAGACCCATCATCGCCACAACCGCATCGTCGGCGGCGGCCTGTACAGCGGCTTCGCCGCACTGCGAATCTTCAACGCCTGGGACCTGTTCGGCGAAGCCAACGGCACGACCATCTCCCGCAGCTGCGCAGCCGGGTCCCCCAGTACCGCCCCGGCGGGCAGCCGGACGGCGACGATCCGGTCATCGGGTGCATTTTCGTCAGAGAAGCCCGCTTGTTCCACGCAGAAGACACTAGCCGTGCTGTCGATGTGACGCAGCCTTCGCTGCACCCTCGCCGCGGCCCGGGCCATTCGGGACGGTAATCCCGCTGGTCGAGGATTGACCGGAGACGCTCCTGCATCGAATTCGGATCCCGCGCGGCCCGCCCGCCTCAATGGGTGCCCGGGCCACCGAGGAGCCCGGCCAGTCGCTCGGCTTCCACCTCGGTGGGTGCGGCGCCGTTGGCCAGCAGATGGTCGACCACGGGCCGGGGGAACTCGGCCCCCAATTCGTGTCCGGTCAACAGCGAGGCAGTCCGGTCACGGGCAAGGCGACGTTGCTGACGGCGTTGCAGTGCCACCGCCGGGGGAACGTCGACCCAGATCAGGAATGGCACGGCCGGCGACATCGCGTGGGCCAGCTGCTGCCAGGCCTCGGCATCGGCTCCTTCGCGGGTAAACGGCGCGACCAGCACCACCGAGCGTCCCACCCGCACGTTCTCGGCTGCCAGGTCGGTCAGGCAGCGATAGCGCGCACTGCGCACTGCGCCCCGGAGCGACGGATGGTCGAGGTCGTCGCCGGCCCCGGTCAGCGCGGCGATGTGCGCGATCAGCGGATTCGTTGCGGTGTCCAGGTCCAACATGCACGCACCCACTCGGGCGGCGACTGCGCGACCGAGGGTGGACTTGCCGCTACCCGGCGGACCGGCGAAGCACCACAATCCGGGGGGCGCAGCGGACGCGACATCGATGGCCTCGACGGGGGAGAAGGTCATGATTGATCCTTTGTGAGACAAGGACGGTGGGCGGGCATAACCGGTACCCGGGGATGGCTGGGCGGTTCATGCGGACGTGCGACGACTGGTGAGGCGGGAGGAAACGAGGCTGAGCTGGACCGGTCGTTGGCCGGGGTCCCGGGATGTCCGGCGACCGGTATCGGCGCCGCAGTCCCGCAGGACTCCCGAACCAGCAGCTCGACCGGTAGCACGGTCCGCCGCCGCAGACGCAGTCCGGGTGTGTCGATCCGCCGATACAACCGTTCCACCGCGAACTGCCCCAACCCGGCCGGATTCTGGTCGACGACGGTCACCGCGGGCACCAGAGCCTGAGCCATGGGAAAGTCGCCGTAACTGACCAGTCCAATATCGCTGCGGCCCATCCGCTGCAATGCCGGCACGATCCCCACCGAACAGCGGGAGTTGGCCGAGAACACGGCAGTCGGCGCATCATCGGCGTCGAGCAGCACCCGCAGGGTTTCCGCGGGGTCGCCGCTGACGTCACTCCCGACGCGGATCAGTGCGTCATCCATTGGACGGCCATGCTCGCGTAGCGCGGCCGCATAACCGTCTAGGCGTCGGCCCGCGGTGGGTACCGTCGGCGGATCGCCGAGGAACGCGATCCTTCGGTGCCCGTGCCCGAGGAGATGGGATACCGCGGCTCGGGCGCCGCCCAGGTCGTCCTCCACCACACTGTCGGCGGTCATTCCCGTGGGCTCGCGGTCGATGAATATCATGGCTGTCCGATCCTGCCAATGCCGCAAGTATGACTGGTCGTTGGCGACGGGCACGCTTATCAGCCCCACGATCTGTCGGCTCAACAGCGCTTCCACCGCCGACTGCTCACTTGCCGGGTCGTCACCGAAGCTGGTCACGATGATGGCCATACCGCGGGCCCGGGCGGAGCGTTCCACGATCTGGATGATCTCGGCATAAAAGGAATCGGTAATCTCCGGGACCGCTATTCCGATAGCGTCCTCGCGGCCGGTCCGCAACGACCGGGCCACCAGGTTCGGCACATAGCCCAGCTCGTCGATCGCAGCGCGAACCCTCTGCTGTACTTCGGGTTTGACGTACTTGTCGCCGCGGATGACCCTAGCGACCGTCGTGACGCTCACGGCGGCTCGGGCGGCAACATCACGCAGCGTGCTCATCGACAACATACCCTCCCAACCTCATCACGATCGTGGGCACTCGGAAACGTTCGCAGATACCAGTATGGCATCGTTACCAGAACTGTGCGACACTAAGGCTGGTAACGATGCCATACGCTGCCAACGCCACCCCTGAGCCCGGAAGAGGAACCTCCGTGCAGCCCCTTGAACGACGTCAACGCCGCGCCCGTCACGCAGGCGTCCGTCCGAGTAACCGATGAGCACGACCGACCTGTTGCTCGGCGTCGACATCGGCACGTCGGATACCAAGGTGCTCGCCACGACCCTGGACGGCCGTGAGATCACCTGGGTCGCAGCGGCCACTCACTGGAACACCCGTGCCGGGTCGCTGACCGAGACCGATCCAGACCGGCTGTACACCGCGGTCCTGGCGCTGACGAAGCAGGTGATGGCCAAAGCGCACCAACTGACCGGCCCGGTCCGCGTGCGGGGCATCGCCACCACCGGGCTCGGCGAGGCGGGCGTCCTGCTGGACCGACAGCACTGTCCGGTGCACCCGATCATCGCCTGGTTCGACCCACGGGGGAGTCGGGAGTTCGAACAACTCGACACCGCCGTGCTCGATGAGTTCCGCGGCCGCACCGGACTGCCGCTTTCGCCGCTGGCCAGCATCGCCAAGCTCGCCTGGATGCGTGGGCAGGGAACGAATCTGGCCGGGCACATTTGGCTGTCTGTCCCCGAGTACGTCGCGTACAGGCTCACCGGCACCCTGGCCGCCGAGTACTCCCTGGCCGCCCGGACCGGCCTGCTCGATCAGGACACGTCGGCGGTATGGCCCGCCGCCGTCCAGGCCCTGGGCGCCGATAGTCAGATCCTGCCAGCGCTTGTCAGTGCCGGCACGCCGCTTGGTCGGGTCGCCCGGGGGACCGAAACGGCGCCGGAGGTCCTGGTCGGCGCGGTGGTGACCGTGGCCGGCCATGATCATCCCGTCGCCGCTGTCGGCTCCGGAGCGGTCGGTCCCGACGTCGCCTTCGACTCCTTCGGCACGGCTCAGGTCCTGCTGCGCACCACCCCGCAGGCGCTGGACTACCCGAGTCGAGAGCGGCTAGCGCTCGTCGGGATCAATACGGTCCATCATGTGATGGGTGACCGGAGGATCCTGGTCGCCGGCACCAGGAGCGGTCTGTTGCTGCGCCGAACCCTCAATCTTTTGGGAATCATCGACAACGCCGGTCGCGAGGCCTTGGACGCTGCTGCGATGGCCAAGTCCGCGGATGCCAGCGGGATCGCTGTGTCCGGCGCCCGCAATGACGACGGGACCCTGCGGATCACCGTCGACACCGACACATCCAGCCCCGCCGGGTTGTGGCTTGCGGTCCTGGCCAACGGGACCCAGGAGGTCGACTCACTGCTCGACGCCATGGAGGCCGAAGTCGGTCCGTTCGCCGAGACGGTGGTCGCCGGCGGGTGGACCAGGATGCGCTCAGTCCGCCAAGCCAAGCAGAAGGCGCTCCCGGCTGTCCGGTTCGCCAACCGCGGACAGGCGGGTGCCTTCGGCGCCGCCATGTTCGCGGCTCACGCCACCAAGGTGGCCGAACAATTGTCCGCCGCCGGAGACACCTCCGGCAATGCGGTCGATCACCCCTGCGGTCCGAGCGAGGAGTTCGCCGCGCAATTCACCCACCAACCCTGAACGGAAGGGAAAGACCTCCATGTACAAGTCAATGAACCCGGTGCTCGCCGAGGCCGCCCGCGTCGGCTACACCGTCGGTGCGTTCAACGCCCACAATCTGGAGATGGTTCCACCAATGATTCGGGCCGCACGAGACCTGGGTGCCCCCATCATCATTCAGACCTCGCCCTCGACCGCTCGCTATGTCGGCATGCGCAACTTCGTTGCGGTCTGCAAATCCATGGCCCAGGACGAAATCGTGGACGTCGTGCTGCACCTGGACCACTGCACCGATCTGACCGATATCCGTGACGCGATCGAGGCCGGATACTCCTCGGTCATGTTCGACGGCTCGTCGCTTCCGTTCAGCGAAAACGTAGCCAAGTCCAGGCGAGTCATCGAATTCGCCCGCGACCGCGGGGTGTCGGTCGAAGCCGAGATCGGCACCATTGGTGGCACCGAGGAAGGCATCAGCAACGAGGGTGGGAAGCATACCCAGCCGGATGAAGCGGTCCAGTTCTTGGCCGAGGTCGACTGCGACGCCCTGGCGGTCAGCATCGGTACCAACCACGGTCAGTTCAAAGGTAAGACCGAGGTGAACTTCCCCCTGCTGGAGCTGTTGCACAAGGCCGTGGAGAAGCCTCTGGTGGTGCACGGCGGGACCGGCGTGGCCGAGGAGGACTACCCGCGGCTCACCGCGAACGGCATCGGCAAGTTCAACGTCGGCACCGAACTGCTGGTCGGCTGGACCCGGGCGGCCAAGGAGAGGTTCGGCGCCACCGAGGTGAACTCCTCGTTGCGCAACAACATCGAACCCTGCAACGACATCGTCCGGAGCATCGTCGCCCGCAAGATCGGTCTGTTCATGGCCGGCAACTGATATGGAAACCACCTCTGTCAAGTTGCAGCGGGAAGTTGCGTCCAGGATTTTCTTTTCTGGGCGGGCTTTGGCTTCGGGTATGGGTGCCGGGCGGCGGCCGAGGTCGCGAGCGTGTCTTGGCGACGGCGCGGTCAGGCTGATATTCGCGGGTTGGATACCGCAGGACGGGCTGTTCGGCTGGAGCGTTTCGGCCTGTCTAAAGACGAGCGTGGCAACGAAAACCGTTGCTGCTCATAGTTGGCTCGCGAGTTTGCTCCACGCG
>JAABUZ0100005094.1_pt1 | contig 17548 bp, 15 predicted proteins | sample 5562091 | NCBI WGS metagenome assembly JAABUZ01 (sample SAMN12813069, study PRJNA571459) | rock metagenome | isolation source: Antarctica rocks | place: Antarctica: Victoria Land, Linnaeus Terrace sud | collected 2015-12-21
TGGACATCGGAGTCGCTCCTCGGCAGAAAGGGTAGTGGCACGCAACCTTACTCTAACTGCTTGTTGGGAACGGCTCTAATCTTTTTAACTCAAGACTGGGGTTATGTAAGAGTTTCATTCATCGCGCCCTGCACGTGTAAGCACAGCGCTTACAATCCACAGAACGTGAAGTTACGTTGTAACTGCTACTCCAATCCCGCAAATAGTTGAGCGCACTCGACCCGCAGAGATACGGAGCCTTCCGCTGTGAGAGCATCATGAGCTTCCTTTAGCGAATCGGAAGTGTAGATCCAGGCTTGCTTGCGTGCCGGCCAGATAATCCAACAGCATTTCGTGCCCGTCCGAACCATGCGGTCGGCTTTATCAAATAGAAAGCCGATAGTCTGTCCAGGCAATAAAATTTCAACGGCGAGATATGCTCCTTCGACGAGATCGTCATTTTCATAGCGGGCGTTTTCGGAAGCTACCACGATGTCCGGCACAAGCCGGTCTTCCCCGCAGCGAACGTTCAGCGCTGGAAGAACTTCTGCTGGCTGGTTACCGATTTGTTTTTCCAGTTCCAGCAGTATGCGTTTCTGAATACGTGCATGCAGCTTTTTCGGCAAAGGTTTTTCTACCTCACGGCCATCGATCAACTCGACGTGGTAAACGGGTTCAGTGAGGACCGTATTCATGCGCCTTCCTTTACAAGTTTACTGGAAATCTTAAGTCAACTAGTTCAACATATAACCACCCTTTCCGAATCGCCGGTAACACAACAAGCCAATGTCGGGAGCTTTCAGAAGAGGTCCACGACGCGTTGGGAATGTGGTAGTGATACCGTCGGATTATGGCATTGAGCCAGACATCATTGTCACAGGTTCCGAACCTCCGACGTGATACTGATGGTTGAAGTGAAAGCAACTTCACGTGGTTTAGTCAACGCGGAACGCCAGTTGACAAACTACATGGCTGCGATGCACTCTCCAGTCGGAACGCTCGTAACGCCGGAGAAGTTATGGCTTTACCGCAATCAGTGCCTTCCAGACTCCGAGGAGTCGATACGGCGTGTTGGGGGATTTAACGTCGGTAATCTGCTAAGATTTGACGCTGAACGAGGCATCCGGAACGCAGCTATGGATTCCGAGAATGCAGTACAGTCATGGATAGAGAGCTTCACCACGGAATCCGGCTTACGAGGATTACCAATTGAACTCCGGCGCGTGGCAACTATACATTCTCTCAGCCACATCCCAGGGCACCATACGGGCTAGTCACCCGCACCCGTCCGCCAGCGCGTAGCTGATGAAACGAGTCTTTGTTAGGTTCCTATACCTAAAGAATTATTTTCTGTTCCATCCCATAATGGGTTTTCGCCATGACAGCGGCACGGCTCGCTTACATTAACTTTGAAAATCTGGCGGTTCGTTCGCTGTGTCAAAATCTCCCGCCTTGTGCCAATCGCTTCGGTGCTCGATGTTTATTTCACATCCTGCTGTTCTCAGGCGGTCAACTAGGCCCTGTCGTTTCCCGATGTCATTCGAGATATGAAGCACATTTCTTCCAACGACATCACTGAATGGCCGCGTTTTGCCGAGGTGTACTAGCACCGTCTGATCGGGGTACTTGCCGAATGCCATACCAGCCTCGAAAAGCACATTGGGCCTAGCCTGTGGGGTCAAATCAATTTCTTCCCGCGCATCGTGCGGCTCGGCAAAACGTGTGCCAAGTCGTGCTATGTCGTCTCCAGTAATGAGAACGACCACAGCCTGTGGCTGCATGAAGGCCTGCTCAAGAACTTCTCCGGTATAAGGTGTACCTTTGCCAGTCAATGCGAGCGCTTGGCCCCACTCCATAGGATCTAGCCCAATTGCGCGGAGGAACGTGAACATTGCCTCACGGGCTCCCAAATTACGTCCATGAACGACCCACACTTTCTTTTTGTCTTTTGCCTCGGTCTTAACCACGAGCACCTCCTGAGTTAGGTTAAGCACATGCTCCCGCTTTAGCATCTCAATTTCCAGACGGCCGTGCGTTTTCAGAGCATGAGCTGCAAACTCATCTTTTTTGCCCAGCACGTCGGCTGTTATCTGAAATCCAAATCTCCTAAGATGCATAGGAATCGAACTAAGAACGTGATCGACGGTTTCAGATGCGGATTCTAACAGCATCTTAAATTTGTCCTCTGAAGCTGCTTCCGGTGCAGTTTGCAGAGTTGCACGGCGCAGCTCAATGTATTTATCCATAATCTGCTTAGCCCTGTTTTGGTGAATCTCGACAATTTTGCTGCTGAATATTCCAGATCGAAGCAGGCCGCGAGCTTTGCAGTCACTCGCCGCAAGTTCCTCAGCATGGTGCGATTCCTTATTGATCTCCCCAATCGCCTTCAATAATGCGAGTTCTTCAAATTCCAGTGCCGTGCGAATTCTTGGAGTTTCACCTTCATCCCCTGCCATATGTAAGTTCAGCCCGATTGTGTCAAATCAGCGACGTATGTCGAGAACTCCTTAACTTTTTAGAATCAAAACCGATGACGATCTCAGTAAGCTGACCTGAACTACCTCAATAAAGCTGAGGCATCCTCCACAGAGGAAGACCTGTTAGGTCGGAAACCGAGGCGCGTCATCGGCTGTGGTCGGATAACGCGTCAATTAATTGTTATTGTCAATTGCGTACGTGAACTTGAAACTCTGCGCGGTATCCTCCGCTCCCGAGCTATTTCGATGCTTGCGCAAATTGCCAAGCATCGCCTACAATGCGATCCAGGTCGGCGCGTTTTGGCTTCCAGCCCAGCTTGGTTTGCAGCTTGGTGGAATCGGCTACCAGTGACGGCGGATCGCCTTCCCGGCGCGGTCCCATTTCGAACGGCACCTTTTGGCCGGCAACGCGCTCCACGGCGGCCAGCACCTGTTTGACGGATTGCCCTTCTCCGGTTCCGACGTTAAATACTTCGGACTCGCCGCCTTTTAATAAATGCTCCAGCGCGAAGATGTGCGCTTCCGCCAGATCGCTGACGTGGATGTAGTCGCGGATGCAGGTGCCGTCTTCGGTGGGGTAGTCATCGCCGAAAAGCGTGACCGGCTTGCCGCTTTGCACCGCCCGCAGAATCAGCGGAATCAGATGCGTTTCCGGGTCATGCCGCTCGCCCAGGCCCGCTTCCGGCTCGGCTCCGCAGGCATTGAAGTAACGCAGGCGAATGCTGCGGAATTCCTGGTATTTGTCCAGCCATTCCAGAATCTTTTCCACCATCACCTTGGATTCGCCATAAGGGTTGATCGGCTCATAGGGCTGGTCTTCCGTGATCGGAACGCGCCGCGGAATGCCGTAGGCGGCGGCGGTGGAGGAGAACACGATCTTCTTCACGCCCGCCTGCAGCATTGCTTCGAACAACGACATCGAACCGCAAACGTTATTGGAAAAGTACTTGTCGGGAATCTTCGTTGATTCGCCGACCGCAATATACGCCGCGAAGTGAATCACCGCATCCACTTTTTCGTCGCGTAACAGCGACGCCAGCTTCTCTGTATCGCGCAGATTCAGCGTGCGCAGAATATCATCCGGCACCGCCTCTTTGTGTCCGCGCTCGAGGCTATCGACAACAATGACCCGGTAGCCCTGCTTCTGTAAAAAGTATCGCGTGTGGGAGCCGATATAGCCGGCTCCGCCGGTAACAAGAATAGTAGCCAAGCACTTCTGAGTTTACCTGCTGAGATCCTAAAAGGGTATGGCTTTGTTAGAGCTTCGAGGCGTATCCAAGCAATATGGCGAGGAAGGCGCGCCGGTTACAGCTCTCGATCACGTTTCGCTGGAGATAGAAGCCGGTGAGTTCGTGGCCTTGGTGGGACGGAGCGGCTGCGGTAAATCCACGCTGCTGAATCTTTGCGGTGCCATGGATTTCCCTTCGTCCGGCGCGGTCCTTCTCCAGGGCCGAGATACGAAACGCTTAAATGATGCGGAGCTCACGCGACTGCGCCGCGAAAAGATCGGCTTTATCTTTCAGTCGTTTCAATTGCTGCATACGTTGACGGCGGCGGAAAATGTGGAGCTTCCGCTGCTGCTCGCCCGGAGGGGTGATGCCCGCTGCACTGCTCTCCAACGGCTCGGGTGGGTGGAGATGGAAGAGTATGGGCACCGCTATCCGCACCAGCTCTCCGGCGGCCAGCAGCAGCGGGTGGCGATTGCCCGCGCTTTAGTCAGCGGCCCCAGCCTGCTTCTGGCGGACGAGCCTACCGGCAATCTCGACACCACCACCGGCGAACTCGTCCTGAAGCTGCTGACCCGAAGCGCCCGCGAGCTTGGCATAGCCGTCGTCATGGCAACGCATAGCGCGGAAAGCACCGCCGTGGTGGATCGAGTGGTGAAGCTCCGCGACGGACGGATCGCGGCGGTCGAAATCTTGCGTCCGATGGCGAAACCCGCATGATGTTCTCCTCGCTGCTTTTTCACCGGCTGATTCTGCGCCCGCTCCTGCGGGAGCCGGGCCGCACCGCGTTAACCGCGCTCGCGATTGCGCTGGGCGTCGGCGTGGTGGTTGCGATTGATCTGGCGGGCCAAGCCGCCGCCGGGAGTTTCCATTCTTCGCTCGAATCGCTGACCGGCAAGTCTGATTTAGTGATTACCGGCACGGGCGGTATGGATGAACGGCTGCTTGGCAAACTCGTACAGCTTCCGTATGCATTCGACTTCGCTCCTCGTATTGAAGATTTTGCCTCGGTGGACGGCAAAGGCGAAGCGCTTCCGTTTATCGGCATCGATCTGATCGGGCATGGAGCCAGCACGGGAAAAGCCGAAGGACAGGAACTTGATGGTTCAACCCAGCAATTTCCCGCTGACGGCATTTGGGTGGGCCGCCGATTGGGTTTACGCCCCGGCGATCGCGTTCGGCTTCTCATCAATGACGCGCTCCGGTCATTCACCGTCGCCGGAGTGATTCCATCCACCGGTGAACTGGGCGAAGATAACGTCCTTGTTGCTGATATCGGTCTGGCGCAGGAAGTCACGAGCAAAGGGGGACAACTGGACGCCATTGATGTCACTGTTCCGTCCGGGCGCTCCGCCGATGAGTGGCGCAACCTCATCCGGCGGCAGCTTCCGGCTTCCGTCACGGTTGAGCCGCAAGGCTCGCACACGGAGGGAAACCGCAAAATGCTTTCCGCGTTCCGCTGGAATTTGCACGTGCTCAGCTATATTGCGCTGCTGGTGGGCGGCTTCCTGATCTACAACACTATCTCGGTTTCCGTGGTCAGGCGTCGCAGCGAGATCGGCATTACGCGGGCGCTCGGCGCTACCCGTGTTGCCGTGGCCGCAGGCTTCCTTTCCGAAGCTTTATTCTTCGCCGTCACCGGAACGCTTCTTGGACTTCTTCTGGGCCGCGTCATGGCCATTGGCGCGGTCCGGCTGATCGGCTCCACCGTGCAGTCTCTTTACGTCAGCAGCGTTCCCGCGCCGGTCCATCTCACTTTCTCCGCCGCGCTGACTGGCATTGCGCTGGGCCTGGGTGTTTCGCTGTTTGCCGCCTTCGCTCCGGCTTGGGAAGCATCGCTTGTTTCTCCCAGCGAAGCCATGGCGCGAGGCCGTGAACAGTACGTGGCTGCGGTTCGCTCACGCCGCACGGTTGTTTGGGCGATGGCTGCCCTGCTGCTGGGCGGCGCGCTCACGCCATTAGGGCCTATTGAGGGCAAACCGCTGTTTGGGTACTTCTCTGTCCTGCTGCTGATTGCCGGAACCTGCCTGGCGATTCCCAATCTGGTCAGCCTCTTTGCCGCGGGCGCTTACCGCGTGATTCAGAGATTATTCGGAGTGGAGGCGCTGCTTGCCTTGCGCGGCCTACGCGCGTCGCTGGCCCGGACTTCCGTGCTCACCGCCGCTCTTGCCACCGCTGTCGCCATGACGGCCAGCGTCGGAATCATGGTGGGCAGTTTCCGCGAAACTGTTTCGCTTTGGATGGATAACCAGCTCAAGGCTGATTTCTATCTGCGGCCTGCAGGCTCGTCCAGCGCCGACCGCTATCCGACGATGAAAGCCGATATTGCCGACAGGATCGAGCGTCTAGCGGACGTTGCTTCCGTGGATCGCTTCCGTGGTTATCCGATTACCTACGAAGGATTGCCCGCCACTCTCGCGGGCGGCGAGAGCAGCCGTGTGGGGAACTCCGCCAGCACCCGCTTTCTTCCCGGTGAAGACCGCGACAAGATTCTTTCGGCTCTTTCCGCCGGCGATTATGCCGTGGTGAGCGAGCCCTTTGCCAATAAGCACAAGGTCCGTGTCGGAAGCACTTTGTCGCTCCCGCTCGCGGGCTCCGCGCGTAGATTTGAAGTGCTCGGCATTTACTACGATTATTCGGCGGAACGCGGCTATATCATTCTGGACCGGCGCACGTTGCTGAAGTATTTGCCGGACCCCGCTGTTTCCAACATGGCCGTTTATCTGAAACCGGGCGCTCCGGCGGAAAACGTTCGCCGCGAAATCGACCGCGTCATTAGTGGCCGCGCTGTTCTGGTCTTTTCCAACGGCAGTTTGCGCCGCGTCGCCATCCAGGTTTTTGATCGAACCTTCCGCATCACGTATGCGCTCGAAGCCGTCGCCGTGTTTGTCGCCGTGATGGGGATCGCCGGAGCGCTGCTGGCCATGGTGATTGACCGCCGCCGCGAATTTGCCTTGCTGCGTTTTCTGGGCGCGGCTCAAGGGCAAGTCCGCAAAGTCATACTTTGCGAAGCCGGACTCCTTGGATTGATTGCCAATGCCATCGGCCTCCTTCTGGGAACCGCGCTTTCGTTGATTCTCATTTTCGTTATCAACAAACAATCGTTCGGCTGGACGATTCAGTTTCATTGGCCGGTTGCGCTTCTGCTGATGGCGCTGACCGGTATTTACATTGCCACGGTTCTGGCGGGCCTCTACCCTGCCCGCGCCGCCACGCAACTGAACCCGATCGAGGTAATCCATGAGGGCTAATGCGCTGGCCGCGCTCTTTCTCGCCGCTGCGGTTGCTGTCGCCCAGCAGTGGCAACCCGCGCTGCCCGGATACCGTTATCAGTTCCCTCGCGATCATTTCGACCATCCTGAGTATCAAACTGAATGGTGGTACTACACCGGTAATTTGCGCGCTCCCGATGGACATCGCTTCGGCTTTGAGCTCACATTCTTCCGGCAGGCTTCTGCCGTCGATAAAGCTTCGACTGTTTCGCCCGTCTGGCGCGCCGGGCAGGTCTACCTGGCGCACCTTGCGTTGAGCGATATCGATGGCCGCGAGTTTTATCACACCCAGCGGCTCAACCGCGCTGGCCCCGGCTTGGCGGGCGGCAGCCTGCACGATAGCCGTTATTGGAACGGCAACTGGCAAGTCCGCTTTCTGGATGTCGCAAGCGGCCGTCAAGCGCTCGAAGCTGTTTGCGACCGCTTTCGCCTGCAACTTGATTTGACGCCTGAAAAGGGGCCGGTTGTTCATGGACGCGACGGCATCAGCCAGAAAGGTCCACTGCCGGGTCAAGCATCGCATTACGTTTCCTTTACCCGTTTACGAGCAACCGGCGATCTTCATTGGAAAAACAAGACGTACTCGCTGAATGGCCTTGCCTGGATGGACCATGAATTCTTCACGGAACCCGACGATAACTCGCTGGTCGGCTGGGACTGGTTTGCCATTCAACTCAACAACAATCAGGAGCTGATGCTCTATCGTATCCGCCGCAAAGGGGAGGAAAAGGACCGATTCTCGTCCGGCACGTTCATCGATGCGAAAGGCGAAGCTCATTTTCTGAGTGCGTCTGATTTCTCGTTGATTCCCGGCGAACAGTGGCGCAGTCCTGATTCCGGGTATCGGTATCCGGTTCATTGGCGCATTGCAGTTCCTTGCCTGCAACTTGAGCTTTCGCAAGAGACAGATCTAAAGAACCAGGAACTCTTCAGCCAAGGTTCCGTATCGCCCAGCTATTGGGAAGGCGCGGCCACCTATCACGGGCAAATGGGTGGGCAGCCGGTTTCGGGAGTTGGTTATTTGGAGATGACCGGCTATGGCGGAGTTGTGAAGTTAAGCGGCAGTAAATAGAACCAGCGGGGTAACTTATAACTACAACCCATGCAAATCACGAAGCTGGAAACGATACGCATTCTCGAATTTCCGCAACTAATTTGGGTGCGGGTTCACACGGATGAAGGTTTAGCGGGGCTGGGCGAAACATTCTTTAACGCCACATCCGTGGAAGCGTATCTGCATGGTGAAATCGCGCCACGGCTCCTCGGCCAGGACCCGCTGCGGATTGACGCTGTCGCGCGCGATCTCACAACGTATGTCGGCTTTCGTTCCACGGGCGTCGAGATGCGGGCGGCCTCGGCGGTTGATATTGCGTTATGGGATCTGTTCGGCAAGTCCGTCGGCCAGCCGATTGTTCAACTGCTCGGCGGCTGGACGCGAGACCGCATTCGCACTTACAACACCTGCGCCGGTTCCTCTTACATGCGTAAAGCGCAAACGCAATCGAGCGTCAATTGGGGCATTGCGGATATCTCTTCGCGCACGAGCGTAACAGGCTTTGACGACCTCCATGATTTTCTGACGCGGGCCGATGAGCTGGCCGAATCGCTTTTAGCGGAAGGCATCACCGCCATGAAAATTTGGCCGTTCGATCTCGCGGCGGAGAAAACCGCCGGTCAGTACATCTCGCGGGAGGATCTGCAAAGCGCGCTGCAGCCCTTCGAGAAAATCCGAAACCGCGTGGGCGGACGGATGGACATCATGGTTGAGTTCCATTCGATGTGGCAACTGACGCCGGCGATGGAGATCGCCAAGGCTCTCGCGCCGTTTGGAACGTTCTGGCATGAAGACCCGATCAAAATGAACAGCCTGCGGAGCTTAAAAAGATATGCGGCCGCTTCACCCGCGCCTGTCTGCGCTTCCGAAACGCTGGGCAGCCGTTGGGCGTTTCGCGATCTGCTCGAAACAGACGCCGCCGGTGTTGTGATGTTCGACCTGGGATGGTGCGGCGGACTTTCCGAAGGGCGCAAGATTGCATCAATGGCGGAAGCGTGGCACCTGCCTGTCGCGCCGCATGATTGCACCGGGCCGGTGGTCTTCGCGGCTTCCACGCATTTATCGCTGAATGCTCCGAATGCGCTGGTGCAGGAGTCGGCCCGGGCGTTTTACAAAGGCTGGTACCCGGAGGTAGTAACCGCTGTTCCTCCGGTCAGTAACGGATTCGTGACGGTGCCAGCAGGTCCGGGCCTTGGTTGTGAGCTATTGCCTAATATTGATGGGCGCTTTACCGTGTCTCGCCGGATTACGAACAAAAGCTAATAAGTTATTTGCTGTGCATGGCGAAGCTGTATAGCGTATCACCCGCACCCGCAACTAAGTATTGCGTGCCATCCAGCTCATAGGTGATAGGGCCGTTGCTGACAGCATTTCCCAAGTTGGCGTGCCATAGCGCTTCTCCGGTCTTGGCGTTGAGCGCCACCAGATTATTCGCTGGATCACCGGTGAAAACCAGATTGCCCGCCGTGCTTAGGACTCCGGAGCGAACGCCGGACCCTTCCCACTTATGGCTCCAGCAGATCTTGCCGGTTTTGTAATCGACCGCCTGCAGCATGGATTCCGCCCAGCCGCCCCGGTCGTTTCCGCCCCAGCCTTCGGGTTTCTCTTCGTCGTCATAAATGTAGTACACGCTGTATGCCCGTGTGGCGTTGACGTAAAAGAGCCCGGTATCGGGGCTGAAGCTGGGAGGCGGCCAGTTCACCGCTCCACCCTGGTTCGGCGAGACGAGCGCGCCATCAGTCTGCGGCTGCTTGGCGGGATTCGGTATCGGCTGCCCTTTGGCATCCACGCCTTTGGCCCAGTTTGTTTTAACAAACTCGCTGGTAGTGATGTTCTTGCCATTGGTCCGGTCCAGCACGAAGAAGTAACCATTGCGGCTTGCCTGGGCCAGCAGCTTGCGCGGTTGTCCATTCACTTCCCCGTTGAACAGCACCGGTGTTTGCACTGCGTCCCAATCGTGCGTATCGTGCGGCGAAGGCTGGAAGTGCCACGCCGGTTTGCCTGTGTCCAGGTTCAGCGCGACAATGGATTCCGTGAAAAGGTTGTCTCCTTTCCGGCCCTTCCCTGCTATTACCGGCTGCGGATTACCGGTGCCGACGTACACCATGTTCAGCTCCGGATCGTAAGTGCTCGGAACCCACGTCATGCCGCCTCCGTGCTTCGCGGCGTCCGCGCTGGGCCATGTTTCAACGCCGGGATCGCCTTGCTTTTGCGGCACGGTGTACCAACGCCATTGCAGGTCCCCGGTTTCCGGATCGCGCGATTCCAGATATCCCGGAATGTCCAAATCGTCGCCGCTGACGCCGACAAGCACGTGGTTTTTCACGACAACCGGCGCGACGCTCGCGTAATAGAGCTGATTCAAGTCGCAGACTTCCTTGTGCCATCGTTCCTTGCCGTCCTTGAGGTTCAAGGAGACGAGATGGCAATCCGGCGTTTCGAAATACAGCCAGCCTCCGTAAACGCCGACACCGCGATTGCCAAGATGAATGCCGCCGCTGGACTGCCAATTGTAGTTCCAGAGTTCATGGCCTGTGCGCGCATCCACGGCCCAGACATGATCGGGAAGAGTGAAATAAATAATTCCATTCACGACCAAGGGTGTCGCTTTGATTGATCCTCCGGGATTGTCACCCCCCACGTTGATCCGGTACACCCAGGCAAGACTTAACGAATCGATGTTGCCCGTGTTGATTTTGGAAAGCGTGCTGAAACGCCGTCCTGAGTAGTCGCCGTTATAAGTCGGCCAGCTATCGGTAGGCGGCTGCTGCAGCTTGGCCGGGTCGAGAAATTGGCTGAACAAGGCGGTAGCGGCAAGCGCGAGGCCGATGGTGATTTTCAACAGCTTCATTTCAGTGTCTCCAAATAGGCAACAACGTTATGGATGTCTTTGTCCGTGTATTTATCAAGCAGTTCATTATGCGCGGCGTAAGGATCATTTTTTTCTACCTTGAGAGAGACGGTGCGTTTCCAGGAATGATACTCGCCTGATGAATCGCGCAGCGAAACGTTGAAGTCATCAATTTTATCAAGCACTCCCGACACAGAGTGACCGTCCGGCGGGGTAACGGTCACGGTAACCGGCTTGGAGGGAATCATGCCGCGCCGTCCGAAACCGATGGTTCGGGGGAACAGGAACCTTTGTTGCAGAGTGGGCGGATCGTATTTCAGGGCGAGCTGGGAAAAATCACCCGTGGGCGAGTGGCAGGTGTTGCAGCGGCCCGCTCCGTTGAAATAGGCGGCTCCTTCCTTGGAATCTCCGGTGAGAACGTTTAAGACTTTTGAGTAGGGGCCGCTTCGTAAAGTGTCGTTTACCTGCTGGTGAAGGAAATGAGATAAATCCTTGACCTGCGCGGGCGTGAAGCTGGCGCTGGCAATGCCGCTCTGGGTCGGATGGCCTTTGCTTAGGTAAGGTCCGATGGTGCTTCCGTAGCGGTCATGCAGTATTGTCACGGAGCGAACCAAATCAGGCCCTTGCTCGTTGCCTCGGGCGGCGGGGCCATGACAGGTGATGCATTGGGCGCTGTACACCTTTTTGCCGCGATCCGAGGCGGCAGGGTCCACAACCTGCTTATCGTCCGGTCCCATGGTGAATCCGCCGCCTCCCCCACGGCGCGCGGAGGCGAGAGTACCGCCGGGCGCGGTCTTGGGTGGAAAGCTTTTCGCGAGGTAGTCGATCACCTCCGCAAACTCGGTTTGACTGCCTTTCGCGCCTCGCGAGATCATGCTGGCGACGATTTCGCTCCAGCCTTCCTGCGTCATTCCCCTGCCCAGCACGATGTTGGCGCTATGGCAGGAACCGCATAGCTTCAGCACCGCTTCCTTCCCCGGCGTATTCGGCAGTTGCGGCTTATTGGCGTCTTTGGCGGGTTCGTCCAGGCTTTGATGAGTTTGGAACGCGCCCGCATGCGTCCCCATTACCATCAAAAGCACGGCAGGCAGCAAACATATTCTTTGTCGGCTCGTCATGGAAATCAACTATAGAATAGTGTTTCATACTCTGATGAGAATGCGAGCGTAGTAGGCTGTTTATGGCGATTAAACACATTTCCCATGACAAGACGATCTGCTTTGAAAGTAACCGCCGCGGCGTTGACCGCAGCCGGAATAAATAGCGCCGCGACACAACCCAAAGGCAGGCTGAAGCAATCCGCCGCTCGCTGGTGCTATCAAAAGATGAGCATTGATGAGCTGTGCCGTCAAGGCGCGGAAATGGGCCTGAGCGGAATCGATCTTGCTAAACCAGAAGAGTGGCCGACGATACAGAAGCATGGCCTTGTTTCTTCCATGGTCTACAGCGCCGGCACTATTCCCGACGGCTGGAACCGCAAGGAGAACCATGACCGGCTCGAAAAGGAGATGCGGGAAGGCATCGAACGCGCGGCAGCGGCTAAGTTGCCTAATGTGATTACCTTCTCCGGGAATCGCCGGGGCCAGTCTGATGAGGAGGGCAAGGAGAACTGCATCCTTGGTCTGCGGCGCGTCAAGAAAATGGCCGAGGACAGCGGAATAACAATCTGCCTGGAACTTCTTAACAGCAAGGTCAATCACAAGGATTATCAATGCGACCACACAGCTTGGGGAGTGGACGTCATGAAAGGCGTGGACTCGCCGAAAGTCAAGCTGCTGTACGACATCTATCATATGCAGATCATGGAAGGCGATATTATTCGCACCATCCGCGACAACATCCAATACATTGGCCATTTCCATACGGGCGGCGTGCCGGGGCGTCACGAACTAGACGACACACAGGAACTGCAATGGCGCACGGTCGCGAAGGCGATTGCGGATCTCAATTTTCAGGGATTTATGGCGCACGAGTTTGTGCCGACCAAGGACCCGATGACTTCGTTGCGGCAAGCCGTTACTCTTTGCGCGGTGTAAAGGACAGACCTTGAAAGTTCCATTGGAAATGGGAGTTCATGGCAGGGTTGCGTGGACGGGCGGTAAGCCGGGCGAGCGCACGTCAGTGTGGGGAAAGTCATTCCCCTTATAGAGCAATGGTAGATCGAGATGCTTGGCGGTCGCGTAGACAAGGCAGTCGCCGAAATTCAGACTCGCCTTATGACGACCTTTCCCATACTGCTCAAAGGCAATTACCGCCTTCCGTGCAATCGCTTCATCCAGTGAGATTATGGTCGCGCCGAGAGAAGCCAGGAGCCGCTGCCATTGTTCCTGTTTTCCGTGTCGAGTGGCGAGAATACCCGCCTCCACCAAAACACTCGCGGGCAGTGCCACTTCGTTGTACTCCAGGAAATCCAGAAAGTAAGAAGCCTCCGGCTCGTTATAAAGGATTGCTAAAGTGGCGGAGGTATCGGAGAGAATCATTCGCCGGTTCCCTTATATAAAGCGTCAATCTCATCTTTCGTTGGGGCGGCTTTTCCTGCTTGCCGCGCTTCCGCCATGATCTCCAGCGCCACTGCCCGAAAATTCTTCTTCTGCAACTTTCGCGCTTCCTCACTGACCGCTGTTTTAAGAAGACGTCGCAGCGCTTCGGTTTTCGTCATCCCGGTTTGACCGACATAGGTGTTCAGCAATTGAGTTACTTCTGGATCTGCTACATGTATTGCCATGTACATCAATGTACCAATATGTATAAAGGTTAATGCGGGCTATTCGGCAACTCCGATTTTGCTTAGTGGCGCGGCATAGCCGACAAGTGCTATCGTTTGGGAACGGAGAGGCTGATGCGATTTCTTGGACGATTGTGCGTTTTGGCGGTTTTTGGCGGAGCAATGTGGGCGCAGGCTCCCGCGACGAATGCTTTGAAGGCGGGAGACACGGCTCCGGATTTCACGTTGCCGTCCACGACCGGCGGAACAGCCCACCTAGCGGACTATTTTGGAAAGAGCACGGTAGTGCTGGCGTTCTTTCCGGCGGCGTTTACCGGTGGTTGAACGGCGGAAATGAAAGCGTACCAGTCTGGTATGCAAAAGTTCCAAGAGTCCGGCGCGCAGGTTTTCGGCATCAGCACGGACAACACGCCTTCGCAGAAGGCCTTTAGCCAGCAGTTAAATCTTTCCTTCCCGTTGTTAAGCGATTTTCTGGATCGTAAAGTTTCCCAAGCGTACGGCGTGTATCTGCCGAAGTATGGGATCGCGAACCGGGTCACTTTTGTGATTAACAAGGACGGAAAGATTGAGTATGTTGAGTCCGGCGGTGATGCGCTTAAGATACTCGGCGCGGGCGACGCTTGCAGTCGATTGGCGCATAAGAAGCAAGCGGCGGGCCAGTGATAGGTAAAGCAGCCCGGTAGGTCCGCGCTTCAGAATTGGAAGCGCAAACCCATTTGCAACTGACGCGGATTGCCGACCGTGGATGTAATTTGTCCGGCTTGCGCGTTGCCGATATTTGGATTGGGCAAACCGAACTGCGGATGATTCAAGATGTTGAATGCTTCGGCGCGCAATTCAAAGCGGGTTTGTTCGCGTATGACGAAGTACTTGAACAAGGACAAATCCAAATTCGTGCGGCCCGGTCCAAACAGGATGTCGCGGCCCGCATTGCCGTACGTGTAGGGCGCGGGAGTCGCAAAGGCGCTCGTGCTGAACCAATTTTGCAGAGTGCCGCCATAAGTAACCGGCCCGACAACATTGGGGCGGCTTCCGGTGCCCGTGTTGGTGGTGAAAGTTTGCAGCACGGGCGAAAACGGCAGTCCGGTCTGGGCGGTGAGGATGCCGTTGACTTGCCAGTTACCGAGTACCCAATTGGTGATGCCGCCGTGATTCATGAATGCCATGCCCTTTCCGAAAGGCAACGCCCACAGAAAGCTAAGGGTAAGACGATGACGCAGGTCAATGATGGAGTTTCCGCGCTCGGCCGCGAGATTTCTGGGATCTTGCGGTTGCGGACCGGCCACGCCGCCACCGAACTCCAGCGGCACGTTGTCGATGGCATGGGACCAGGTGTATCCCAATAGCGCGCTGACACCGTTGTGGAAACGCTTGTCGACGGTGACTTGCAGGCCATAGTATTCGCTGAGACCATTCGTGACAAAGTAGTTCACATCGCTAAGACTGGGATCGACAGCGTAATAGGGACGGCGTGAATTGACGGATGTTGCGCCGGGCACTGCCTGGTTGGCGTTCCAGGTATTGTAAAGATGGCGTCCGAGATTGCCGACCACGGCGGTTCTGATCAACATCTGCCACGGCGCAATTTGTTGTTCCACGGCGAAGTTGAACTGCTCCGCGTAAGACGGACGGAAATGCGGATCAACGGCAAACATCGCGCCGAAAGGGTTATCCGCAAAAGCAAAGTTCACGGGCTGCAGCGCCGGAAACCCATCACTGACGCGCTGGCCTACGGTGATGTCACCTGGAGAGATGCTGATGGTGGAGCCGAAAGGAAGCTGCCGGAACAGACGGAGACTGCTGCCTTCGCTGCCCGTAGGATTATAGAAAAGGCCAAACCCGCCGCGAAGAACGGTGTTGGCCGCCGCTTGATAAGCAAAGCCGAAGCGCGGGCCGAAGTTCGCGTAATAAGGCTGAACGCCCGCGTACTTATCAACGCCGTTCCGCCCGGCAATATCGATCTTCGCGGTTTGCACATTGAAGTTAGCCCAGCGATTGGCCACTTCGCTGAAAGGGCTGAAGTAATCCCAACGCAGGCCGAAATTGAGAGTCAGTTTCTTTGTGACGCGCCAATCGTCAGCCAAGTAAAGGCCAAGCTCCAAGCCGCGTTCACCGGGCCAGTTAAGAGTGTAATCGTGCGCAATCAGAGTCGGATAACCGAGCAGGAAACTGGCCATGCTGTCGCCGCCTGAGCCCGCGGGCTGACGGGAATCGGTGAGAGCGGGCGAGAAGTTGAAGCGGCCATTGCCTTGATTGGTTTGATAGATAGTCAATTGACGGCGGCGGAAATCAGCGCCCCATTTCAGGGTGTGAGCGCCTTTCGTCAATGACATATTGTCCACATACTCAAACGTGTTCTCGCGGCGAAAGATGGGCAGAGAGCGTGTCTGTCCAATGCCGAGGTAATTCGCGGGCGAAAAGATAGGGAGGTTTTGCTCCGACGGGGTCACATTCGCGTTCGGCACGCCGAGCCGGTTCCCTAACTGGCCGTTGGGTTGATATTGATCGGCGGTGTAATCCAGGCGGAAGCGATTGAAGCCCGCGCGAAATTCATTAACCAACCTCGGATTGATGATTCGAACGTAGCTGGCGACGGCATGTTGGTCGGGTGAAAAGGAGGTGCCCGCAAAAGAAGCCTCGTCGCCCAGATTCACGGGCGTTGAGAGACCTGGAATCGTGGTTGTGGGATAGGTGCTTGGCACGCGGGTTTCCGTGTTTTGAATGGACCAGCGGGCGAAGAAGTTATCCTTCGGCGTGATTTGGTGATCCACGCGGGCATCACCCTGGTTCCAGCGCTGATTCTGTATCAGGTTCGCCAAGTAATTGTTGAAGCGTCCGGAGGAAACCGGAACCGGATAAGCGTTGATCATCTTGGCGGCAACCGGGTCCCAACAGCTGGAGGGAATCTGATTGCCGGTGAAGCGAGCGCGAACAAAGCCTGATCCGTTCGGGTTGGGTATGGTGCTGAGCGGATCATAAATCGGGCCTGTCTCGCTGAAATCCCCGTTGCGCATGCGGACGGTAGGAATGTTGCCAAGCTGCAACTGCTGCGAGTCGCGCCGGTAGCCTTCATAATCGACAAAGAAAAAAGTGCGGTCCTTGCCGTTATAGATCTTCGGCAGAACCACGGGACCGCCGAAGGAGCCGCCATATTGATTCAGGCGGAACGCTGGGAAGGGAGTGCCATGCGGGTTAAAGAAGTTACGGGCGTCCATGGCTGAGTTGCGGAGAAATTCGAACAGGCTGCCGTGGAGCTGATTAGTACCTGACTTTGTGATGACATCGACCAACGCGCCCGAGTTGCGGCCAACATCGGCGCTGTACAGGTTGGTTTGAATCTTGAATTCACGCACGGCTTCGACCGCCGGACGCAGCACGATGGAAAGGGTCAGGCGTTCATTGTCGTCGACGCCATCGTAGAGAAAATTGTTGGAGCCTTCGCGGTTTCCATTCGAGAAGATTTCCGTGCCGGGGCGGCGGTCATCGGGACGGCTGCCGCTCATGATGGTGCCAGTAGCGGAGAACCCGACGCCGTTGACGCCGGGACTGAGCGTCGCCAACTGGATAAAGTTGCGGCCATTGAGCGGCAGCTCATTGACGAGCTGTTGATTGACCACCGTGCCCAGCGAAGACGATTCGGACTCAAGCAGCGGAGCTTGCCCGGTGACCTCCAGCGTTTGCGTCACGTCTCCCACCTGCAAAGTGAAATCGAGATTCGCCTGCTGGTTGATCTGCAAACTGATGCCGTTCTGAACGAGTTTGCGGAAGCCGGGAGCTTCCACTGTCACGGTGTAGTCACCGGGCGGCAAGAGCGAGAGGACGTAGTTCCCGTTATTTTTTATGCTGGTAGTGTCAAGTAGTTTGTGTAAACGGATTTCTCGCTGTTCTTTCTTTTCTGCTTACAAAGCCTTCTGTGGGAAGCGCGCTTCCCACAGAAGGGCAAAGCGGTTGAGGGCCTCCCTCC
>JAABUZ0100005095.1_pt1 | contig 17537 bp, 15 predicted proteins | sample 5562091 | NCBI WGS metagenome assembly JAABUZ01 (sample SAMN12813069, study PRJNA571459) | rock metagenome | isolation source: Antarctica rocks | place: Antarctica: Victoria Land, Linnaeus Terrace sud | collected 2015-12-21
CGACACTCCCGGCGCCTACAAAGATCAGCCTGCTTTTGAATTCATCCGGCATGCGCCCGCGACCTGGGACGAAACCAAAGTCCTGAGCGGACGCCCCGGCGAATACATCACCATGGCGCGGCGTAAAGGTGATGAGTGGTTTGTCGGAAGCCTGACAAATTGGAATAGCCGTGAACTTGACGTGCCGTTGGCCTTTTTAGGCAACGGTAAGTATACAGCCGAGATCTACGCCGACGCTCCTGACGCGGACCGTTATCCCAAGGGCGTTTCCGTGCGTAAACAGACGGTTGACCGCAGCACGCGGCTGAAAGCGCAATTAGCGCCGGGCGGAGGTTACGCCGTACGGTTCGTTCCCCTTCACTGACGCGGGCGGAATTTAGTTTCGCCGCGCTCGCACCAGCACTTGACCGCCCTCGACCTTTACATCCAACACCGGTTGCGCATTGGTTGCCGGTCCATCCTCAACCGAGCCGTCTTTCAGGCAGAACCGCGAACCATGCCAGGGGCACTGCACGGTATCGCCCTCAATCTTTCCTTCCGAAAGCGGGCCGCCGAGATGCGCGCACTTGTTTCCCATGGCATAGATGTCACCGCCGCGCTTGAGCAGAAAAATGTCGGTCTCCTGCCAAGTCACTTTCTTCGGCTTACTCTCTTCTAAATCAGACTCGCCGCACACTGCCGTATACTCTTTGGGAAACTCTTTGTCCGCGTCGGCGGAATGATCGACACCGATCTTCTGGCTGTACGAAAGTTCACCTCCGAGATACGCGCTTCCCAGCACCAGCGCATAACCCAGATATCCCAAACCACGTCCGATGGCGCGCTTGTCCGCCTTGCGCGCGATGTAGGAGCCGGTATAAAGCAACGCCGCCGCGGAATTCATCAGCCCATGGAGAGCGCCCACCCGCTGCGGCTTGCCGTGCGTATCGCTCCAATCGGTGATCCCGCTCAAAGCCGCTCCGACTGCTCCCACCAAACCGATCGCTACCGCCGCGTCGGCGCCCGCCGCATACTGCGTGCTGCCTCGCGACTCCATATAATCCAACACCAGCGCGGCCGTCCAACTACCCACCGGCACATCCGTAATGGCCGGATGCAAAGGATGACCCAGCCAAACTCCATGCAGCGCATTCTTCACCGTTTGCCCAGCCGGACCAGCAGCCTGGTAGGCGCTTTTAACCAGCTCTTCGCCTTTTTCCTGGATGGGTTGCAGCCACTCCTGCTTTTCTATGGCCGACAAGATCGCATTATCACTCATATCCGTGTAGACGCCCTTTTTGACTTTTGTATGTAGAAACCCGACCAACCGCGTAAACTTACCGGAGGCGCGTTGGAGTTCTCCCTTTATCTTCCCCTCAATACGGCGCTGAACACAACAAAGCCAAATGTGTAATTACCTTGGTCGTAATAACTATCCCAGACAGAATCGTTGCAGTAAAAAGCATTAAAGACGTTTGCGTAACGGGCAGCTTAAGTAATTTGGCTTAACACTTCACGTAAGCTCACCGGCCTGCTGTCTTCCGTTCCGCGCTTCAACGCAGGGCCAATCGCCACGGCTTCGTGATGATTCTCAAACCACGCGAGAAATCCGGCCTGTTCCGCGCCGGGCAGACGCTGCTGGTTGATCCAGGTATAGTAGGTTCCCATGTCGGCGTCAATCAAGGCTCCCGCCGCGTCGAGTTCCGGCCTGCTCTGTGTCCCGGCCAGCAACTCCCGCATGGACTGTTCCCTTTGCCGCGGCGCATAGCGCGTGACCAGCGTTAAAGGTTGCGCCCGCCGCAGCGCCTCGCGCGCGGACCACTGCACGAAAGTCGTGCTGAAGAGTTGTGTCCCGCTGCCTTCTGTTAACACGCTCACCTGAAACCGGTTCAATATCGCCTCCTCGCCCTGGCTGCCCAGTCCCAGTTCTTCGGGACTCATTTGCGCCAACAGTGTCCGCAGCACTTCCGGTCCGCCTCCGCCCGGCTGCATGGTTTGCCGCATCTTCGTTACCAGCGCTCGCCGGACTCTGTCGAGCGAGGAAAAGGAAAGACACGCCAATTCACTGGCGCTCATCTCGCTCTCGCCTCCGTCGATGTACCAATGGCCGAAAGGAAGCGGCTGCGCTTTGGCTCGCTTTTGCGCTGCCTCGAGAAGGATGGCTTTGCCGCCTTCCGGATTGATGTTTTTGAAGTACACTCCTTCGCCCCGCAGCTTGCGGAACAGCGGGTATTTGTTTTCCGTTACGCCCCGCCCGATCATGACAAGGCCAAGGCGCGCCATCGGTAAGGCGGCGTTTGGGGTCGCGGCGTTTACCCGGCGCACGTACTCCACGGAAGCCGCCCGAAAAGCGTCGATCTGGTGGGTAGCCCAAAGGTGCGCCGAAAGCCTTTCCGAAAACTGCGCGGGCGCGTTGACCCAATCGATTTGCTCCAGGTCCGGTGACAGCCGCAGCTTGGCGAAAGGCGCGAACTCTTCCCGCCGTTGTTCCGGCGTTAACGGACTCAAATACGTGAATTGATGATCCAGTTCCTTGCGTTCCGCCGGGAATTTCCAGTCATACCCAATCAGCTCCCGCAGCAGCAGCGGAAGAAAGGCAAGCGGCATTTGCCGGAACAGCGCCACATGCTCCTGCGCCGCTTTTCGGGCTTGCGGCGGGTATTTGCTGAATTGCTCCGCTGTTAACTGGCTGGGAAGCATACGATTTATGTGATTTCGCTTAAGGCCTTGCCCTGCGCCAGTTCAGGCGAGAAGCCGAGAACTGTTCCCAACGTCGGCACCAGATCCGTGGATTGCACCGGCCGGTCCACGACCCGGTTCTGCCGCGCGCCCGGCCCCATGGCCAGCATCCAGGTTGTGCGTGAAAGCGCATCGCCGGTCCGGTGATGCTGAAAGCCGTTGCCGCCCGGGTCCATATCGGAGTCCCTGCCGAAGTCCGGTAGAATAAACAGATTGGTTTTACCGGCATACTCGGGATTGCTTTGAATGGCCTGCCAGATTTCCGCGCACAACCGGTCGGTACGCTGAATAGCTTCGAGATAAAGAGAATAAGTGCCCGAATGCGCGATATCGATGTCGTGCAGCGTAATCCACAGCAGGCTCGGCGCGAGCTGGCGCATCAACTGTTTGGCAATGTAAACAGACAGCTCATCCGGACTCGCAAGGCTGCGCGCATGTCCCGCGAAGTCCGTGACCGACAGCTTGAGAAGCTCCGCCATCTCGTGCAGTTCCGCTTCGCTTCCCGCCAGTTGCGGCGTATACATCGGCGTTTCGTAATTGTCACGCAGTAAATGGTCGTAAAGATCGTCCCGGCTGGATTTCGGCAACGCTGACGCCAGCAGCCGCTTCGGCAGGATCACGCCCGCGCCCAATCCTTGCCCATAGGCGCGATTTCCGCTCTCGCCGATAAAGTTAAAGCCATTGCTGGGCGCTACCACCCATGTGTCTGTCGCGGGCCGTTTCAGGTCCTTGCGGAAGTACTCGAACACGGTGGGATACTGCGGCGGCACCGCCGCAAAGTTGTTGAATGTTTCGTAGACTCCGGTCGCCAGGCTAGCCGTAGCTACATAATGGCCCAGAATGCCGCGATTCACGACCTGGGTAAAAAAGGTCGCTTGCGGAAGGAGTTGATTCAGCAGAAAAGGGATGTTCTCCTGGCCTTCCGGCATAAACGTTTCCTGATCGCGCGCGCCGCCGCCAAAGGTGACAACTATCGCCTTTTTGCCCTTCGGCGCAGCCATGCCGAGCCGGGGAGCCGAGCCGAACAGGGTCGCCGCGCCCACGCTTGCGCCCGTAACAGCGCGCAAAAAATCACGTCGGCTAGCGGACACGGCATTCGCAACTTCTCTCGCTGACTGGATGTTCTAGTTTTATCATGAATCATCCAACGTTTCCCGCATGACTAAATTCTTGAGGATCGCCGCGCTCGCCGTGTTATCCCTTTCCTCCGTTCCTGCCAGCCTCGCCCAATCTCCCCAACCGGATTGGTTTCCCAAAAAAGACATGTTGACGGTCGGCGTGTACTACTACCCGGAGGCTTGGCCCGAGTCGCAGTGGTCCCGCGACATGGGCAACATTCACAAGCTCGGCATGGAGTTCGTCCACATGGGCGAGTTTGCCTGGTACTTCATGGAGCCGGAAGAAGGCAAGTTCAATTTCGATTGGCTGGAGAGGAACGTCGATCTTGCCGCCAGGAACGGCATGAAAGTGATTCTTTGCACGCCCAGCGCCACGCCGCCGATCTGGCTGGTGCGGAGTCATCCCGAAGTGCTGATGGTAGACGCGCAGGGCCGCACGATGGACCATGGCAGCCGCGAACAGGCCGACTGGAGTTCTCCGCTTTACCGCGAATACGTCACGAAAATCGACACGGAACTGGCCAAGCGCTTCGGAAACGACCCGCGCGTCTGGGGTTGGCAGATCGATAACGAGTTCAGTCACTACGGAAAAAGGTTCTCCTACTCACCAGCGGCTACAGCTAAATTCCGCGACTGGCTGCGTGAAAAATACGGCACTATCGATAAAGTGAACACCGCTTGGGGCGGCGCGTTCTGGTCGATGATCTATCAGAACTTCGACCAGATCAACATACCGAACACAGAAATGCTGGTGGCCGATCCCAGTCCCCATGCCGTGCTCGATTTCCGCCGCTGGTTCGCGCACGAAACGGCGGATTACATCAGGATGCAGGCTGCCGTTCTGCGGCAGTACTCGAAAAATCAGTGGATCACAACCAACTTCATGGCCATGCATGAGGATGTCGATCCGTCGTTGTCGGCCAAAACCCTGGATGCATTCACCTGGACTCATTATCCGGTGCATGGCGACTTGAACGAAGGTCCGTTGGGATTCCGTCTGGGCAGCCCCGAGGTGATGTCTTTCATGCACGACTTCATGCGCTCCTTTAACGGCATTTCGGGTCCCATGGAACTCCAGCCCGGCCAAGTGAATTGGGGCCAAGTCAATTCCTGGCCGCTGCCGGGAGCGATTCACATGTGGATACTGCGCGCTTTCGGGGCGGGAGCCCGTATGGTCTGCACGTACCGCTATCGCCAACCGCTCTACGGCTCGGAGCTTTACCACAAAGGACTGGCTGAAACCGACGGCGTCACGCCCTCGCCCGGCGGCCGCGAGTACGCGCAGGCCATGCGCGAAGTAACAGAGTTGCGCAAGCACTACAACCCGGACGCGCGCGAGCCGGAGTCTTATGGCAAGCGCCGCACGGCGTTTCTGATCAGCTATGACAATCGCTGGGATATCTCCAATCACAAGCAGACCATCCGCTGGAACACGGAAGAACATTGGATGCGCTACCACCGGGCGCTGAAAAGCATGATGGCTCCGGTTGACGTGATCACCGCGGATCGCGATTTCAGCCGCTATCCGTTTGTCCTCGCTCCGGCATACCAGCTCATCAGCGAGGATCTGGTTGCTCGCTTCAACCAGTACGTTCAAAACGGCGGGCATCTGATCCTGACTTGCCGCACCGGGCAGAAAGATCCGCGCGGCCACCTCTGGGAAGGGCCTTGGGCGCAGCCGATCAACAGCCTGATCGGAGCGAAAATTCCTCTTTATGACCTCCTGCCGGTCGGCGTAAATGGTCAGGTAAAAGCCAACGGCAAAACCTATGCCTGGGGCTCCTGGGGCGACATTCTCGAACCGGACAGCGGAACGCAGGTGCTCGCGCAATACGGCGATTAATTCTATGCGAACCGTCCGGCGGCGGTGACGAGGAAATTAGGGCGCGGAACCGTGACCTACATTGGCGTGGATTCGCTGGATGGCGAACTGGAACGCGCTTTGATGCGTCAGGTGTATCAGGCGGCGGGCGCGGCTCCGGCCAATCTTGCTCCTGGTTTTGTGGTCGATTGGCGCGACGGCTTTTGGGTCGCCACCAACTTCGCCAGCCAGCCCCAAACTGTCCCGGCTCCTGCCAACGCTTCCCTGCTTGTCGGCAACCGCGAAGTTCCTCCGGGCGGCGCAGCAGTCTGGACCGAGCGCTGATTTTTAAGATTGTTCCCGAATGGTGAGAACCTGATTGCTGCCTTGGCTCTTCAGCTCTTGTTTGATGCCGCTGGGCCATCTGATCTCGATACGGTCGATGCTCGCGGCCCCGGCCAGACCAAAGTGCAGCCGCAAATCGTTCTGCGATAAATAGCTGCCCCCGCTGCGGACCTCGCCATACTGTTCATGTCCACCGGCGCTGATCTTGACTCTGGCTCCAATCGCGCTCCGGTTGGAGCGCGTGCCGATCAGCTTCAGGATCACCCAGTGTCCGGGAGGGTTCACCGCCTGCTTCAACAAGGACGGCGGCTCGTTTTGATTGTTCACGGCGATTTCAACCGAACCGTCATTGTCAAAGTCTCCAAACGCCGCGCCGCGAGACGAGTGCTTTTCCCCCAGCGCTGGTCCGGCATGTTCCGAAATATCCCGCATCTTGCCGTTCTTTTCGTTTTCGTAAAGAATGGCCCGGTCCTTGTAATGAACATCGATTCCCAAGCGGTCCACCTCCGGAAAAGCGTGCCCGTTGACAAGCAGCAAATCTTTCCAGCCGTCATTGTTGAAATCGAAGAAGCCGGTGCCCCAGCCGACATACCGCGTGTTGTGGCCGAGACCGGCATCGAGCGTAACATCGTCGAAGTTGCCTTCGCCCCGATTGCGGTACAGCGTTTCAAACTCATCGGAAAAGTTAGTCCGAAAGATGCTCATGTGGCCGTCGCCCGCGTAGTCCGCCCCATCCACGCCCATGCCTGACATTGCCTTGCCGTTGCCGTCGAACGACACACCGCGCAGCAGCGCCTCTTCTTCAAATTTGCCTTTACCCTTGTTGATATAGAGCAGCGAAGGGGTCTGATCGCAAGCCACATAGATATCAGGCAGGCCGTCTTCATTGAAGTCGCCGGTCAGTACGCCGAGTGAGTAGTGACCTTCCGGCTCCGCCACGCCCGATTCCTCCGAGACATCCGCGAACGTTCCATCGCCCTTGTTCCGGTACAGGATGTTGCGGTCGAACGGCAAACCTTTTGGTCCGCAACTCACCGGTATGCCGCGATAAAAGCAATACGGATTCGCGCCCGGTTTCGGCGTGGCGGCGGGATCGAACTTCAGGTAATTCGCCACAAACAGATCCAGATGGCCGTCTCCATCGATATCCGTGAACGCGCAACCCGTGTTGTAGCGAACGCGGGACTGGTTCAAACCCGCGCGCGCCGTTACATCCTCGAACGATTTGCCCTTCGCGTTCCGATACAGATGATTAGCGCCCCAGTATGTGACAAACAAATCAGTAAAACCATCGTTGTTGTAATCGCCCGCGCAAACTCCTTGCGCCCAGCCCGAAGATCGCAACCCGAGCGCGTCCGTCACATCGCGGAAACGGCCTTTGCCTTCGTTGTGATACATGCGGTTGGTTCCGCCCTCGCCTGACAGAACGAAAAGATCGAGCAGGCCGTCGTTATCGTAGTCAATAAAAGCAATGCCGCTGCCGGTGGTTTCGATGATGTACTTTTTGGAAGCGTTTCCTCCATTGGGGAATGACTCGGTAATGCCTGACCTTGCCGCGATATTTTGGAAATCAGGCTGGTAAGACGAGGCGGCTAATGTGAGGATTGCAAAAAGGGTAAGAGCGAGGGCTGGACGCACGTGGCATTAAGTTCGTAAGACGTTTTAGTGCTACTTGCCTACACCTTCCCGCCCATACTTAACCATGGTAAGTCAGTCATCCGCAAGAGCCGAGGTTTGGTTAATCGTCCTCGGATTCGAAACGATCCAACTCGTCCAGGCAGTGACGCAGCGCGGCACGAACCCGCTTTCTGCTCTCCGGGTCCTTGTGCCAAGGTTGCAAAGCGAGCGGTGGATTTGCTGGATCGATGGAAATGACCGGTCCCAGCCCTGCCTCCTGTAGAGCAGGTTTAAGCTCCTCCGGCGCTTGCGCGTTTCCGCCCGAGCAGTAAAATACCGCGCTCGGTCCATACTCGCGCTCGCGCGCTTCGCGCTCTCGTCTTTCGACATCCGCCAGCACGCACAGCAGGCGGGCGAACTCGCGGCGGTGTTCGAGGAGGTCGTACAGAAAGGAGCCGATTTCAGCGGCTGTCGCATACTCTGAAAGCGTCGGATAGTCCTCTGCTGCCGCGGAGTATCCAGCATCGATCATCGTGTTGATCAAACACCACAGAGGCAAGCGCGAATGGCCTAAGGTGATAGATCCCGTGACTCGTCCATCATGAATCACAAAGCCTGGATAATCTTCGGTTATTTTGTCTTCTTGGTCGGATGAATTTTCCGGCATGTTTATAACAATTTCTTAGCGCTCCGGCTGCTTCTCACCCAGCTTTTTCAAAAAGTCCGAAAATTCGCCTTCGGGCGTTTTCTGAAGACGGTCTAAGACTGCTTTCTCTTCCTTGGCTTTGTCCATCTGACCGTCATTGCGGTAAGCCGTCAGCAGATTGTAATGGGCGCTTTCGTTGGCTGGCTGCGCTTGCGTGGCCTGCGTGAGAAGCCGGATCGCTTCCCCATAACTTTTCTCCTGCAAGTACACCTTGGCAAGCGCGATTTGCGCCTGCGCAAAGCGGGGCGAAAGAAGGAGGGCGCGTTCGAAATGTGTCTTCGCATCAGGAGCATTGTTCTTCACGGACGCAATCTGTCCCAGTTGAAATTCGCAAGCGCTGTCTTCCGGGCTCAGTTTCAGTTCCGCTTGGAACTCCGCCGCTGCTCCGTCAAGCGCCTGCGCGTCATGGCTCTGCAGTAAGATAGCTCGTCCCAGCCGGAAGTGCAGGTCCGGCGCGCTCGGATTGAGTTCGATAGCCTTGCGGTACTCAGGAATTGCTTCGGCATAGCGATTTTGCGTTTCGAAGATTTCGGCAGAAAGCTCGTGGACTCGGTAGGAAGCGGGGGTTCGCTGAAACATGGCAAAGGTTGCGTCGTTGAAGGCTTTCATGTGTAGCTTGGCTGCCGTATAAAGTACGTCCGCATCGTTCGGATACTGCCGTTGCAACCTATCGGACAAAGCAAAGGCGCGGGCGTTGTCGCCGGTAACTGTATAGCATTTGACCTGAGCCAAGCCGAGCAAGCGCCGGAGAACCGGATCTGGCGGTTGCATGGCAGCCATGCCGGCGAGAGCTGATGGGCAGTCGTTGGTAGCTGCTTGCGTCAGCGCCAAAAAGGCGGAGCCGATAGGATCTTTTGCGCTTTTCAACTTGGCAAGAGCAAGGGAATAGCGGCCTTCCTTGAACGCAGCAATGCCCTCGTCCGTAACGGACTGCGCACGGACTGCCGCCGTGAAAAGCAAAGCGGTGACCACACTGCGTAATAAATCAGTTTGGCTGAACGTCAAGCTTCTTTTACCGTAGCGCGTCAGCGAAAATGAGTCTTCATGGTGGAGAAGAACAACCTATGTGCCGTCTGCGGTGGACGGGAGTTTGCTGGCTGGTCCATCCTGTGGCCGGATCTGATTCAAGAATGGCAACTGGCCTCCGCACGAAGTCGCCTATGTTGACCGACAACAAGGCTTCCACTGTGTTCGTTGCGGATCTAATTTGCGAACGATGACGCTGGCCCGCGCCATTACCAGGTCGCAGCGCTTCAATGGATTGCTTTCCGAGTGGGTGACCTCCAGCGCGGCCGCGCTGCTCGAAATCAACGAAGCTGGATCATTAACGCCCTTTCTGAGCCGCCTGCGCCGCTATACTTTCGTCTCCTATCCGGAAGTTGACATGCACCGCTTGCCTTTCGCGGACCAATCCTTTGATTTAGTCACTCACTCCGACACTCTCGAACACGTGAAAGATCCTGTGCATGCGTTGACGGAATGCCGGAGAGTTCTTCAACCCGGCGGCTTTCTGGCTTACACCGTTCCGGCGATTGTGGGAAGAATGAGCCGGGATCGTGTAGGACTAGCGCCGTCTTATCATGGCAATTCGCAGGATCGGGCAAACGACATGCTGGTTCATACCGAATTCGGGGCGGATTTCTGGACTTATCCCCTGCAAGCCGGTTTTGGCCTCGTCTCGCTTGTTTCGCTTGAGTTTCCAGCGAGCGTCGCGCTGCTCTGCGAACGGTAGCCTCTCAAAGCCTTGCTAATGCCCTGCGTCGTCCAGCATCAGTTCCGAATTATTAAACCGCCCGTGCCGCTTGCCTTCATAGAGGCGAAAACTTAAAATTGGCGGCGGTCCAGGAGCAATGGTGGGCGGCGGAGCCACTCGTTGGTCCGGTGTCTCCGCAAGATGAGCGCAACGGCCTGATTCCACAATCTGCTGAATGTCTGTCTTCGGCGGCGCTTGTTGCGGATCGCCGGAGAAGAGTACAAAGAAGATAAGAGGTTTTAGCATTGGCGATTAAGCAGGAAGGCTTGGCAGGACGCTTTCATAAATCTCGGCCAGGGGAAGTTCAATGGCAAGACCGGGGAGCGGGATCGCCGCGCTCCGGTCCGAATAGACCGTCAGCAGCCACTGTCCCGTTTCCTGGCGTTGGAACTGTTCCACCTGAACCCGATCCTGCGAAACGCATAGATATTCCCGAAAGGATGGCAGGGTTCGGTAACTCTCGAACTTTTCTCCCCGGTCATAATTGCTCGTGCTCTTAGACAGCACCTCCACAATTAACAAAGGATTGAGCAGAGTGTCGACCTCGTCATCCAAAAACTGCTCGTCTCCGCAGGTGACAGTCACGTCCGGGTAGGTATATAGTTCCATGGGCGACACCCGAACCCGCATGTTCGACCCATAGACTTCATATGGTTTGCCCTGTAATCTTTGATGGAGCGCCACTGTAACATTTCTCGTAATAAGCACATGGCAGCGGCTGGCTCCCGACATGGCGAACACTTCACCGTCGAAATATTCGCTCTTCCACTCAGCCTTCCGTTCCCGTTCGAGATACTCCTCTGGGCTCATGTGTGGTTCCGGTACAGTGGACATCACTAACTATAAATAATAGGCCAAGCGACAAGATGGAGACAGGATTCTAGTGGTGTCCTGAACTTGCGTTATTGAAGCGAACTTAATTCTGTATGGCGGGTCTGAACTTATGGCCAACCCAAGGGCTCACAATGGGGAATACATCGGACCACTGCGATGCGTGCAAAGCACATACTCTCCGATAACGCTGTTTTTCTGGTACGACCCAGAAACAATTTCCGTGTTGCCCGTGAACCGCCCGCTCCAGCCACAGCGCTGGTCGGGCGACCAGAGTTTGAAGCGATGCGATCGGACTGTGGCCAGAGTTCAATCGCAAAGTTGCTCCTTGGTAGCCATTCGTCAGGCGAACGCCTCTGGATTAGCACTCGAGAAATTAGCCGCTGATACTCTCATGAGATGCCCACCCTCACACAGGTTCAGCTACCGGTTCCTAAGAGTTGGGAGGAGTTTGAGGACATCGTCGTCTCCGCGATCAACGCCCTCAATCCGACCAAGAGGCCTCAGAAGTACGGACGGAGCGGCCAGGATCAGAATGGTGTTGACATCTTTTTCGAGGACTATCTAACGTTATCCACCGGCGTACAGTGCAAATGCGTAAAAGAGATCGACTTTAAGACTATTAAAAACGAGATAGCTAAGGCTGAACAGTTCTCGCCCGCGTTAAACTCCTACATTATCGCGGTTACACTGTCACGCGATGCAAAGGTCCAAAAGCAGGTCAATCAGCTGTCGGCTCAAAGATCAGCAGCTAAAAAATTCAGGGTGGGCATTTGGTTCTGGGAAGACGTCGAGTTCTTCCTTTCCCGTGATCCCAACGAGCTTGCACGGCATTATCCTCAGATGTTTGCTGCCATAACGGCGCCAATGGCTAGACGAGATGGTACTCAAAACGACGTCGCCCGTCGGTGTGTAGAAGCGCTTAATGAGCTGTGGGCTTTTAGGCATCGCTTTGTGCCTCGCATGCGGCACCCCGACATGGACTGGGACGAGGCGCTTGAAGACATCGCCTTGGACCTAAACAACCATGCAGCGTTCTTGCACGATGCCATCGGACGCATGGGTGCCATTCTCCCTCACGAGGTGACCGATCTGCTTCAGAGCGCGGCAGCGGAAGCGGAGCAAGGAGCCTTTGGAGTATCTCTGACCGATGACTTCGAAGTACCAAGGAAAGCGTGCAAGGCCGCTGGACGGATGTATGATCTGCTGACCGACGCTATTAACCAAATTCGTGCCCATCTAATCGATCTCGGCGTACCTCTGGAGTAATCAACTGGTAGCACTACTTCCGACGGCTTTGTATCGATAACCCGGTCCTAGCGGCTCTCCGAGCAGTTCGTCAGCCACTCGGAAACTACTCTGCCCGACATCGGACTATTTAACGCACTTAGCAGAAAATGATGGTTTTAGTATTACAACCAGATTAATGAGGAGTTTACACCAACACTCTGACTCTTCTCATCGGTCAACGCAGCTTTAGGCCACTACCAGGATTCTCGTTCTCACCGGTTGCTGAGTTCCTGTAAAGCGTGCTGCGCGATGGCGCTGTCTGGCTTGCGGTCCAGCAATTGTTGCATGGTCTGGCGCGCCCGGTCGAGCTGTCCAAGCTGCGCGTAAGTTCGTCCTAAATTCAAATACAGCATATCTTCGTCGGGCGCAACCCGTATGCCGTAAGTGAAAGCGGCAATGGCGTCGTTCACTTTGCCGCTTTGGATGTACAACGCGCCTAGATCGTTCACGGCGTCCGCGTAATCCGGCTTCAAAGTGATGGCTTTTTCAAAGAAGGGACGCGCCTCGTCCAGGCGATTCTGCTTGGCCAGCGCCAGCCCCAGACCGTAAGTGGCTTCCGGCGATTGCGCGTCAACCCCGAGCGCCTGCCGTAAATACTTCTCCGCTGTGTCGAAGCGTTGTTGATCCAGATGGATTTGCCCAACCAGCGCCAGCACGCGGGCGTTTTGCGGAGTTCGTTGCAGCACTTCTTCCAGATAAGGAAGAGCTTGCGCCGGATAACCGGACCACAGGAAAGCAGCGCCGAATTTGAAGAAATCACGGCGCGGCTGGACAACATAATTGCCTCCGAAGGGCAGCGCGAGTTTTTGATAATCGCCTGCTTTGGCGAGATCGGCCTTGTATTGCTCAGCTGTCGGTATTGCGGAGTAGATCTTGATAGCTTGGCCCGCGCCGTTTAATAAAAAAGCCAGCGGTGTAGTTAGCGTGGTTCGCCAGTCAAACAGATAACGGCGGAATACTTCCCATTGGCGGCGCCGGTCTGCGGGTGCTCCGGCAAAATCAATGACATTGGTTGCGACGCCCGGCAGCTTTGGCTTAGCCTCCCCGTTCAGCAGCAGCAACAGCCCCGGCCCCCGTTGCGGTTCCGGCAGCGGTAGCGGCTCGGCGAACCACGTGTCGTGCAGCGCCAGATTATTGTCCGCTTTTATCGCTTGAGCGGGCAGGGAAGCGGACAAGTGAAAATCCTTGGACTTCACTTCCGCTGACCCTTCAACAACAAAGTAAGTCTTGCCCGCTTCCAGATCATGCAACTGCTGGACTGTTCCGGAAGGCCAGGTGATTTGGACTTCCTTGACGGATTGCGCCTGGCCCAAGCCGAAAATCATTCGCTTGCTGTGCTGCGACAGAAAACCGGAACCGGCGTCAAGCCATTTCGTTTGGCCGTCGGCTTGTACTCGCGCGCCGATAGCGTCCCGATTCGATTTCGTGCCTGCAAGTTGAAACGCTATGGATTGCCGTCCGCTGGCGCAGTTGTTCTGTAGAACGCGCACCTGCGGTCCTAACCGGCCTTTCAGGATGATATCCGGCCTGCCGTCGCCGTCAAAATCAACAACCGAGAAAGCGCGGCTGTCTTGGGCGAAGTCCAAACCGCTGACGCCTGAAAAGTCGAAATACCGGTCGCCGCGCCGGAGGTGCAGCACGTTCGGCTCATGGCCGTTCCAACTGTAATCTTCGCGCACGAACTGGTTGATGGCGTTCCAGCTGTTCTGATAAGCGGAGGACGCTTGCGCGGTGGTCGGTGATTTCGCCACCACTTGCCGCCAGAAAAAGCCCATCAAATCCTGTGAGGAGGTGTTGGTCAGCATGCCGCAGGTCACGAAAATCTCTGGATGCCCGTCGTTGTCCAAATCATGTCCGCCGGAGGACCAGGCCCAGCGTCCGAAAGCCGCGTGCTGCTGAACGCTGACATCCTCGAAAGCGCCGTTCCCGGCATTGCGATACAGCGAATTCCCCCGCGTGTGCCGCCCGTAAGCCTCCTCCCCGGCGGTGCCTTGCGCGGGCGCGAAGTGTCCGTTGTGAATCACGCGCTGGCCCGCGTCCGACCACATGTTGGCGACATACAAATCGGCTTTGCCGTCGCCGTCGTAGTCAAACCAACTGGCGCTCATGCCGGGGCCGATGTCTTCCACCCCCGCCTGTCGCGCGAGATCTCGAAAATGGCCGTTCTTGTTGACATAAAGGTTCTTACGGCCAAAATCGTTCGCGACATATAGATCCGGCCAGCCGTCGTCATTGAAGTCGCACCACGCGGGAGCAAAGCTGAACCGGTTGTTGTTCTCCTGGATGCCGGTTTCTTCCGTGCAGTCTTCGAGAAAACCGCTGCCGTCCGCGTTCAGCCGATTGCGAAACAGGAAATTCGGCGGGCCGTTTTGCGCGTCGTGGTACGGCGAGGCGTAGGTGTACTGAGCTTCGCTTTGAAAGTAAACGTAGCAGCAGAGATACAGGTCGAGCTTGCCGTCGCGGTCGAAATCAGCGGCGGCCATGCCGGTAAAGCCGCCCTTGGGAGCGTTCGCAAAGCGGAAAGCATCGGTTCGCAGTTCGAATCGATTGCCTTTGTTCACAAAAAGAACAGGACCACCGCTTCGCAGCACGATCAAATCCTGACGCCCGCTGTTTCGAAGGTCAAGGAAAAGCGCCGCTGAGGTGTCATCCAAAATGCCGACCGCCCAAGTATCCGTGATGTCGGAAAGCGTTCCATCCGCGTGAAACCTGTAAAGCCGATTCGGCAAGCCTCCCGGCTGGCACACGTAGACTTCATCCAGCCCGTCATCATCAATATCTCCGACGGCAATGCCGTTGCTGCCGTAGATGTCAATGCCGGTAGCCGGATCGAGTCGAGCGCGCCAGTAAGGCACGCCGCGCGATAGCTGCGCACGGAAGGACTCGACTATTTCGAAAGCTGCCGCTGTCACATCGCGGAAATGCGGCTGCGAGGCGGAAGCAACGTGCTCCTCCAGGGGCGAAAACGCCAGGAGCTTTTCTCCGTCCCAGGTTTGCTGCCAGCGACCTGTGCAATACCGCAGTTTTCCGTCTTGTTCGCTCGCGATTTCGTAGCGCACGATCCCCTCCGGCAGCGGATAAAACTGAGCGCGCCGGATTGTCCCAAGCGACCGCACCCACCGTTTCCAGCCTTCCGCAATGTTCCCGTCCGATTGGTCGAAGCGCGCCGTTTTCAGATCCGGGGCCAGTTTCTGGTATTCGCGAGGGCAGGGCGAGCGGCCCTTGGTGTTCGGACTGAGCGGGAGCGCCAGGGTTTCCAGCGCCCGGTGCAGGCTTTCCCGAATCCGCATGGCGGTTTTCTCTTCCGGGAAATCGTCAAGTCCCGGCTCGATGAATTTTTGCAGTCCCAGGTAGGGCGGCTCATGCTTGGTTTCGGCGGCTGTCTGCCGGGCGAGCACCGGTGCGCAGGTAAGAGCCGGAAGCGCCGCCGCCGAAGCCAGAAACTCGCGCCGTGAAAACCGTTGAATGCGCTTCACTGCTTTTTGCCGCCGGTTTCGATAATTTTGAGCGTCTGGTTCGCCGGCGTTTTGCCGATGCTCTGCGTAATTCCGCTCGGCCAGCGGATTTCAATGCTGTCGGCTTCCCTTGCCTGTCCGAGGCCGAAATGCAGCGTGAACGAATTTTGCGAGTAGTAACTGCCGCCGCTCATCACTTCATCCATCATCTTGCGGCTGGCGGCGGTGACGGTAACTCTTGCCCCAATCGCGCTCCGGTTCGATTGCTTGCCCGTGAGGGAAAGATTAAGATAATTTCCGTGCGGGCCGTTGTTCTTCAAAACGCTCGGCGCGGCGTTCATGTTCACCAGCACAATCTCCGGTCTTCCGTCACCGTCCAGGTCTCCCGCCGCTAGGCCGCGAGCGGATCGGGGCGTTCGAAACCCAGGACCGGCTTCGTCCGTCACGTCCTTAAATTTGCCGGAGCCGAGATTGTGAAACAAAACGGTCGGTTGCAGATATGTGTCGCCGAGACTCTTGCCTTCCACCTCGGGATAAACATGCCCGTTGGCAATCACCAGGTCGCGCCATCCGTCATCATCCACGTCAACGAAGGCCGTGCCCCAGCCGAGCAGTTGCCTTTTGCTCAAGCCCGCTTCCCGTGACATGTCGGTAAAGAACTTGCCGTCGTCATTGTGATACAGCGAGGTCAGGTCACCGGAAAAGTTGGTTTTCGCGATGTCCAAAAATCCGTCTCCGTCATAATCGGCCACCGCGATGCCCATGCCTGCCTGCAAATCGCCGTCGTAGTTCAGGGCCACGCCCGCTTCCACGCCGCGCTCCTCGAAAGTGCCGTTCCGCAGATTGTGGAACAGCAGGCTGCGCGTCATGTCGCACGCGACATACAGATCCGGCCAGCCGTCGTTATCGAAATCGGCGGAAACCACGCCCAGGCTGTACCGTCCACCCGGTTTCAAAATACCGGCTGCTTCGGAAACATCGGTAAAGGTGCCGTCCCGATTATTGTGATACAGCGCGTTGTGCGCCAGCGGAAGACCGCGCGGGCCGCACATGACGGGAATGCCTTTCCATTGGCAGTAATCGCCGTCGCCGGGACGGGGCGTTTTGCTCAGATCCAGGTCAACATAGTTAGAGACGAAAAAGTCGAGGAAGCCGTCGCGGTCATAATCGAGAAATCCGCAGCCGGAGCCGTAACGGATGCCTGTGACCGGAAGCTTGGCTTTTTCGGTGACGTCCTCGAAGGCGCCGTTGCCTTTGTTGCGGTAAAGCACGTTATGGCCGTAGTAGGTGACGAGAAGATCGGTGAAACCATCATTGTCGTAATCGCCCGCGCAGACGCCCTGCGCCCAACCCTCGCGGCTGAACCCGGCTTGCGCGCCTACGTTCTTAAACCGGCCGTTGCCTTCGTTGTGATAAAGCTGCGGTAAGGCAGCGCCCTTGGCCGAGCCGTCCAGTCGCGTGCCGTTGGCAATGAAAACATCATTCCGGCCATCATTGTCGTAATCGAAAATGGCCGCGCCGTTGCCGGTTGTTTCCAGGATGTAATCTTTGCGGGTTAAGCCGCCGTAAACGTTTTTGTCCGTTAAGCCGAAAGCAGCGGCAACGTCCTGAAAATCGGCAAACGTACCGAGAGCCAGCACCGAAACGCTCAGGCAAAGGAGAAACAACGGATGCCGCACACGATTGAATGATACGGGTGGGAAATTAAATCCGCTCACCGGCGCATGCCTGATCCTTTCGCAAGAAAGTCTTCGGAATCGCTCCTTCACCGACTAACTCGAAGGTTCCGAAGTCTTTACACCACTGATGGTCTGGCAACTCCGGATTCGTATTGATCCATGCCAATTCCATGCCAATAATGATGTCAAATCCCTCGCATCAATCTCTCGAATCCGGACACGAT
>JAABUZ0100005097.1_pt1 | contig 17529 bp, 14 predicted proteins | sample 5562091 | NCBI WGS metagenome assembly JAABUZ01 (sample SAMN12813069, study PRJNA571459) | rock metagenome | isolation source: Antarctica rocks | place: Antarctica: Victoria Land, Linnaeus Terrace sud | collected 2015-12-21
CCTTCAAAGCCTTCCTGATCGATGAGGCATGGTCCTTCCTCAAGAACAAGGTGATCCGGGAGTACGTCACCGCCGCCCAGAACACATGGCGGAAGCACAACGCCGCCATGATCCTCGCCACGCAGTCCATCAAGCAGCTTGCTGAAGCGGGGATGCTGGCGAACATCGCGGAGAGCTGCCCGACCAAAATCTTCCTCTACAACCCCGAGATGGACCGCAAAGTGTACGCCGAGGCGTTTCGCCTGAACGACACGGAGCTGGAGTTGATCGCCGACCTCGTACCCCCCGGCGAGATGCTGATTCGCAAGGCGCAGTCTTCCAAGAAGGTGAAGCTAAACGTCGATTCGGTTTCCTACTGGATCGCCACCAGCAGCGTTATAAGGATCTTCAGAACGGAGCCAACTCTAGTGTTTCGGCATGGACGTGGGCAAGATACATTGCGCTTAGCTATCTCTAGTACAGATGATCTAGTCTGTTTGCCTCCATTGCGATCAAGGTGAAAAGAAGGTAGGTTGCGAGGACGATGCGTGTCTCGGGTTTGAAGTCGTTCTGGCCGGGAGTTGCAATGGTGGTTGCGCTCGGATGTGCGAAAGGGTGCCGAAGAGGCGCGCCGCCGAGCATCGCGGTGATTCCGCGGACGTCGGGGACGATTCTTTGGGAGCCGGAGGACGTGGGCGCACAGAAGGCAGCGGAGGAGCTGGGGGAGAGGATCTACTGGAATGCATCGACGCGCGAGGATGATGTGGACGGGCAGATCGCGCTTGTGGACCGGGTGGCTTCGGGGCGATACCGGGGGCTGGTTCTGGCTCCGGACCATTCGCTAGCGCTGATTACGCCGGTGCGCCGGGCGCTGGCAACGGGGCTGCCGATCGTGATTGTGGGATCGCCTCTGCCGATTCCGGCGAATGAGAATCTTGGGTACATCCTGAACGACGAGGAAGAAGGGGGAAGGCTGGCGGCGGAGCGGGTGGCCGAGCTGATCCACGGGGAGGGGGAGGTGGCCGTGACGGGGATCGATCCGGACATTTCGGGGATCATGGTGCGGGCGCACAGCTTTGAGCAGTATCTGACGAGGCACTCTCCGCAGATCCGAATTTCGGTGCGCAGGATGGGGACGTTCAACTTCGCACATGAGCAGAAGGGTGCGGAGGAGGTGTTGCGAGAGAATCCGGGGCTGAATGTGATTGTTGCACTGACATCGGCGTCGGCGCGGGGGGCGGTGTCTACGATTGAAAGCAGCAGCCGGAGCCGGGCGGTCAAGGTGATCGGCTTTGATCCGGATTCGCTGCCGTTTGAGAATGCGAGTCTTGACTCGATGATTGTGCAGAACACGCGAGGGATGGGAGAGCGAGCGATCCGGGTGATCCATGCGAGGGCAGGGGGACAGCCGCTGCCGGCACGGATCGTGTTCAAGCCGGTGCTGGTGACGCGCGCGAACCTCGGCAGCGCAGTTGAGATGCTGTATGCCCGATGGCAGCCGGGGGCGGCGCAGTTGCGGTGGAGCGTGACACCGTGACTACGGATCAAGCGGCGCGGAGACGGACGCTGGCGGGGTGGGTGGCTGGAGCGCTGTTGGTGCTGGGGGTGTGCAGCCTGCTCGTGTATTGGCACAGCTCTGGCCGGGGTCTGCCGTATCGGGACTCGTTTCGGAAGGGCGAGGCGGATGAGTGGAAAGCGCTCGGGGGGACGTGGGAGCTGGCGGATGGGTCGATGCGGAACGATTCGGACGAGCGCGGCGCCAAGCTATTGACCGGGTCGTCGCGATGGAGCGACTACTCGATTGAAGCGGATGTGATGCTGCTGGGACTGGGCGGTGACGCCGGGCTGGTGCTGAGGACGAGCGATGAAGAGCAGGGGGTGGACGCGTATACGGGGTACTACGCCGGTCTTCGTACACTGGACGACTCACTCCTGATTGGCCGGGCCGGCCATGGGTGGGTGGAGATGAACCAGAAGCTGAAGCTGGAGCAGCGGGCGGTGCGGGCGTCACAGTGGTACCACCTGAAGCTGCTGGCGTATGGATGCCAGCTGGCCGCGACGGCGACGACGCTGCCGCAGCGTGAGGGGACCACGATCGCGATCACGGATGAGGCGTGTATACGGACGGGGCGGGCCGGTTTGCGGTCTTATGCTTCGGGAGGTGTTTGGCGCAACATTGCGATCCGCCCAGCAAAGCAGGCGGACCTGGCTGAGATGCTGGAACTGGCGGGGAGGCGCGAGTCCGCCTTTGAGCAGAGCCGGTCGAGCGAAGGGCAGAACCCGTGGAATCTGTATGCGACCTCGTCGGGCACGGCACCGCAGGTGCTGCCTCCGAGCCCGAACGCTCAGCCGATCAGCAGCCTCCGCCTGGCGTCGATGTCGAAGCCGTTAACGGCGACGGTGCGGGGCGGGGTGGTGCTGGCCTCACCGGCCCTGTACGTGCAGGATGCGAGCGGCGGAGTGGCGGTGCAGCAGAGGACGGCGCAGCCGTTGAAGGTTGGGGACGAGGTGGAGGTGACGGGCACGGTTCTCGCGGAGGCGTTCAGTCCAATGCTTGAGCAGGCCACGGTGCGAGTGCTGTGGGAGAACACGCCGACGCCGCCTGTGTCGGTGACGGCATCGCAGGCGGCGACGGGGGCATTTGATGCGACCTTTATCGAGGTGGAGGGGCGGTTGACGGGAAAGCAGCGCGGACCGGACGACAGCCTGATCTTCAGCTTTGATGCGGGGCCGCAGTCATTCCGGGCGGTGATGAACCGGGGTCGAGGCGACACCCTGTACGGCAGATTGAAGCCAGGGAGCATGCTGCGGCTTCGCGGAGTGGCTGTGTCGAACCCGATGTACACGCACGATCTGGTGCCGTTCGCGCTGCTGCTGCGATCGAGCGACGACGCCGTGGTGCTGGCCGGGCCGCCGTGGTGGAGTGCAGGCCATCTCGTCGCGGTTCTGCTGCTGATTCTGCTGCTGGCGGTGGTGGCCAACTTCGTTTATCAACGTGTGGAGAGCTGGAGGCTGAGAGCCGTGCTGGAAGAGCGTGAACGGATGGCGTACGAGATGCACGACACACTGTCGCAGAGCTTTGCGGGCATCGGGTTTCAGCTGAAGGCGATCCGCGAGAGCATGCCTGCGGAGCTTCCGCAGCTGCACCAGCAGCTCGATCTTGCGAGCGAGTTGGTGCGGCACAGCCACGAGGAGACGCGGCGCAGCATTGCTGTTCTGCGACCGGAGCAGCCGGGGTCCGACGGTCTGCTGACGGCACTCCGCGAGTGCGCCAATCGACTGGTCGAGGGTGGTTCTGTGAAGATTGTGGCCACCTGCACGGGCGATGTAGCGAAGACGCCGTTCCGGGTTGCCGACACGCTTTACCATATTGGCCAGGAGGCGCTCGCGAACGCGGTGCGTCATGCGCGGCCTGCTACGCTCGAGATCGAGCTGGCGTTCGAGAAGGGGCTGGTGCATTTACGTGTGAGGGACGATGGGGGCGGATTTACGCCGAGTGACGAGCTCCCGGGTTTTGGGCTCCGCAGCATGCGCAGGCGCGCCGCGAGCGTTGGGGCGATGCTCCAGATCAGCAGCGTGCCGGGAGAGGGAACTGAGGTCTGGGTCCGATCCGGGCTGAAGGCGCCAGGTGCTTTGAGACCGCGAATCGCCCTTTCGCCGAAACGTTTCTGGAGGCAAATACGCCATGTTGCAAGCACCGGCAGGCCCTATCCGAATACTTATCGTGGATGATCACCCCGTGGTGCGGGCGGGGCTGGCCAGTATGCTGGGAACACAAGCGGAGCTCGAATTGATCGGGTCTGCGCCGAGCGGTGAGGACGCGCTCCGGATGCTGGAGGAGAGCTGCCCGGACGTGGTGCTGCTTGACCTCCGGATGCAAGGGATGAGCGGGGTGGAGGTGCTGCTCGCGCTGAAGGCTGCCGGGACAAGCGCGCGCGTCATTATCCTGACCAACTACGAGACCGACGAGGACATCTATCGCGCGGTGCAGGCGGGAGCGCAGGGGTACCTGCTGAAGAACACTTCGCTGCGGGAGATGGTGGAGGCGATCCGTGCCGTCCATGCCGGAAGGCGCTATATCCCGTCCCATATTGCTTCGCGCCTGGCGGAGCGCATGGTGCGGACAGAGTTGACTGCGCGGGAGCTCGAGATCCTGAAGCTTCTTTCCAAGGGGCCGACCAACAAACAGATCGGCCATGCGCTTGGCATCAGCGACCACACGGTGCGCAATCACGTGCTGAAGATCATCGAGAAGCTGGAGGTGGCGGACCGGACGGAGGCTGCGACTACGGCCATCCAGCGTGGGCTCATCACGGTTGAGAACTAGTCTGCCTCGATTGGTGACGGCTTGGCCGATTTCCATAGTTCATGTGAACTATAGACCGGAGCCAATCTCCGAGCTGAAACTGTTTGGAGCATTTCGCTGAGGGTCTGGAGAGAGATATGGCACCGATCGAACGTAGAGATCTGTTGAAGCTGCTGGCGGGTGCTGGAACCGGATTCGCACTACACCCGCATCTGGCGTACGGGCTGGACGCGAAGAAGGCCGCGGCGCAGACAGGGGTCTCTGATGCGGGAGCGCCACCTGTTGCGCGTGGGGCTTTCAAGAATCGGGCGCCGCTTGCGCCGAACGCATTTAACATGCTTCCCCTCGGGTCGGTTCGACCGACGGGCTGGCTGCGGCGGCAGCTCGAGATCCAGGCGACGGGGCTGGGCGGGCATCTCGATGAGACCTGGGCGGATGTGGGCAACAACAGCGGGTGGCTGGGAGGGACGGGAGAGTCTTGGGAGCGCGGGCCGTATTTTCTGGATGGGCTGGTGCCGCTCGCGTATCTGCTTGACGACGACCGGCTAAAGGCCAAGGCGCAGCGGTACATCGAATGGACGCTGACGCACCAGGCTGCGGATGGGATGATTGGGCCGGCGAGCAACAACGACTGGTGGCCGCGGATGGTTATGCTGAAGGCTCTGGCGCAATACGAGGAGGCGACGGGCAATCCGCGGGTGATTCCGGTGCTTTCGCGCTACTTTGCGCACCAACTGGAGGCGCTGCCGGGCCGGCCGCTGCGCGACTGGGGCAAGTTTCGGTGGCAGGATAATGCGCTGGTGGTGATCTGGCTGTACAACCGCACGGGGGAACCGAAGCTGGTCAATCTGGCGCGTCTGCTGCACAAGCAGGGGTTCGACTGGCAGGCCGACTTCGCCGACTTCAAGCATACGCAGGCGGTTACGCGGGAGATGATCAAGCTGAACGAGAACCACGGGCTGGGCGACTATGCGCTGTCGACGCATGGGGTGAATAATGGGCAGGCGCTGAAGGCGGCTCCGGTGTGGTCGGTGATTTCGGGAAGTGAAGCCGACCGGCGGGGGCTTGCACAGATGCAGGCGGCGCTCGACAAGTACCACGGTCTGCCGAATGGGATGTTTTCGTGTGACGAGCACTTTGCGGGGCGGAATCCGTCGCAGGGGTCGGAGCTGTGCACGGTGGTAGAGGCGATGTTCTCGCTCGAGCAGTCGCTGGCGATCCTGGGGGATGCGGCGATCGGCGACCGGCTGGAGCGGATTGCGTTCAACGCGCTGCCGGGCACGTTTACCGATGACATGTGGGCGCACCAGTACAACCAGGAGCCGAACCAGGTAGAGGTGAGCCTCCATCGCAAGCCGTGGACGACGGATGGGCCGGAGTCGAATCTGTATGGCCTTGAACCGAACTTCGGCTGCTGCACGGCGAACTTTCATCAGGGGTGGCCGAAGTTCGCGGCGAGTTTGTGGATGGCATCCGGAGACGACGGTATGGTGGCGGCGGCGTACTCGCCGTGCGAGGTGCGCACGATGATCGGCGGAAAGGCGGTGCATGTCATTGAAGAGACGGACTACCCGTTCCGCGGAGCGGTTCGGATCACGGTGAATCCGGCAGCGAAGGTTAAGTTCCCGCTTCGGTTACGAATCCCGGCGTGGGCGGACGGAACGGTGGTCAAGGTGAACGGGACCGAGGAGACGAGGCCGGCGGTGGCGGGCTTTGCGCGGATCGACAGGACGTGGGGGGAAGGAGATGTGGTTGAGATTGCGTTCCCGATGACGCCCAAGCTTTCGACGGGATATCGTGAATCGGTTTCGGTGGAGCGAGGCCCGCTGGTGTTTTCGTATCCGATCGCGGAGGACTGGGTGAAGCTGCGGAGGCGCGGCATGACGACGGACTGGCAGGTGTTTCCGGCGTCTGAGTGGAATTATGGGTTGGTGGTCGGAGATACGGCGCACACGTTGACGTCGGAGGAGCATCCTGTGGGCGGATCTCCGTTTGCGTTGAACGGAACGCCGGTGACGCTGCAGGTCGCGGCGCGCAAGGTTCCGTCGTGGCGCGCGGTGGATGGCGTGGCTGATCCGGTGCCCGAGAGCCCGGTCGCGAGCGAAGAGGCACAGGAGACGATCACGCTGGTTCCGTATGGGGCCGCAAAGCTTCGTATCACGGCGTTTCCGCGGGTCAAGAGCTGACGGGGTACCGCCTCGCGCAGCCTGGGCGCGGGCTTGGAGACGCTATGAACACGATGAAACGGCGATCCTTTCTGGCGTTGCTCGCGTCCGCGTCGGCCAGCACAGCTCTCGATCCGATCGTCTTCGGCAGGGATGTGCGCCGGGGCTCGTATCGCGCAGCTCGGATCCTGAATGAGTACAGCGCGTTTTTGCCAGGGGAGCGGGAGGCGTTGGCGAAGGCTCCGACGATCTCGGAGGCGAGCTCGACAGGGGCGCGCCTGTCTGGCTCGGCGACCGGACGTGTGCTGCCAGTGGGCGAGGCAGTCGACGGATGGCGTCTGGTGGCGATTGCCGATATGAACGGCACGCCGACTGCCGTGTTTGAGAGACATGTTACGCACCGGGGAGCGATCGCCTACGTGACCGTAGACCGGGGCACGATTGCGCTGATCCCCAAAGGCGTTGGCGATCTCTCGAAGATTCGGCCGAGGGAGATTGCTGCTCCGTCCGAGGCGCAGCTGCGGCGGCCGGCGAAGTACATCCCGGGTCCGGATGTTCCGGGAGAGTACATCCTGCGTTCCAGCGATGATCCTTGCTATGAGAATGTCGCGGCGCTGGGGCCGGAGTTTATCGGATGGACGCTGGTGGCGAACGAGCAGGGCGGACCGGAGCGCTCGCTATTTTTGGAGCCGGACGGGACATCGAGAGAGTTGAATAACAGCCCGGCGCAGGCGGCGTGGGCTCCCGATGAGCTGAGCGCGGTTCTCGATCCGAAAGAACTCTTCCCCAACGACAATGCGCAGCTCTGGAAGTATGAGAAGGGCTTTAGCAAACGCACGCTGCTGGGCGGGTACACGCCCACGGCGGACATTGGCGTGTGGAACCAGCAGTACGGCTGCGGGTATGAGGCGATGGTTCTGCTGCCGGAGGGTGGGGACGCACGGCCGATTGCGCGGGTACGGATCATGATGCCCGATGACCAGGTGACGGCGGGCATGCATGTCTACCGCGACGGAGCGAACCGTGCCTTTTTGGAGCGATACGTGAACTGCGGTCCACAGCAGTTCTTCTCTACGCTTGCAGGCATATGGAATCGGTGGAAGAGGTTTTTTGAGGATTCGATGCCGGTGTCGATTCCGGACGAGTGGCTGCTGGAGAGCGCGCGCGCCGGCATCATGCTGTCGCGGTGCAGCTATCGCGGGCTCGAGCCGACGTACCAGATAGGAGAAGGTGCTTACACAATGATTCCGGAGCGCAGCCACGCGTTGTTCCCGGTTGCACAGTACGAGTTTATCTGGGCGCAACAGCTGTGGGGGCTAACGGCTTCGAGCGATGAGTACTTCCAGTTCTACCTCGACAAGTACATCCTTCCTGACGGCAACTTTCAGTACAACGTGCAAGACCAGGCGGAGGCGCCGCTCAATGTTGGATTGTTTCTGGCGAACTCGGCACGGGGGTACCTCTACCGGCGCGATGTCGATGTGTTTCGGAAGAGGCTTCCGGTGCTCCGGCGCATGGCCGACTACGTTCTGAAGCGGTACGAATACTCGAAGCAGAGGTTTGTGCTCGGCGATCCGCACTATGGTTTGCTGTGGGGTTCGCCGGAGGCGGACCTCGGCGACCCGCACAACGAGTACCCGGACGCGCATCCCTTCTACTACCAGAACGCGGCGGGCGTGTGGCGCGGCATGCACGACCATGCGCTGGCGCTGGCTGCCGCCGCCACGGTCGATCCGTCGCTCGCGGCCGAGGCGAAGCGCTTTATGGAGATTGCGACGGAGATGCGGGCCGACATCCAGCGATCGCTTGAGAAGACTTTGAAGGCGATGAGCCCGGAGATGAAAAGTGCGGAGATCTCACCGTTTACGCCCGAGGACACGCACCGCCATCCCAAGGATCTGTTGAGCTACGAGAACCATCGTTTCATGCAGGACTGGTTTTTGGCCGATTGGGGCGATCGCACCCTCGATCTAGGACACCTGAAGCACCGGTCAATTGCAGGCATGGAGAGGGTCGGACTCCACATCGATGGCGGTGCGCAGAGGACGTCCAACTTCATGGAGCATGGGACGCTGGCGGTAAAGATCCGGCAGGAGAACTACCGGTCGTTTCTGCTGACGTTGTACGGCTTGGTGTGCTTCGCGGCGGACTCGGGCAATAGGTACTCGCCGGAAGATGCGCTGATCCCGGGAGGATATGCGGGCGAGGGCAACAAGTATGGCTGGTCGGCAGTGGTGAACTCTGTGTTGCAGCCGACGCTGGGGCTGCGCTGGCTGCTGTGCTACGAGGAGAGCGATGCGGATGTGTGCCATTTGCAGAAGGCTGCGCCGAAGCACTGGTTCGAGGCGGGCGAGCGCATTTCGGTGGAGCGATGCCCGACACGCTTTGGCACTCTCGGCTGGGAGACGGAATCCCTGCCGAATCGCCAGTGGCGCGTGCGCCTTACGCTGCCGCCGAATTTCTCTGCCGTGCTCAGGATCTACATCCGTCCCCAAGATGGCCGCGGCCTTGCGACGACTTCGCTGGGCAGCATCGAAAGCGATTGTGTGAGGCTGGGTAGCGAAGTACTTGCGGGAAAGGGCAGCCTGGAGCTTAGCATCGGATAGTCTAGGTCCCTAATGCCTGGGTTATGTTATGTCTCGCCGGAGGTGGTCAGAAATACTCCGGCGCGAGTACTTTTACGCAGCTACACCCGTGTTGCTGCCAAGCTGATCTCTATCCGGCGGCTACACCGCGTGTTGCCGCTCGTTAGAAATTCTACTGAGCGCCTACACGCGGTGTTGGTGCTCATTAGAAATGACCGGGTAGCTAGCCCATTAGTCTGGCATCGGCCGTTTGCCGACGACATTAGCGAGCCAAACCGCCTCGTTGGCGCGATGGGAAAGACAGAATTGTCCCTCAGAACAATCTTTCGCATCCAGATTACGTTCATTGGAAACGCACGAATGATGTCTTTGAACCGTTCAAACAGTGCATCAAGGATCTCCTCTTTGCTGGCTATCACGGGGTCAATCTGCGTCACCTGTCCTTGGCGCGCTAAACTGCCGAGTCATCTTAACGTCTCGCTATTATCCGCGGTTCTTATCAAAGCGGTCCCAAAGGCGCATTTGGCCGATACGAAAGTCTTTCAAGCCAGGTCCGCTTTGGCGGCGTCCATTTTTGTAATTCAACGCTCCTGCTGATTGGCAAAGAGCGATACGAGACCAAGGTCCCCTCAGGATTAGTCCGCCTGTCGCCTCTAAACGCACGAGTTCTGGCCCGATCTGTGTGGAAGCTTGTTGATGTGACAAGGGCTATCGGCGAGTGAAGAACCTCATGCGCGCGTCGGTTACTGCCCTCGTCGATTGCGGTGAGGCACAGACGAGGAACCGACGCACTACACTGAACTAGTCTCGTGCAGCCCACTCAAGAACAGCAAGACGCAGCCGATCTCTTCTCCACCCGGGGCAATCTGCGCATCGACGCTTACGCCGGCGCGGGGAAGACGTCCACGCTTGTGCTCCTTGCTGAGAGCAGAAGGACCCAAGCGCTGTACCTCGCGTTCAATCGTTCCATTGCCGCGGAGGCCAAGAGCCGCTTTCCTGCTCACGTCCGCTGTGCCACAAGTCACTCGCTCGCGTTCCGTGGTGTGCGCAGACACCTTGGCTACTCGGAGTGGAAGCTGACGGAAAAGCTAAGCGCACAGGGGATCGCGGACGGCTTCCGCATGCCAGACACGATCTCCTTCCACTGCGGCATCGTGCTTTCTCGGCAGGCGTTCGCCTCAGTACTGCTCGCGACGATCAAGACATTCCTTCAGAGTTCGGACGAGAAGCCGCTGCCATCACATACGCCCAAGTACGGTATACTTGCGGAGCTTCGTCCCGAGCAGTTTTCCAGCTTCTCCGAGCAGGCCGCAAGCCAGTCCGGGTTTCTTTGGAGCGCGATGTGCCGCCGCGAGGCAGGCCTGCCGCTCGGGCATGACGGGTATCTCAAGCTCTGGGCGTTATCTCTGCCACGCCCAAGGGTGGACTACCTTCTGGTTGACGAGGCGCAGGATCTGAATCCTGTCCTGATTGGTGCGCTCCGGCAGGCGGAGTGCCAGGTGGTCTATGCGGGCGATCCCTTTCAGCAGATTTACGAGTGGCGCGGGGCAGTGAATGCGATGGAGCACGTCCAGACTCCGCATCGAACGCTGTTGGCACAGTCCTTTCGCTTTGGTCCGGAGATAGCGGCTGCGGCTTCGATTGTTCTGCGCGAGCTGGGAGCCTTGGTTCCGGTCAGAGGACTCTCAACAATGCCATCCGAGATCTGCCGGGTCAGGCCTCAGGCGATCCTTAGTAGATCAAATGCCGGGGTCATCAGCAACGTGCTTACAGCGCTGTCAAAGGGCCAACGCTGTTTCGTTCTGGGCGGAACGGCGGAGCTCGAGCGCCTCCTGATGGATACCGAGCGGATCCAGGCTGGGCAGGTCGCCACCTCACCTGAATTGCTTGGATTTTCGAGCTGGAAGGACGTCCTCAGGGTCAGCGTTAGCCCTGAAGGGGAACATCTCCGGTCCCTCGTGCTGCTGGTGCAGCAGCACGGCGCGAGACAGATCCTGCGTGGCCTCGCGGCCTGTGAGCGAGTCGAGGCGAATGCGGAGCTGGTGTGTTCGACCGCCCATCGGGCGAAAGGGCGGGAGTGGAACTACGTCCGGCTCGACGCCGACTTCGAGGCCGGGTTCATCCGTGCGGGCAGGTCTCCAGTCGTAGACCGGCCGGCCATCCTAGCCGCGGAGTCTCGTCTCCTGTATGTGGCGCTTACAAGAGCCAGGCTTGGAGTGCAGCTTCCGCGTGAGATCGGCAAACGTTTCGGCATCCGCAAGACCACCAGTGAGACCCTGGGCGGAGTTCAGTAGCCGGCCCAACCCAATTGGCCAGCCCAAACAGCCATAAACGTAGGGCTTCGCTGCCCAGGTGGCGTTGCGAGTTTCTCGGGTGCCCGTCAGTGCAGCGTCTAGCCTTACCGCACGCAGACGCCGATTACCGGTTCCGGAGATCCGCGACGTCTGCAGTTTGCCGCTAAGCTCATCGCGGAGCAAGAGCATGACGCCTGAGGTTCGCATTTCTTGACTTGAGGGGAGTGATGGTGCGTCCGGAAGGAGTCGAACCTCCGACCTACTGGTTCGTAGCCAGTTGCTCTATCCAGCTGAGCTACGGCGCATGAGAATCGAACTGTGGATACGATAACGGACCGGGGCGGGAAGCGGACGCTGAACCGCGCCTGCGGAAGGAGCGGCGCGTTCGCTTGAGACCGAGACAGAGGCTCCGACCTGACGGTAAGTAAGCGACAAGTTGAACGCAAGCTATTTCACTTCGCTGAAGACGTATTCGTGCTGGCCGTCGCGAACGGTGAGAGCGCGTTTGCTGTCGCGCTCGGTCCTGACAAACTCCTCTCCCAGGAAGGCCGGATCGATGGTGACGAAGGAGAGGGTTCCGTCGTCGTTTTTACGCGTGGCGACGGGGCTGTTCCAACCTTCGAATTGAAAGACGGTACTCGTTCCCTGGTGCTCGACCCTGAAGCCGCCGAGAGCGTCGTTGCTGTAGCGGTCGGCGAGCTTGGCGGCTTCGTCCTTGCTGGCAGGCACGTCGAGACGTTGCCGTTCCTTTGCCTGAAAGGCGTGCTGGACGGCGGCGGAGCTGCTGACGTCTCCCACGGCTTCGGGCTTGCCGTCGAAGACGACCTCGACGAGGCGACGCATCATGGGACCGAGAAGCCTCCCACCGTTGTCGGCGTTGGTGAGCAGAACCGCGCCGATGCCGGAGTCGGGGAGGATCATCCAGTCGCTCTTGTAGCCGAAGAGACTGCCGCCGTGGTGAACGATGGGGATGCCCCAGCGATTGTTGACCTCGAGCCCCATGCCGTAGATCTCATCCTCGCCGGTGGAGATCTGGGGCTTGCGGCGCATGAGCAGATTTTCTTCCGAGACGAGGTGGTCGCCGTTGGGGAGTTTGCCGCGAGACAGCTCCAACTGCATGTAGCGGGTCATGTCGTGGGCAGAGGTCCAGACTCCACCGGCGGGGCGGAAGGGAGTGACGGAGTAGTTGTGGTCCATGGCGATGACGGTGGGATGGCCGTCGACGTCGTCGGCGTGCGGGCTGGCGAAGTTTCCCGCCTGGGCACGTTTCATGTCGAAGGTGGTGTTTGTCATGCCGAGTGGATCGAAGATCTCGGTCTGCATGGCCTTGTCGTAGGCAGGGCCGAGTTCGAGCGAGGGAACGGCGAGATGGGCTCCGATGTAGCCGGCGGCGGAAGCCATGAGATTGCTGTATTGGAAGACCTCGCCGAAGTGGCTGGTTGGCTGCATGGTGCTGAGCAGGGTGAAGGTGGACGCGGGGGTGTAGCTCTTGAAGCGGAAGAGCCACTCCATATCCTGCCGGGGGAGACCGGTGCAGGCGCAGACGAGGTGTTTCATTTCGATCTGGCGGGTGGTATTGGGATCGCCGAGTTTGAAATCCGGATAAACCTGGAGGACGGGCTGATCCCACTGCAGCTTTTTGGCGTCGACGAGTCGAGCGAGGAGGAGGGTGGTCATGCCCTTGGTGTTGGAGGCCGCCATGAAGAGGGTGTTGGCGTCGACGGGTGTGGGTTTGCCGAGTTCGCGGACGCCGATGCCGCCCTCATAGACGACCTTGCCGTTGTCGAGAAGGGCGAGCGAGGCTCCGGGGATGCCGAGCTGCTTCATGGAGGTCTCGACGAAGCTGCGAAGGGCCTCGATGCGTTCGGGCGTAAGCGGATTCGCCTTGCGTCCGGCGAAGGATTCGCGCGCATAGCCCCTAGGACGCAGGCTCTGGATGACGAGGTTGATCTGCGCGCCGCGCTTCTCGAACGTGGGCTCGGTTCCGTTGGCGATCGCGACGGTCCAGCCATCGGCGGAGTGCAGAGCGATCGCCACGACCACGGCGCGCTCGTTGGGTGAGGTCTCGTAGGAGAAGGTCTTGCTGGTGTTCCAGCCATTTCGGTCGGGGATGGGGACAGAGAGTCTGAGAGGACGCTTCATGCCGGGCTGGTAAATGGCCCAGGCGCTGGCGACGGCTGCCGCGGCGTCCGCGGCCTGCACATCGACGATCGCGAGGTGGGTGTCGGGTTCAGGCGGTGTGATCACGGAGGCGGAGGCATCGCTGGTAATGGACCAGCCAGCCGGAACGGTGAAGGTGGCGCCGTGGGAGGTAGCGTGCGGGGTGTCGGCGGTGACGACCTGGGTAGTGGGCTTGGCGGCAGGTGATTGCGCCTTGATCGTGCTGTGGGCTGAGAGGCACAGAGGTACTGCGAGCAGGGGCAGGAGAAGATACCGGCGCTGGACCATGCGCGGAACTCTACCTCTGCCGGTTGCGGAGGGCAAGTGAAATGTAGTTAGGGCGGGGCCGAGCTAGGAGGCGGGTTGATCGGGGGCTGGGTCGGGGACCGGAGGCGTGGTGAGGGGGATCTCTTCGACGATGTCGAGGCCGGCGCGGCGGAGGAGCTGGTGGATGACGGGCTCGGTGAGGCGGCTGGCGTGGTACTCGATACGGACGGTCTTTTCGGTCTCGCGGAGCTCGAGGCGGCGAATGCTGTAGACCTCGCGCAGGCGGGCGATAGCCATGGTTGCAGCTTCGGTCGGAGGCACGCCGTAGCGGTAGAGGACGTCCAGTTGGGTCATTAGAGGGATGATAGTAGCGAAGGGGAGGGTGGGTGCATTGCGATGGTTGATCGCGGATCGAGCCTGCTCTTACATAAGCTCGTCATTTCTGTCCTGCTGTTAGGACAGGTTTCACCGGTGTGTCGGGCCGCAGCTCGTCCGAGGCACGCGCGACCACCAGATCGCCTGCACGGAGACTTGCGGCGAAGACTTCTACTTGATCTTCTTTTGCCAAACCTGCCTGCACGGGCACCCACTCCGTTTTATTGTTGCTCACACGGAGGACGAAGGAGTGTTCCAGGTCGGAGGCGATCGCAGTCCTGGGTACGACCAGGCTTAGCCCTGCGCGGTGGACCGGCCACTGAACCTGGGCGTAGGTCCCTGGAGTCAAGAGGCCTTCACGGTTCTGAACATCGAGTTCAACCGGCATTGTGCGTGTTTGCGGGTCGAGCGTCTGAGCGACTCGTGCGATGACACCGGATAATTTGCGATCGGGATAAGCAGGAACGGTGAACTCGACACTTTGTCCTTTGCTGAAGCTGCTCAGATAGGCCTGCGGTACCGGGACAACGAGCCGTAAACGGTCAACCATAGCGAGGCGAAGCAAGGGAACCGCAGAGGCTGAGTCGGTGGCGGGGCCGACAAGCGCTCCCGGGTGGACATTTCGCTCCGTGATGACGCCACTGAAGGGGGCTTTGATTAGCAAATACTGCTGGATCGCGGTCGTGGACCCTAGCCCCTGACGCGCGGCGCCGGCTGCGTCCTCTGCTGCTTTCACGTTTGCGCGATCCGCATCGACGGTTTTCTGGGCGACTACGAGGTCGTTACCGGAAACGACGCCCGGGATTTTGGCTGCATCCTGCAGGTGATTGCTGGTCGCTTCGTCCGATGCGAGCCTAGCCTGTGCGGCCGCTCCCTGGGATTGCGCGCCTTGCACCTGGGCCTGGCTTTGGGAGCAACGCGCGTCCAACTCTGGGGCGGTGAGCCGCGCAAGGATCTGGCCCTTCTTCACTCGAGAACCCCGGTCCACGCTGATGTTTGCAGGAAGCCAGTCTCTCGTGGATAGATCGCGACGGCTTCAAACGGAGCCAACTCGGCAGGCAATGTGAGAGAGGCCTGGAGCTGCCGATCGACAACAGGAAGCACCGTCACTGTCGTGGCTCGTTTGGAGCCGCATGGACCGGCTCTGCTTTTTTGCTGCATCCATTCAAGGCGATGATGCAGAGAGTCATCAGGCTGAGGCGCGAGGCGGGTTTGTGCAGGGTGATTCGGGGCAAGCTCATGCTGTCTCCGGAGGGGGGCTGGCGTAGCGGCTCTCAGGATCTTCCGGGTCGAGCGAGACTGAGGTCTGCTTTGCGTTTTGCTGCACGATGGTGAAGACCAGCGGGATGATGAGAAGGGTCGTGGCGGTTGCTGCAAGCAAGCCGCCGATTACCGCGCGTCCGAGCGGTGCTGTCGCTTGCGCTCCCGAGCCCAGTGCGAGCGCCATCGGCACCATGCCCGCAGTCATGGCGATGCTGGTCATCAAAACCGGGCGCATACGGGTCTTTGCGGCTTCCATTGCGGCTTCAAGCGCGGGCATGCCTTCGCGACGACCCTGTTCGGCAAAGGTGACGAGCAGAATTGCGTTTGCCACAGCGACGCCCAAAGCCATGATCGTGCCCATAAAAGACTGAATGTTCAGCGAGCTGCCGGTAATCCAGAGCATCAAGGCGACGCCGGCCAGCACGGCGGGGGCTGTCGAAAGCACGACCAGAGCGAGCTTGATGGACTGGAAGTTGGCGGTGAGTAACAGCAGAATCGCGACCAGGGCGATGCCGAAGCCGATCACGAGATTGCAGCGCGCGGACACAATCGCCTCGATGGGGAATCCGCACATCCGCACGCCCAATCTCGATGCTTTGGTGCGGCAGTCGGTGACGTTTACCTCTTTTGCTGGTAGTCGCGCTGAATGCTCAGGAAAAGCTCGACTCATCGTCTCACACGGTCCGAATGGTTACCGTTCAGAAAGGTGTCAGCCTGGAGGTGCTCGATTGGGGAGGCACCGGCCGGCCGCTGGTCCTGCTAACGGGCCTAGCCGACAACGCACATGTCTTCGATGAGTTCGCTCCGAAGCTCACGGCCAGTTATCACATCTATGGCATCACTCGCCGTGGCCGCAGCGCTTCCAGCGCACCTGAGCCCAACGCGACCAACTATTCCGCCGATAGGCTGGGTGAGGATGTGCTGGCCGTCATCGATGCGCTGCGTCTAAACAAACCCATCATTGTGGGGCACTCCGTCGCAGGTGAAGAACTAAGCTACATCGGATCGCGTCATCCGGAGAAGGTCGCCGGGCTCATCTACCTGGATGCCGGTTATCCTTACGCTCTCTATCGGGCCAACGGCGAGTTGGAACTGGACGCCATTGAATTACGCAACCAGCTACGCCAGTTCATCAACGGATACGCAATGGAGCCGGTGAAAGACTACGACAGCCTGATCGCCAACCTGGAGCGTGTTCAGCAAGAGGTCAAAGCTCAGCAGCAAAATACTGGGAGTCTTCCTCCTACTCCGGTGAGCCCAAGGATGACTCCGGATCTCTTCGCCATCATGGAGGGCCGTGAACGTTTCACCACTATCTACGCACCTGCCCTCGTGATCTTCGCCGATGAAGACAATCCCTTATTAGGAGATGATCCTCAATCCCGGGCCAGTGCCCTGAGGAATGCGCTTCAGAGGAGCAACAGAGAGCAGCAGGTCGCAGCCTTCAAGCGGCAAGTCCCTTCAGCCCATGTGGTCCGAATCCCGCATTCGGATCATTATGTTTTCCGCTCCAATGAGACCGATGTTCTTCGCGCAATGAACGCTTTCATCGCCACACTCCCTACAGCAAACTAGTTTGGCGAGGCAGGCGACTCATCGGGTTCGTCGTTGCATACGGTCGCGCCAAGATGCCGTTAAGGAGATTTCGGGATAGCTAATCGCTGTTCAGCGTGAATCAGCACCGGGATGTCCGTCTTCTCGCACCCAATCGGCTGGCGACTGCAATTGTCGTTGCAGAAAGCCTGTTGCTATAGGATTGCCATTACCCGCACAGAATGCCTACGGAAGTTCCCAAGGCCTCATTCGCTCACGGCCGCAATGAAGTCGAATGTGACTTCAGCTCCTGCCGCATCCGTTTCGAAATCAAGGGAGAGCAGCTCGCTTCGATGGTGGCTTAAGCTGAGAGCACGACCGCGAGTTTAATGGGCAAAACCGGGTCCAATCTGCTCTATCATCCAGATCGGCCCACCCTCGTACATCTGCCCTTCCTCTCGAACGAAGGCAGGAGGAACCCCAGCCATAATCCAGATGTGAGAGTCCGCCGGCTGTTTGCCAATCAGCGGTGCGACCACGCCAGTAAACCCGCCCAACTCGACATGGATCGTGAAGTCGGCGGACGTGCGCCGCATGCCGCC
>JAABUZ0100005098.1_pt1 | contig 17527 bp, 3 predicted proteins | sample 5562091 | NCBI WGS metagenome assembly JAABUZ01 (sample SAMN12813069, study PRJNA571459) | rock metagenome | isolation source: Antarctica rocks | place: Antarctica: Victoria Land, Linnaeus Terrace sud | collected 2015-12-21
GACACAACGCAATAATGTTGTTTGTTTTATAAATTGCATAATTGTTATCTATATTGTCGCATCAATTTGACGCAATGTAATTATAATAACTAAGATAAAAGCTTGTAAAGCATAAATTAATTAAACTTAGTTTAACATCTAATTGTTAAACTAACATAAAGATTGTTAGACTAATATTTGCGTTTAATTTTATAAGATTCTAGTTGCTTAAATACACAAATCTAGCATAACAAAAGTCGCAATTTTGTGTTACTCGAATTTTAGAACTAAGTGAAATTAAGATTCAAGTACTTCGTTTAAGATATCGCAAATCTTGCAAATCTTATAGAATCAAATAATATTTAATGTTTTAATACGATCACTACGCATAGCAATTCGTATTATTTTTCTATAAATCGAGAACATAGCAATTATTGTATTAATTAGTATCTTATAGATACTAGCGATTAATCAAACTTGAATAATTTTAACGCTTCAATTGTTTAAGAAGTTATTATTAATCGCACAACTATAGAATTTATCGATCTTATAAGTATATAAATTAGCTTAACAATCTTTATGTTAGTTTAACAACTAAATGTTAGACTAAATTCGATTAATCTATGCTTTACAAACTTTTATCTTAATTATTATAATTATATTGTATCAAATTAACGCGACAATATAAGCAACAATTGTGCGATTTATAAAACAAACAACATTATTACGTCGTATCATTAACATATATAGTATGCTTTCGCAATCTAAAGTGTAGAACGCTACGACTAAATGTCTAGTATAATATTAATAATTTTCGAAAAATTACATCGATTCTTCTAGTTAAACGTTGTTTATCTATACGTTAATCTCTTAATTCGAATTATAATTCTTAATTATCGCTAAATATCTCTTGTATTTCTTTAAATAATTAATCAATTTAATATTTTTAAATTCGTTAATTGTATAACATAAATAATTCTTCTTTTTATAAACAATAATAAATCGATAATTTACAAACGAAGAAATTGCGAACATTATAATAAAAGTGTTTTTCTTATAACAAAAAATTAGATAGTTGTCGTTTATGTTTTTTATATTTTGATTTTTCTAAGTATTTATATTATTAATATTAGTTTGCTCTTTTATTTAACAAATAAATTCATTAGCATTAATGCGATCTCTTAACACTAAATCGTAATGTTTACATAATTATTTTTATTTTTTATAATATTATCGTCTTTAAATTGCGATCTTAATGACATTTGTCTCGTGTTATACGAATTAATTAATTATTTATTTAAATCATTAAGTAATTATTACTTACAACAATAGATTTCGCAACATTAATATTATTTAAATTTTTATTTAACTTATTCTTTTTATCGCTTTTGTTATTTATTTCTTTTTTCAATAATGCATAAACATTTTCTTCGAGTTTATTCTATAAAAAACAACTATTAATCGAATTTCTTTCGTTTAAATACAAAATTTTATTTTTTATCTTTTCGAAAAGTTTCTTTTTTTAAATTTAATAGTTTGAAATTAATCTAACGATTAATTTAACAAATAATTAGTGTACATATTTTTCTCTTATTTAATTTAGTACTTGTCATTAAAAAGAAATATTGTTTGTCTTTTCTTATCTTCGACGATTATATATATTTTTTTTCGCTATTTTTTATATCTTTTACGCGAATTATTGAAGTATCTAGCATAGACTTTTGATCATTTAGCATATTATTATTCTCGTTTCATTTACTCAAATGAAACGTCTTCTCTTTTAAACGACTTTTAAGACTAGCTTGCACAACGACAAACATAGTCGCTTACGTTCTTATAAGTTTATTATAATATCTTGTATTTTACAAATTAGTATACATTTTGCAAACAAAGCATAGAAACGTTATTAATAATTATAATTAAGCGAATCTTGTTAATTTTGTCTTTTTTCTCTTTTTAGTTCTTAATAGTTTAATGTATTAAAGTGCATATTAATACAATAGCAATTAATAATAAAGACTTAAATATTTATTTATAATTTAAATTTCTTCTTATACTATTATTGCTATTGTCGAAAAAGACTCGCGATATAACTTTGACTATAATAGAAATCAAAAAAAATCAATTAAATTTTTATCTTTGTTAGCGACGTAACGCGTGCTAATGTAGTACTAACTTCGATTCTTTTCTTTATTAAAAAAGTGTTAAAACTTAGCAATGTCTTAATTCTTAATTTTGTTTCATTAATATTTGTAAAAGCGTATTAATTACGAATCACATTTCGTATCTTTTTTATTATGTGAGCTTAACAATAATTAATATGATTTAATAGCTAAGACGATATTAGTTGTTAAAAATATTATTAAAGTATTATAAATACTTACTCGTTTAATTTTATTCGACGTCAATATTAAATTTACGTTCGAAAAAAATTGATCATTGTTAAATCTTTTAACAATATTCGTTTACACTATTTTTACGAATTAATTAAACTCGAAAGACTCTTCGTTTAATCATAAATTTTTTAAATTAATTTTGTAATTAAACATCATTATAACTTTAAGCAATAAATCAATTAATCTTATAATTTTTCGATGCTCTTAAATGAAATCGTCTTTAGATTGTCTTAATGCTTCGAATCAAAAATAAGTGATTTTAACGTCGTTAAATAATAGTTTTTTTGTGTTGCTATTAATGTATTCTAAACGTTGTGAGTCGTTACTTCGTAAATTTAAATAAAACGAAAATTAAAATTTGCGCTTTAAAGATAATTTAATCGAAGAAATTAAAGCTTTGTGTTTTCGAAAATTATATTATCTTAAAAGCATATTATAATGCATCGAAGATCTAAAGATTATTGTACTTTATTTCTTAATTATAGAGCTTTTTCGCTTAATTATTTTATTTTAAGTTTAATTCGTAATTATTGTTTTAAAATTGTCATTATTATCTAATATAAATCTATGAAAAGATGTATCGTTTATTATAGAAAAGCGATTGCATAATAGCGAAGCAAATAGATTTTAAAATTTGTTGCGAGCTTTTTGCGATAAAGATTTTGTTCGACGTTCGTATAATAGTTGTCGTTTGTTTATAATATCTTAGATTTAATATTGCTTTTAAATAAATTTTTAATAAGAACATAATCTTTAATTTATATTTATTAAAGCTATTAGAAAAGACATTAACGTCAATATTAACGCGCTTTTGCATCGAAGAGATTAGAGATTAAAAGTAAATTAATGAAGTTTGCGACGCGTTCGATACAATAAATACAATAGACTTTAAATCGCTCAATAAGATCTACGACGTAAAATTAATTGTTTAAGATTATTTAATTACGTACTTCTTATTAGTAACTATAGCAATTAACTTTAACGTTAAGATCGAAGTCTTGTTTTGTATAAGTTAATAGATTTCGTAGATTGCTTTTAATATGTAAAAGCTTATTTTCGATATAATTGTAATAATAATTAGCAAAGATTTAGAAATCTTGTTTAGTAATTTTGCGTCGCTATTGCTCGCAATTGAAATAATTTATTTCGACAATAATTTGACAACAAATACGTACACAATTGCAATCTTAAATAAAACAATAAATAATATTTTAAACGTCGTTTTTTTAATTTGTTTAAGTTTGCTAAAAGACAACTTTTTAACAAATAACTTTTAAAAAGCTTTTAGATTCTTCTTAAAGAATGATTCTTAAATTGTAGACTTTTTTATTAAAGTTTATTCTCTCGCTATAGTAATTTTAGTAAGAATTATATTTCGTGCGTCTAGAAAAAAATAAATAGATAGTAATAAAGAAGCAAAGAGCGCAATGTAAGAAAATTGCTAAGTAGAATAATTGTAAAAAAGTAAAAGCAATAAAGTACGCAATTGCGAAATTGACTTAAGATTAAACTAATTTAGTCTAACTTAATATAGTTAGTTCAATTAGATCTCTTTTGTTAATAACAACAATCGTTAACATATCAAAGTTGTATTAGTCTAATTTTTAATTAATTAAACTAATTATTTTCGCTTTAAAAACATTGTTTAACTTGTTTTCGCAATATTAATTATATAATGTTGTAAACATAAAAAGAACATTGCTTAGATAATTTTTAAATATAACACAACAAATTAATTTATTTAAAATGCTTATAATAATGTTTTATTAAGACAAAAAGTTTGCGAGAGAAATTATTTACATTCTTTGCAATCTCGCATTTAAATATTATCTAATTTTAAACTTCTTTTTTCTTAAATCTTTTCGTCTTTATTGTTTAATTATATAATTGTTTTGTTACTTAATAAGATTATTTTACTTTTAATAAATACAATTTTATTATTGTTCTTAACGCAAACTCGCATTGCATAATTAATTACGTTCAAATCTATTATTATTTAATTTATAATCGTTTTTTTTTAAAAGATCAAAATTAACAAATTTCGCATTAAAACATTTTATCTTTTGCACAAATCGTTATTCTTTTCGTTTAACTTGCAATTCTTGATTTGCTTAATAATTTAACTTTATAATATAAAGTTAATTGCCTTTTTCTAGATTTTATTCTTTCGCTAAAATGTATGTTTTTACTAGCACGTACGAATTGTTCTTCTTAATTAGTTTTTCGCTTTTAAGATTTCTTATCTTTTAAAAAGCGTTAATTAAGATCATTTTTTTTTTCGTAAATAAATTAAACTTAAATAGCTTAAATCGAATACGCAACTTTATGTTTAATTATTGCAAAAAAATTAATTTTAAATTAAGATTTTTACTCTTTATTTTTAATATAACAAACATATTTTATTTATAAGATAGACAACAATTAAGAAATCTATAAAGACAAGAAATTTCGTTGTAAATTTTATTCTTTTTTTAATATTATTCTTTATAAGCTTTAATTTAGAGCTTAAGTTTACGATCGTATTAAAATTTAATTAATACGAATTATTCTTCGTACTTAAATTTAATTACTTATTATTTCGAAGCTTCTTTTTGATTAATTTTAGATCGTTGTTTAAGATTATTTTCGTTAACGTTAGAAACGTAAAACATATTCGAAAACAATATAGCGTCGATCTATATGTGTCGTTCGCTACTTCTATAATTCTCGCGTTCTTGTTAAACTAATTGCGTCGAATTAAGTCATTAAGTTTGAGTTAAGTTTTTGACTCGTGAAGATTTGATTCGAGTTAAAAATTTTAATTCAAGTATTTAAATTAAGTCAAAGAGTAGATATGAAATACTTAGCGTATAACTCGATTCAACTCGCTAAGACTTGAAAAGTTTAAATTATTTTAAAAAAATGCATTAATTAATTTGTTTATAATATTATATAATAATGCATTTAGATAATGCATTTGTACGTTATTTGTGCGTTATTATTTTTAAACTATTTTTAATAATTTAAATAATGCGAATTTTTTTAAAAATAGAGAATCTTGACATTTTAACGTCATTTTCGATTGCTTAACGAGTTAATTGAATTAAGCTAAAAAATCGTTGATTCAAGTTAATTTCAAATTAAATTAAAAGATTGATATTAAGTATTTAAATTAAATTAAAATGTTAATATCAAAACTTGATTTAACAATTAGTTTAGTTCTTGTAATGCGTTCGAAATTTATTTAGTGTTGTAATTCGCAAAGCATTAACATTTGTTTTAAACATTTTTAATATTATTACTTTTAAATTTAGCTTATTTAGTAAAAACATTTTTTTAAGTCTTTTATCTTTAAAGCAATTAATATTCGATTTGCGCAATGTGTACGAACTAATAATTATTAAGATTGTTTTCGCAAACTTCTAAATCTTTTTAATTGTAATTTTAAAATCTTTCTTTCAAAAAGTCTTAAAACGTTTGTTAAAATTTAATATAATTTTAAATGTAAACTTTCGAAGCGAATAAATACTCTTTTTTCATTTAAAGATCTTAAATGACGCAAAATAAAATTAAAATTAATTGAATAACGTTAATTATAATGTTTCTAAAACATCTTATTTGCTAAATTAATAAACGATCGATATAATTATTTGTTTTATTAATAGTAATTGTTTTGTTATCTTATAATTTAAAGTCTTTTTATCGAGTTCATTGATTTTTGCTCGAGCAATAATTACTCTTATATCGTTAAGATATTTTTGTCAACTATTTAGTTCTTTAAAAATCTTAAAAATCTACAAATTAAAATGTTATTTAAAATAAAACTCGTCTTTAATAATTTTTGCTTATATGATGTTGCGAAACATAATTTTTACAAAAAGTAATTTATTGTTTTTGTCGAATTATAAAGATTTCTTCATGATAAACTAGTTTACGACTTATAAATAATATAAATTGTTCGTTATAATTATAAAGTATTAATTAGTTTCTTGTCGCAAAATATTGTCTTTTAAGATTAGCATTTTTGTTAATGTCGTTTTGTTTAATCTATGATTATTATAAGTGTTTTTATGTTAAATTTATTTATTAAGACTTAAGACGTTTGCAAAGATAAAATTAATTTACTTATTAAATTTATTAAGTTAATGCGATTAAATATCTTTCAAGATTATAATTAGTGTTAAATCATATTTAACTTTGAATTGATGCAATGAATTTTTCTTAATATACAAACAAGTTATTTCGATTTTCTTTTAAATAGAACAAAGATTGTCTAAATTTTATAATCTTTTTTTTGTTGAAGATCGCAAGTGTTTTATAAAATTGTTTTTCTCTATTTCTTATTAATTTAAAGCGATGTTTATTTATTTTGCGAAAACGATTAAATCAATTATTATTGCAATTTAAAGACATTAGTTTAACACATTTTAACATTAATTTATGCACAAAAAAATATTATATCTTGCTTAATTTTATATCGTTATAAAAAAAATTGTTGCGATATTTTTGTTCAAATTTTCACATTTAATATACAACATATAACTAAAAATCATCAAAAAGTATTATTATATCTTTAAGCTTAATTTGCTAAGATTTCTTTTGCATTTTCTTGTAAAAAAGTTATAAACATTTAATAAAGTTGTAACATTTAAGTTATTTAATTTTATCTATATGATCGAATATTGTTATCTACTTTAATTATTTAAGCTTAACGATTAAATAAACTTATGTCTTAACTTTAAGATATAAAGTTTAATTTACAATATTGTCGCGTTTATCATAAATAAATTTAGTCTTTTCTCGAAATTTTTAATATCTTGTATTGTATTAAATACGACTTTAAGTTATAAATTTAATTTAACATTAATATTATTTTTGAATGCATTAATGTGCATATTATTTACGATCTCTTGTATTGTGTTTTTTAGCAAACGATTAATTTTATCTTCGATTTAATTTACGACGTCTTAAGATAAATCTAGCAATACTAATAATAAAAAGAGTCGAAATTGCATAAGCGTAAATTTAAGAAATAAAATATAAGAACGCGATCGAATAAGCGTAAATTTAAAAGATAAGATGTTAAAGCGCAACGACGTAATAATAAGACTATAAAATAAAGTAAAAGATTGCGACGACAAAAAAGTAGATCTATGAAATAAAATATAAGAGCGCGACGACGTAGAAGTAGATTTGTATTCGAATTCGTTCGAATTTCTTTTTTTATCACTTAAGATTTTTATTAGATTTTGAGCTTCTTGCGCAAGCAACTATGTTTTCTCTATAACTATATCATTTATTAGTGCATTTATTAATCTACGTCAATGTTAAAAGTCATTAACTTTTCATTTTTTCGTTTATTTAAAAACAAATAATTTGTTGTTTTTATTGCAATCTTAATTGCACATACTAGCATTTTTCGTTTTTTATATAAGTAAGTTCGTCTTACAATTAAAGAACTCGAATTAATAGTGTATTTTATTCGATGAAATTTCGAAAAAGATTAAAGTCGAAATAAATAAACTTTAATTCATTAAAAACAACTTCTTAGTATTGCTTTTAAAAACATTTATAACGAAGAAACAAACAATGTTAATGTTATTTATTATAGAATGAATTTTAAAAATCGCATTTGTAATGTCGTTCTCTTAAGAGAAAAATTAAGTTATTATAGTGCTTTAAGATCGTTTATGACTTTTAATAATTGTTAACAACTTTTTCTTCTTTATTTGTCGCTTGTTATAATAACAAATATTTTATATTATATAATCGAACGTCTTTTAAGATTACGTCGAGCTTAGACTAGAGAGAAAAAATAGTTTTGATTACATTACTTGAAATTCTTGAATTGTACTTTAAAGCTTTCGCTTGTTGTCTTTTGTTATTAATAATTTATTTATAAGACTTTGCTTCTTGAGTTTAGCGATCAAAGCATTAATAATTCTTTTATATTTTTTATTAATTATAAAGTTAATCGTTTAAAACTTATTTTTAATATAGATTCTTAATTAAAACTATGAAAGAAAAATCAAGCTAAAATTAAATGTAGTTGTTATTCTAAAAAAATATGCTAATCGCTAATAAATACGTTAATACAATTAAAATTTATTAAAATGCTAAAAAGAAAATTAAAGAAATAAAGAAATGAAAACAAGATTTAAGATAAACTTAGTTTTCGCAATCATTTAATGTAAGCTAGCGTAAAATAGTGTTATTTAATTGAAATCGTCAATTTTTTAAAGCGCTTTAACTAGTGATTTGAAGAATTATTAAGCAAACTAAAGTTAATATATAAAAGAATATACAAGATGTTTTTAAAGCAAGTCTCTATAATAGATGTTAAGTTTATAGAAAGCAAGATTATGCAATTCGTTTTTTTCATTTACATACTAAATTTTTATCTTGAGTTTCACTAAATAACAATTCTAGTTTATCTATTATACAAAAATCATTTTATTTTTGAATCTCAAAGAGAATTTTTACTACTAATAGTATTTTTAATTAATTAAAATGTTTCAAATAACTATTAATCTTTAGATAACAACGACAATAAATCTTAATTATAAAATGCTTATTAACAATACAATTATTAGTTCGAGTTAAACTATATTAAATTAACGATTATAAAGAAGTTCTAAATGCGTCTAGTTTTAAATCTACTTTTTATACAAATTATTAAATCAAGTTAAACTATGTTAAACTAACAAATATAAGGAAGCTCTAATTGTGTCTAATTCTAAAATCGCATTTTATACAAAATTAATAAATTTTAATTATTCGAATGTCTAGTAATCAAAGCATTGAATCAAGAAAAAGTGTTACTTAAAAAAAAGATATTAAAGCATTTTCGAATATTGTTGCAATTTTTAGATTACGTTAGTCTATATTAAATTAACTATAATCTATAAAATTTAATTGCGTTGTGCTAAATTTAAAAATGTTATTATATACTTCGAATTATTGCAACTATTTTAATAGTTCGTATATAAAATCTTTTGTAAATATTTTAGTTTATCTAGATTGTCTCAATATAATTTTATTGTTAACATTATAAGTTTTAATTAATTACTTAATACATATAGTCTTTATATACATTTTATTAAAAGCATTTTTTTTATTAAAGATTTAAAATCGAATCTATAAAAAATTTTCTTAAAACAATAATATTGTGTTCTAAGTTTTTTTTTTTTTTTAACAAAAAGAAATTCTTAAATTATCGAATGTTATAATAGCGTTTAAACTTAAAATCGTAATTCTTCTTTAATAGATTAATCGTTAAACTAGATTTCGATATTAACATTTTAATTCGATCTAGATACTTAATATTAATCTCTTAATTTAACTTAAAATTAACTTAGATCAACGATTTTTTAATCTAACTCGATCGACTTATTAAGCAATCGAAAATGACGTTAAAATGTCAAGATTTTCTATTTTTAAAAAAATTCGCATTATTTAAATTACTAAAAATAGTTTAAAAATAATAACGCACAAATAACGTACAAATGCATTATTTAAATGCATTACTATATAATATTATAAACAAATTAATTAAATTAATCAATTTGATTAAGTTAATTAATGCATTTTTTTAAAAATAATTTAAATTTTTCGAGTCTTAACAAGTTGAGTCGAATTATACGTTAAGTATTTTATATTTATTCTTTAATTTAATCTAAATACTTAAGCTAAGATTTTTAATTTAAATCAAGTCTTAACGAGTTAAAAATCTAGTTCAAACTTAATGATTCGACTTGACGCAATTAATCTATTCTTTAATAACTTGTAATTTAGAAAATGAACTTTAAATTTATGTTATAATATATAGTTTGTTGTGTTAGTTTAGTTTCTATTTTTTGTTAACAATGCTTTGTTTCTTCGAATGCGAAAGAAATATTTAATTAAAAGCTAGTCTTAACTTTAAAATTAAACGATTTAAAAGTATACAATTAGCGACTTTCTCTTTCTTGTAAACACATTTAATTTAAGTAAACTAGCTCGTATACGTAGTTTATTACTTAGTTATCATAAAGATATTAATCTTAAATCAAAATTATTGTTATTTAAAATTGCGATAACAAATGTATTTTATTAATTATATATGCAACGATTAAAAAAAGAGCATAAATCGAAGATATAACGATTTTTTTTTTGTTTTTCATAAAGTGTTCTCGCTATTATTTTAAGCTTAATTCTTATAATTACAATAACGATAAACATATGTTTGTACATCTTGTTTTTTATTTTAATGTTTAATTAATTCTTGATTTATAGTTTCTCTTCGATCAATTGCAAATTATTAATTAAATTAATTTTCATTAGCGTTAGAAAAATGTAATACAAACGTTGATAATATAACGCAAAGATATAAATATCTTTTGTTAATTTTATTATTTCGACGTTAAAATGTTGTATTCGAAGTTTATTTAAAATTGCAACTCGAAACGTCTTAATGTTCGTTTTATATATTTTAAATATTATTACTTGCAAAACAAGCTTATTTAGCGACAACATTATCTTTAATCTTTTGTTTTAAAAACGATTCGCATTAAACGTTTAAAAAGAATATAAATCAATAACTACAAACGTTTCTTAAACAAACGCTTAAATCTTTTTTGTTGTTGTTTCAATATATTTTTTGCGAAGAATATTATATTGTTTGTTAAAATTCGTTATAATTGTTATCGTAAAAACTAAAAGCAAATAAATAAACATACTTTATCTAAAGATTTCGAATAACGCAAAATAAAAAATTAACTTTTTAAAAAACGTAAATTATAAGCTTTTTAAGATTTCTTATCTAAAGAATTAATAAAACATTAACATTATTTTTCTTTTTTTTAACAATGTCTAAATTATTTGCTTATAATTCGAAGTTTTTTCATTCGTTTTATTAAACTTTATTCGATTAATAATTACTCTTTTATTATCTAAATAATTTTGTTAATAATTAAGCTTCACTTAAGTTTTAAGCGAGATAAAGCGTCATTAAATATCGTAGAACTAAATAACGATGTTTAATTTAATAGTTCGCTTCTTTAATCGTTTTTATAATAAAGTTATTTGTTAAAATTAAATACGTTTTTAAATGCTAAATTGTTTTATTTCTTAATTTTTATTCGTTAATGTCTTTATAGTTTTTAAATGAGCGTCAATAAACAAGATTTTATACTAATTTTTATATGTTTTTATTAAGTTTTTCTTTACGTAAAGACAAGTAACATCAATCTTATTTTGCGAGAATAATAGATCGCTAAATTATATACTTATTTTTTTGTAAATAAACGCAAATAACTTGCAAAGTCGTTTCTCTTAATGTTTCATTAATTAAAAGCGATATTTGTTCATCGTTTAAGAAACATTCGATTCATTATTATTTCAATTTGCTTGCGTTAGTTTAATATACTTTGATATTAATTAATTTATGAAAAAATAATATACATTCTTGAACTTGTATTAATAAAAGAAAAGTCTTATTTAAGTTGTTTTTCGCTTATTTACTTTTAATTCACAACGTATTGTTAAAATGCTTAATTTTTACAAACAAACTCTTTAGCAAAATTCGTTAATAAGCTTCGACGTTTTTCGACTTAACATAAAGATATTTTAATGTATTTTAATTATTTTGTTATCTTTTCTTATTAATATAATTAAACATAACGATAGATATAAATGATTAAATTCTAATGATAATATAGATTGATATCTTGATTGCGAGATATAAAGTTTATTTTTTAAGTTTTTTGTATTTACGCTAATGTTAATTTAAGTACGTTCGTATATTCTTCTATAATAATAGCGACGTCGAATTACGAACTCGTCACAACATTGTTATTACTTTTAAATATATTGTTGTACATCTTATTTACAACTTCGCGTATTATATTTTATAACGCATTATTAATCTTGTCTTCGATTTCGTTTGCGACGTCTTAAAGTGAATTTGATTTTAATAATAACGAAGAGAATTAAAACGACGTAAACGTAAATTTAAAAAAAGAAGTAAAAAAGCGCAACAAAATAAACGTAAATTTAAGAATTAAAATAAAAGAGAACGACGACGTAAAAATAAATTTAAGAGATGAAGTAAAAGAGAACGACGACGTAAGAGTAGATTTGAGAGACGAAGTAAGAAAGAGCGACGACGTAAGAGTAAACTCGTAATCGTTGTCGTTCAAATTGCTCTTCTTATTACTTAAGATATTTATTAAAAATAGAATTTCTTGCGCTAGCAACTTAATTTGCTTTGTGACTTTAACAATTATTAGCGCATCTATTATTATAAGAAGACGTTAAACAATGTTAATTTTTACTTTTTTTATCTTTTTAATTGCTAGTTTTCGTTTAAGTTTATAGCAATCTAAGTTGCGCATATTATTATTCTTCGTTTCTTGTAAAAATTTGTTCGTTCTATTGTTTCAAGACTTAAAAAACTAATCTATTTTATTTAATGAACATTCGAAATATATTATAGTTGTAGTAGATTAGCTTCAAGCTATTGATATAAATTTTTTTTTATTTGAGCTAAAATATGTTTATCGCAAAGAAGCAAAGTATATTAATATCATTTACTATTAAATTAATTTCGAAAATCGTTTTCGCAATGTCGTTTTCTTAAGAAAGTAACTAAGCTATTACGAAGCTCTAAGATCGACTTCGACTTTTAATGATTATTAACAATTTTTTCTTTTTTACTTGTTGTTTGTTTTAATATTTGCATTTTTGTATTATTATTTTCGTATTGTTTAAAAATTAATGCGATAATAAATTAAAAAGAAGAAAATATCTTAATTACATTGTTCGAAATTGTTAAGCTATAATTGTAAGCTTCATTAACACTCTTCTAAATAAAAAGACGTTTAAGAAAACAATTTTTTTTCAATTATATCGTAGAAGTTCGATGTATAATGTTTAAGTTATTAATAATTGCGAATTTGTAGAATTAAAGCTTTTCGCAAAAGTGATATAACAATTATTAATTAACGAGAAATGTTAAATCTAAGACGACGTTAACGATTGCAACGAAAGTTGCGAATTACTCTTATAATAAATTGATAAAATAAATATTTAAAAAAACGTTAAATAAATGTAAGATTCTACATAATAATTAAAGACTTAAATAATAAAGATAATTTAAGAAATCTTGACACATGCGAGTTCGAACAAGGCGCAAAATGTCGCGAAATCGAAATAAATAATTCTTTGCAACTAGAATGAGAACGCAATGATTAAATGTATAGATGTTACATATTTAAGATTTCGATTATTTTAATAAGAATATTGTGTTAAACTAATTTCCTTTAACTTTATTAGAACATCATAAATAAGTTAACTCAATTTGGCAAAAATATTAATTAAATAAAGATTTTTTTTGAAACAAAGATTGCAAAGAAGCTAAGATATTTAAATAAATTTGTACGTTATAATTATTATTTTCAAGATCGTCTATCTTCTTTAAGTACGCTAAATTTAAAGATTAAAACTTATTAATCTTATTTACAACAAAATAGTTTTAATTTTGTCAAAGTAAAATTAAAAAAATGCATTAATAAAAAGCGAATTTTGTTTATATTTGTCGCAAACAATTGCATTTTTTCGAATGTTAATGTATACAACATATTTATTATGCAAAAAAAGATAATTATTCGATAATATGCTTTAGTAATGCGTCAATTGCGTCGATCGTTACGATGAAAAAGTGTTTTTTGTTTTATTAACTCTAAACTTTTGTTAACGCTCATTATAGTTAAAGCAAGTTTTAGCTCTTTTTATATGTAGATTTTTTGCGTCAAATATTATTAATGATTGTCGTTGACGCTAGTGACGAGACACAATTCGATCAAGAATAGAAGTTCTTTTCTAAATATATAATAGAAGAAATTTCTAATAATTATTTTTAGTAATGACAAAAACATATTAATAGTTTCTAAAATTAAATTGCGTTCGACGATTTATTAGTAAAAGATAATAGTAATTATTAATAAAGAATTTACATATCTTAGATCTAATAAGAGCAAAAAGAAGTTTAAAAGTGCGAAGAAAATAAAGAGACGCAAAGCTACAATCGAGCTAAATAATAAAGAAATAACATTAACGAAAAAGTCGTGTAAGCGATTTAAGAACAAGAAAAAGAAATCGTCTATTAAAAAGAAGCAAGCACTAAAGAAAAGTCGCAAAGATAAAAGACATAAAAAGAGTTATTAACGCTTAAAGATAAATAGAAGTCGACGAAAATCTTGAATCTTTTGCGTTCGACTCGTAAATGAAGAAAGTAACTTTGTAATTCAATAATTACTATTAGAATTGCAATGTTTTGCAAAGTTCGTTATATGTACGAAGACTTTATTTAAGATTAAACTCTTATTATTTATCGATAATTTGTTAGATATTAAATGTTAATTTAATCTAAATTAACTAAGCGAATAACGTAATCATCTAATTTTTTTTTTGTTCTTCGTTGTATTCGCAAGCTAATTAAGTCTTTTTTATTACATATTAACAATTAATTGACGCAATTGTCGATTCAACTTCTAATTAAAATGCTTAAAAATCTAGAACTTCTAGAGATCTAGTATATATATCACTAGGCAACTAGTAATTACGTTTAATTGTTGAATCTACAAACGCATTTGCAATTTATTGCGTGCGTAGTTTTTACTACTATTTATTAAAAGACAAAATCGAATTAAGTTGTTAGCTAAGATCTAAACTTTCTAATAATAAAGCTTTAACTCTTGCTTCTTCTAAGACAAGTCGAAGAAAACGTCTATTTTAATAAACATCGCTAGATTAATATTTATGTTTAAATTAATTTCTCTAGTTAATTAGATTGTGTCTTCTAGCGACTCGACTTAATTTGCTTTAATCTTTTGTCTTTCGTATTAACGATTAAGATAATTAATGTTTTAATTAAGCATCGTTGTAATCAAAAATCGTTCTAAATAAAAGTAACGTTTTCTTTTCGCACGTATGCTTCGTTTTAATCGCATTAAGAACATATTAAATACGAGAAATTAATGTAAATTTTAAGAAAGATAAAATATGTAGAATTTTAATGCGTAAACTTGATATTATTATTGCGATTAATGCATTAATCATATATGAACTTTGCGCAAATATAATAAAATCTTAAGTTTAATTACATAATTGAAAGAATAATTAAAGCAAACTTTATTTTGTTGTTAATCTCGAACATTTTAATATGCAACGAAATCTATATATAGTTAGTATAATTTGTGTTTTAATTCTTTTTATAGATTTGTCTTTAACGCAATTTAAATGCGCATGCGAAAAGATTTATTTAACAACGTTATCTCAAAAAAAAGCATGTCGTCTTGTCGAAAACGCTTTAACAAAAAGCTTTAAAAAAATATTACTAGTTCGTTCGAAAACAAAATCTTAATAAAAAAACTTATAACGAACAATCTTTTCTTCAAATCTACGACAAAATGACGTCAAAAATCTTGTATATTTTTTTTGCTTCAATAAAAGAGTCTTTGTATTTTTATTAATTAATTTAAATATAAACGTACTTTTAAAATACATTTTCTCGTTATATATTTGATATAATTGCTACGACTTTACGATCAAAAAGACAAAACTTGTCTTCTCTCTCTTTATTGTCTTGTCAACTTAATAATTTTTGTTAGATTAACGACTCTTGTTAGTTTAACAAAATTGATCAATTTAACGACAATAGCGAAGATAAATTGTCTAATATTTTCGATCTTATAGTTGATGCTTAGCGCGATTCGTTTCGCTTCACGTTTACTATTAATGTCTTTTCGCTATTCTCTTCGTTATACATTAGATCGAAGATCAAGTTTATTATTTTATTTCACACAATACGTTTAATCATTAAGCGATAAACTAACAAAAATTGTGCTAATTTGCTTGAAATTGTTCGTAAGCGTTGCGATTCTTATTAGTACAACAAATAACAAATGTCTATGTTATATAATTTCTAATAATATAAATTTTATTAAGAACAATTTTATAAAAGTAAATACGATACAAAGCTTCACAAGTTGTATCTTAAATTTTATTTTATTAACTTAATTTCTTCTTAAACGTCTTCAAGTTCTTAAGCGATAAAAATTTGAAATAGAATTTAATAACTTTGTTATATGTAATTAATACAACATTTGTTATCTACATTATGTATAACGTTTTAAAATTGATCATTTTTAAGAAAATATAATGCTTAATAACATTAAGAAAAACATTAGATTTAAGATGCTTTGCGAACTTGTTTATTTATTAATTTATAAACGTTAGCATTGCGACGATAAAAGTAGTTTTAAAATTATTTCTAGCGCTAGATCGATTAATTATTATAATTGCAATAATTATTACAATCTTGTTTAATCTTATTTAATTAATTATTATTTCTTTAGTGAACTTGTCTAGTCTAGTTTTAAGCTTATGCATCATTGTTATATCTATAAGCTAATAATTATACAAATGCGACGTTAGATCTTTTATCTTCTAAACTTCTTCATTATCTTAACGAATAATTTTCAAGTTTAAAATCTTGTTTGCTTTAATAATATTAATTCTATCTTGTTTCGCAATAGCAATATTGTATTTATTCTTTTATAAAACAAGAAAACGATACATTCGAACAACGTATATAATATTTAATACAATTAATCTTGCTATAATAGTTGCTTTTAATAGACGATCTACTAAGCGAACTAGCAATTAAAGTTGATTTAATGCTTTATCATTTAAAGCTTAACTTCATTAGCGTCTTAATCGCTACATTAAATTTCGAAGAACGAAACAAGAAGAAGTTTTATTAATCGCTAATAAAACAATTAACGTTGAACGAAAATAACTTGAAACGCTTTATAACGACTAATTAAATGCAATATTAATTATACTTAAGCAAAAATATAGCAATCTTATTATTATTATTTTTGTTGTTATTGTTTTTATTTAATGAGTCTTCAACGCAAAGCACGCGTTTGTTGTTTAACTATATTAAGAGATAAAATGAAAAAAGAAAAACAACAAGTTAGTTGTTATCAAATAGTCTTATAAACGAAACTTTAATAAGTTTATCAATTTAAAAGAAAGAGAGCGAGATAGAAGAGAAGAGAAAATCTAACATAATTCGACTTAATTTAACATAGTTCGACGATCTCTTTCTATTAATAAGTGAATATAAG
>JAABUZ0100005101.1_pt1 | contig 17520 bp, 16 predicted proteins | sample 5562091 | NCBI WGS metagenome assembly JAABUZ01 (sample SAMN12813069, study PRJNA571459) | rock metagenome | isolation source: Antarctica rocks | place: Antarctica: Victoria Land, Linnaeus Terrace sud | collected 2015-12-21
GAACATTTTGGTGCGCGCCTCTCTCAGCAAAGGAGGTCCCGCCAGACGCTTGCTTAACGTAGTGACTGCTAGCCACGAGTACACCCTTGTGCTTTCGCGTTACATTCTTGACGAGGTGCGCGATGTGCTGGCGCGTCCTCACCTCCAGCGTCTTCCCCACAAGGCACGGAAGAGATTGCCCGGTATATACAATTACCGACCAATAACGCAGAGTTAATTGAATCAGTGGTCGAATATCCTGTCGTCCTGAGCGATCCCAAAGATGACCCTGTCTTATTCACGGCAGCGAGAGGCCAAGCCGAAGTGCTCTGCACAGCCAATTTAAAGCACTTCCGCTCACCGGAAGCAGAAGCGTTCTGCCGCGAGCATGGCATTCATGTTATGACTGATGTAGAACTTCTGCGCAAACTCCTGGTATAACGCCGCGAAATACCTTGTAACTCTATCTTCAATGCGCGGAACCGCCGCCCCGTGCCGGATTCAGCCGGTCCCAGCGCGGATCGCCGATCGCCGTATAGTTTTTCGGCAGCGTTTTCCAATCCGGGCGGCTCAGGCCGTTGAGATCGTAAACCACTTTCCCATCCTTCACCGTCATCTGACACTCCAACTTCTGATTGCTCTTCATCCGTGCGCCGTACATATCCGTGAGGCCGAAATCCCCGCGCTCGACGCTCAGAACCGCCACGTCCGCCGGTGAACCCACCGACAGATTTCCCAATTCCCCGTGATGGATCTCACGCGCCGGATTCCACGTGGACCAGCGAATCACGTCATCAACCGACTGCCCCATGGCCAGAAACTTATCCATGACGTTGAGCATGTCTTTCATCCCGGCGTTCATGCTGCCGATATGCAGATCGGTGGAAATGGAATCCGGCGAAAATCCCTGCTCCATCATCGGAACAACGACGCGCCAGGCGAAACTGCCGCCTCCATGCCCCACATCAAAGATGACGCCCCGCTTCCGCCCTGCTGTCATCCCGGCATTCACATGGCCGGAAGCGTCCAGTTCATTGCGAAGCCCCGAATAGCAATGCGTATAGATATCCCCTGGACGAAGTTTCTGCGTCAAAAGAACCTCAATGGGGCGTTCCGGTTTGTTCGCGCCGAAGTCCACCATCACGGGAATACTTGCGGCTGTACCGGCCTGCACCGCGTGTTCCACCGGTGTCCACTCCGGCCCCGAATAATGCGCCGTCTTAATGCCGATAATCAGCCCCGGATGCTTCTTCGCCATGGCCGCCGCCGGGTTCGGGTCCATATCCGCCAGATTATCTTCAAACTTCGGCCCGCGCATCCCCGCGCCCACAATGTTCAAGAACGCCAGAACACGGGTTTTCGAACGGTCAATGATGTGGTCTTTGAAATCCTCGAAGTTCTTGTAGCCGGACGACCCCGCGTCCGCAACGGTGGTCACCCCGTTGCGGAACGTAAATCCATCGGGCCAAACGCCGTTATCGCCGGCATAGGAGGCGCGCTCGCCAGGGCTCGCATACACGTGAACATGAATATCAATCAGGCCCGGCGTCACATACAAACTCTTCACCGAAACCGTTTTGAGAGCCTTGGCAGGGTCGATGCGCTCCGCTACGGCGGCAATTTTTCCATCCTTGATCGCAAGGTCGCGGACCGCGCTGATCTGGTTCTTGGCGTCAACCACATGGCCGCCTTGCAGCAGCAGGTCGTATTGAGTCTGCGCCCAGCTAAAAGAAGCGCTGAAACTGCCGAGGGCAAGCAGGAGCAGGGAACCGGGTTTTTTACTGAGCAAGATCGATAGTAGCGAAAGTTGCTAATTCTGGCAACGTAAATTCAGTAGCCCCGGATTCCGTTACAACATCCGTCAAACGGCAATTTGCGTCTCCATACTGAACGGCTTTGAGCTTCGGGTAATTGCCCAGAACTCTGATCCGCAAGCCGTGAACAGGGGATTTGGCGGCGCCGTAGTTGATCAGGAACAGCCGTACCGCGCTTTTGTCGCCCAGCAATCGCCCGATTACCACCTCGCTGCCGTAAATCCGCAGCATTCGCTTTTGGTCGGTTAAATGAGCGCGCGCTTTTTCCGCCAGCAGTTTTGGATTGGCCGCTTCTTCTCGCGGATAATCCGGCTGGCCCAACGCTACATTCAAGTCAAGCTTCGGATCAGGCCGTTGAACCACCCTAAACAGCAAATTACGACGGACCAGTAAATTCATGAACTCGCCGGATTCGGGAGAGCCGTCATCCGCAAATCCTATATTCACTTCAGGATTCATCTTTTGCTCCCTGATGTCGCGGAGAAACGCAAGCATCTGCCCTAGCGGTTGGAGCCCTGCTTCATCGGTGCGAATATACGCCTTCACTCCATAAGCGAATGATTCCACGGCAGCTAAAAGAGCGCCCTCTCCTTTTGTGTCGTAAAGATAGCTCCCTTCGGGCTGACGCAGAAATCTCCAGCCATTCTGATTGACCCAAGGAGCGCGGGTAGCCGATGACACATGCGCGTTAAACGTGAGCGAAGGTTGGGGAACGGTCGTTAGTTGTTTCAAATCCACCACCGCAACGCTAGCGCCTTCCGCCGTTTTCCAGCCTTCCGCCACGTTCGCGGGCGCGGCAATCTGTTTGATCTGTGCCCGGCGCAACTGATCGGCGCTCTCCGGTCCTTTCTCCCAAAGGAGCAGAGGAAGCAGAAAAGCCGCTACACAGGCAATCACAGCGAAATGAGTTTCTCCGTTATTTTGCTTTGATCGTAAACTCCTAAACCCAAATGCGACGCATACTCGACATGGCCCGGTTCCCGCACAAAACTATTGAAATTCGGATCAAGCTCCGGGCCGTGTTTAATATGCTTGGCCGACCGGTCAAAGATTGACGGCGCTCCTTCTTCGCGCCGCTTCGCTTCAATCATGTCAATCAAGCCGCGGTCAAGCGCCACCGGATCAGTGCCGAGAACGAGTTGTTTGGGAAAGAACAAAAAGAGGGGACTTTGCAAAAACGGTCCGCCCTGCCAAAGGCTGCGCAGCCCATCCATCACGTTCAGCACTGTTTTGGAGCGCAAAGGTTCCACCGAAGCCAGCGTCCCAATGAACGAATACGTATTGGATACTTCACGCTGGTGAGAGCGCGCCACGTTCGAGAAATTGCCATAGGCAATGTTTTTCAGGCACCCGGTCACGCCGGACGCCCGGTGCTCCTTCATGGTGGGAACGTTGATGACTTTCGTCAACTTCTCGGAAACCAGCCGGATCAGATTGGACCGCGTATCTTCCTCACCGAAAAAGTTGGCTTCCACGTACGTGTAAGGATCGTATCCCAGGATCGAACCGCGAGAAGTTTCCGCGCCGGCGATCTGTATCCCGCTTGGCACGTATTTCTCGTACTTCACAATGTCTAACTGATTCTGGAAACGGTCGTAAATATGAATCTGGCTGAAAGGCACTCCAATGCTTTGAAGGTTCTCAATAATCGCAACGACGACTTCCGGGTTGGAGTGGATCTCGGGCGCGCCGGAACAGTTCACCTTGATGCCGACAACATCCTGGGGAGAAAAGAAACGCGCCCAGGCATCTCGCGGATTCGTTGTTCCCGTCAGCTCCTGCATGCCGACGGAGAGCATGTTTCGAACCGCTTGCGCCTTCACGCAGTTGGCCGCAGTATCCACCGCCGCTTCTGATCGAACACGGACGGCTTTGCCGGGATAAAGTCCCGGCATACCGGCGCTTTCGGAACGGCGATGGCGAGTGACTATCCTATAGTCAGGCAGCTTGCCTGCCTGAGCCAGCAAAGGAGTGGCCGCCGCGAACTGAAGGAACTTTCGTCTATCCACCACGGAATCCAACACTAGCCTCGCTTTCGCCTGTCGAGTTACTGCGTTCTAACGCTTACGCTGTCCCTTAACGAGCTTCTTGACTTTCTTTTTGTTCGCGCCGCGCGCCACGCCCGCCGCGCGCTTGGCCTTGGGAGCAGCCTTTTTGCGCGCCGCGCGCTTCAGCTTCTTTCGTTCTTCTTTATCTTCTACATGCTTCGTGTTCATTCTTGAATTTTTATACCTGCGTATTTCTCAACAATTTTCTTCAGCCCGTATCCAGGGAAACTAATAGTTAGTTTCGCATCCTCGCCATCCCCTTCGCGCCGCAGCACCGTGCCGCGACCGTATTTCGGATGCTGAATTGTCATTCCGCTTCTGGCACCGGTTTGACCCTTCACCTGTCCCGGTAGCCTGGAACTCTTCGGAGGGCTGCTAACCTGTGGTGGGGGCATTTTTGCTCCCCCTTCTTTCCCGGTCGTTTGGGGCGGTCTTTCCGGTTCCGGACGCCTGGTAAAACCGGACGGAGCAGACATTCCGCGTTCTGAAAAGAACTGCGCGATGTTTTCGACTGAGTTGTACGTCTTTCCGGTGTAAAGGTTGCGTTTCACTGATTCCCGAACGTCGTATTGTTCCGAAAACAGGTCCACTTCCTCCGTAAATAGCTGCTTGTGAACTGATAGTCTTTCCCGCAAACTGGCCGGCACTTCATTCAGAAACCGCGACGGCAGGCAAACTTCCGGCTGTGATCCGCCGAAACGCCGCCGGTACCGTGCATAAGTCAGGTACAGCCGCTTTTCCGCCCGCGTCATTCCGACATAGCAAAGCCGCCGCTCCTCTTCCATCGCTGCTTCCGAAACCAACGACCGGCTGTGCGGAAAGAGTCCTTCTTCCAGTCCGGCTAGAAACACATTCGGGAACTCCAGCCCCTTCGCGTTATGAATTGTCAGCAGGGAAACCGCCGCTTCCTGGTCCACGGAATCCGCGTCAGCGACTAACGCCGCATGGTCCAGGAACTCCGCCGCCGCTTCTCCGCGTTCCGCTGCTTCGGCGGCCGCGTTTACCAGCTCTTGGAGATTGCCAAGCCGCGATTCCGCTTCCGGCGACACATCGTTTTTCAGCATCGTCTCATAGCCGGTTTTATCCAAGATTTCGCGCAGTGTTTCATGCACCGGCTTCTCTCGAACCGCTTCCGACAACCCCTGAATCAGATTGACAAACGACCGAACCGCCGATTCCGCGCGTGTCGGAAAAGCTTTCTCTTCCAGCATTTTGGGCAGGGCGTTCCATAGACTCATGCCATGCTCCAGCGCGTACTGCTCCATCTGCTCAATCGTGCTTTTGCCGATCCCGCGTGCGGGGTTGTTGATGATCCGCAGCAGGCTCACTGAATCCTGCGGACTCATCAGCACCTTTAAATAAGAGAGCAGGTCCTTTACTTCCGCCCGTTGATAGAAGCTGAATCCGCCCACCACCGAGTACTGGCGTCCATAGCGGCGCAGCGCTTCTTCAATCTGCCGCGACTGAAAATTAGTCCGGTAAAGAACGGCCACCCGGTCCTTCGGGTCCTTCGCCAATAGCTTTTGAATCGTATCGGCGATAAACAGCGCTTCGTTCTCTCCGTCCGGCGCTTCGTAATAACCGATTTTCGCGCCCGAGCCCGAACTGGTCCAGAGCCATTTGCCCTTGCGCTCTTTGTTGTTAGCGACAACTGCTCCGGCGGCTTCCAGAATGTTCTTCGTGGAGCGGTAATTCTGTTCCAGGCGGATGACGACGGCATTCGGATAGTCGCGCTCAAAATCAAGAATGTTGCGGATATCCGCGCCGCGCCAGCCGTAAATCGACTGATCTTCGTCTCCCACCACGCAAACATTCTTGCGGATTTCGGTCAGCAGCCGCATCAGCTCGTATTGGCTGCGGTTTGTGTCCTGATATTCGTCAATCATGACGAACTGATAGCGCCGGTTGTAAAGCTCTCTCAGAACTTTGTCGTGTTTCAGCAAGCGAACTGATTGAATCAGGAGATCATCGAAGTCCAGCGCATTCGCCTGCAGCAGACGCTCCTCGTACAGTTCGTAAACCTTCGCCATGCGCGTCAGCTTCGGATCAGTCGCCGCTTTAAACCAATCCACCGGCGTCTCGTTGTGGCTCTTGCCGCGGCTGATTTGAGACAGCATGGCGCGATACTGCAGGAACTTTTCATCCAGCCCAATCTGCCTGTAGATGGACTTGATTAAGGCAACCTGGTCATCGTCGTCATAGATGGTGAACTGCCGCGTGAAGCCCGGACGGATCTCCGCCAGGCTTTCGCCATCCCGTCTCAGCAGCCGGACGCAGAAAGAGTGAAAAGTGGAAAGCAGCGGCGTTTGCGAAGCCGTGGGGTCGCCCAGCAAACTCCCCACTCGCTGCCGCATCTCTTCCGCCGCTTTGTTCGTGAACGTAACCGCGAGAACCGCCGGACCCGGCACGCCATGCGTTTGAACCAAGTGCGCAATACGGTGCGTAATCACGCGCGTTTTACCGCTGCCGGCGCCGGCAAGCAGCAATAAGGGGCCTTCGGTGTGGTTAACAGCTTCACGTTGTTGCGGGTTGAGACCTGCAAGAAAATCCATGATGGAGGGCGGGGGAGCGCTTTCAGAATAACATTCGGAAGCAAAAGTGACTTGCGCCGGATTTACCCTGGATCTTATGCCCTTTGCCGCCGCCGTTATTCACATCCTGAAAAGCTGTCTCGTGGTTCTGACAGCGCTCTTTCCCATTGTGAATCCGCTCGCGAACACTCCCATTTTCTTGAGCTTGACTCCTGGCTACTCCAGTGACGCGCGAGCGGTCCTGTCACGAAAAATCGCGCTCAACAGCTTTTGGCTGTTGACCGGCTCCATGCTGATCGGCAGTCAAATTCTCAGTTTCTTTGGAATCTCCATTCCCGTCGTGCAAGTCGGCGGCGGGCTGGTGGTGATGTCTACCGGCTGGACATTGTTGCAGCAGCGCGAAGCCGAGCAATCCCGCACTCACGAGGAAAAAAAGAAGATCACCAGGGAAGACATCGCAAATCGCGCTTTTTATCCGCTGACGCTGCCTCTCACCGTCGGCCCCGGTTCCCTTTCCGTGGCGCTGACGCTTGGAGTCAACGAAGCCCCGCAACGTAGCACCGTCGTGCGCTTGATTGCCGCCATTGTCGGACCCGCGCTGGTGGCGCTCACCATTTACCTGTGCTACCGTTTCGCGGAACGAGTCGGAAAGATGCTCGGAGCAACCGCCATGAACGTCATTGTCCGGCTCACCGCGTTCATTCTCCTTTGTATTGGCGTCCAAATTGTTTGGGGCGGTATTCGGGCCTTATTAGGCTCCATTCGTTGAAATAGTTGCGCTCAGCCGTCCACATCTTAGTAGTCTAAAGATAGCTCCTTTACATGACTCGCCGCGTTTTATCCGCCTTCATCGCGGGAGGCGTGCTGCTGCTTCTGCTGTCTGCGCCGTCGAGCGCGGCGACTGACTCTGTTTTCAGTCAAATTGATTCCATCATCCACTCTTTGTCGGAGATTACAGGTCTTTCGGAGATGCATCCGGTGCCGTACGGACGCATGACCAAGCGGCAACTCCGCCAGTTTCTGAATAAACGAATCAAAAAGACGCTAAAGCCCGCGGAGATCTACGCGGATGAGCTTGCCTTAAAGATGTTCGGCTTTGTGCCGCAGGATTTTGATCTCCGTAAATCAACGGTTGACCTGCTCACCGAGCAGGCCGCCGCGTTTTATGACTACGGCGAAAAAAAGCTGTTTCTTCTGAATGATTCGTCGGACGCCGCTGAAACTGTCACGTTGGCGCATGAACTGGCTCATGCGCTGGCGGATCAGCACTTTCACTTGGCGAACTTCATGGATGATACTCCTTCGAACGATGACGAAAACCTGGCTCATTCCGCGGTGGTTGAAGGAGAAGCCTCGTGGCTGATGATGGCTTATACGCTGAAGCAGGCCGGTCAGGAGCCGGTGCCTACCGCTGACATGCTGAAGGCGGTGGTCGATTCCAGCCCTGCTTCCTTGGCGGAGTTCCCGGTTCTCAAAGAGTCCCCGCTCTATCTCCGGCAATCATTGTTATTTCCCTACACGGAAGGAACGAGGTTTTTCGATGCTGTTTATCGAAAGCTGGGACGTCAGGCGTTCATGGCCGTGTTTACTGACGCGCCCGCTGACTCGGCGCAGATCATGCACCCCGACCGCTACTTTACGCATCAACAGCCGACGCATCCCGCGCTCCCGCAAGCTGCCTCGTTGAAAGAGGCGAAAGAGATTACCGAAGGGTCCGTGGGTGAATTTGACCATAGCATGCTCCTGCGTCAATTTGCGGGCGAGGCGGAAGCGGGCGTTCTTTCCTCGCATGTCCGCGGAGGGCAGTTTCGGATTGTGGCGGCGGGAAAGGAACGCAAGCCCGTTCTCCAATACTCCTCCGAATGGGATTCCCCGGAGAAGGCTGCCGCATTTTTTGCTCTGTACCCGAAGATTTTGTCCGGTAAATGGAAGCATTGTGATATTTCGCTGGCAAAGGATGCGGTGCTCGCCGGTACCGGTGACAGCGGAATGTTTGTGGTCCGGTTGTCGGGAAAACTGGTTTCCAGCCTAGAAGGGTTGAGTGACGCCGAGGAATGGCGGCGCTTAAAGGCAACCGAAACAGAAAATGTTGTTCATCATGGCGTAACCTCGGCAGCCGGCGTTGCCGGACAATCAGCCGGTTCTAGGCTACACTAAGAGATGGAGACCTACTGGGCGTGAAAATAGCTGCTGCCTCACTTGCGAGTGTTTTGCTTGCGACCGTGTCGCTCATTGCTGCGGACGCTGCTCTTGGCCGAAAGGCACCGGAGTTGGCCTTTACCCTTCCAGGGCAAGGGCAAAAGCTGTTAAGCCAATACCGGGGGAAAGTGGTCGCCCTGGAGTTTATTTTCACGACTTGTCCGCACTGCCAGGCTGCTTCGCATGTGATGGGCAAGTTTCAACAGGAGTATGGCCCGCAGGGTTTTCAGGCTATCGATATTGCCATTAATGAAAATGCTGACTTGCTGGTGGAAAATTTCGTGAAAGACTATCAAGTAGCCTTTCCGGTAGGCTGGATGGCGAAAGAGCAGATGCTGTCTTTTATGGGTTTCAAGGATGGCCGTTTTGTTGTTCCGCAGATGGTTCTCATTGATCGCAAAGGCAACATCCGCTATCAAACTCCCGCGCTGGAAAGCGATGAGTGGGACAAGTTGATGAAAGAGGATGCCATCAAGCAGCACATCGAAGAGTTGCTGGGACCGGCCAGTTCCGCGAAGCGCGCTGCCCCCGCCGGTAACGGCCGGATGGCAATGGCAAAAAGACCTAGCTAGATTTTTCCCTATGCGCCCGTAGCTCAGCTGGATAGAGCGCTTGCCTCCGGAGCAAGAGGTCAGAGGTTCGAATCCTCTCGGGCGTACCAAAAACCCAGATGTCCTTTCGTATAGCATCTTTCTCAAGAAGCCTTTTAAGAAGAACTGGAGCGACGTAGAAACTTGTTGTCTGAAGACGTTTAAGCGTTTCTGGAAGGTTTAAAAGACCTGCTTCAGATGCCCAGTGTTCCGGTTAAGTCAATACCTCGGCGTTTCGCCTCCGCTCAACCACGAATCTCATCAATGAGCAGTAAAACTTCCGGGTTCGTTCTTGGGCAAGGAGTATAGCTTCTCGTTCGCCAGCTCCGAGTTCATTGAGCGCTGGATCAGTTATCTCACCAATTTCCTCCAGTTTTAGCCAGTTTGGTGGACTTGAGATCTATTGCTTCACCGCGAATGGGGCATCTATGTGCCGCAGTTCTTGGAACACTGCGGCAGGGAGGACGACCTGCCCATAAAGTTGAGGCAACACGAAATCAGATCCGATCAGAATTAAGTAATTCAGCGGTGAGGTGTCTGCGATGACCATCGAGCACTGTACTTTTGGGCAGTCTCTAAATCTTGCTCCAAATCTTGCTCTGTGTAGTTCAGGTATACCTGATGTTCTTTCAAGAAGCTATGAACTTGCAGTTGGGACTCGAACCCAAGCAAGCGACGGACCTGCTCTTCAGAAAGGCGGCCACTCCGGTAACCTTCAAGCGCGATGCTTTCTGCGGTCGTGCGGCTAAGGTCCTTTCCATCAGCGATTAGGGCATGAACAACGTCTTCCGGTAATTCAACTTCAATCTGCATCAACCACCTTAGTCTTAATTATGATCCACGCGATGTGGTTAGAATCTTAATCTTGAAGCACAAAGGCACTTTCTGAGCATCTATTGAGAGTTGCTGCCTTTTGTGAGTAAAATCAGCCGCCTTTTGTCTTACAATCGATCACTCTAAGATGCCGGAAAGCAACGCTCAACCGCCGCAACCCTGGAAGCCAAGCGTCAATCCTTGGCTGATTGCTGTCGCTGTCATCCTTCCGGCGTTCATGGAAGTGATTGACACTTCCATTGCTTCCGTGTGCATCCCTCATATCGCCGGTAGCCTTTCCGCTTCGAGCGACGAAGCGACTTGGGTTCTGACTTTTTATTTGCTGTCGAACGCGGTGGTTCTCCCCGCCAGCGCTTGGTTTTCCTTGCGCTTCGGCAGGAAACGATTTTTCATCGCTTCCATTATTATCTTTACCATTGCTTCGTTTCTTTGCGGCGCGGCTCAAAGTTTGCTTGTGATCCTGCTGGCGCGGCTTCTGCAAGGCGCTGGTGGCGGCGCTTTGCAGCCGCTTTCACAGTCCATTCTGACGGAGAGTTTTCCGCCTCAGAAACGCGGCATGGCGATGGCTGTCTTTGGATTAGGAGTTGTGGTTGCTCCCGTGCTTGGGCCAACTTTGGGCGGCTGGTTGACGGATGCGTACTCCTGGCGCTGGGCGTTCTATATCAACATTCCCATTGGAATACTGGCCATTATCCTAATTATGCGTTTTGTGGAAGATCCGCCTTATATCAAAGACGCGAAACCGGGCAAGCTGGACAAGATCGGATTCGGCCTGCTCGCTCTCTGGCTAGGAGCCATGCAAATCATTCTGGATCGCGGGCAGGAAGATGATTGGTTCGGAGCAGCTTGGATTCGTTATGCGTTTCTTATTATGATTGTCTGCTTCGTTTGGTTCATTATTCGCCAGTTCACAACAGCAAAGCCCATTACGGATCTGACTATTTTCAAGAATCGTAACTTTACGATGGGGGCGATCCTGATATTTCTTTTCGGCGGATGTATTTACGGAGCAGTCACTATTCTGCCGCTGTTTTACCAAAATCTTATGGCTTACGATGCCTTCAGTTCCGGCTTAGCTGTGTCGCCGCGCGGTATCGGCGCCATCCTCGCCATGCCGCTGGTCGGCATCTTGGTCTCGCGCATGGACACTCGGGTATTGGTATCCGCCGGATTTTTTGTTTTCGGCATATGCAGCTTCATGTGGAGCAATCTGAGTACCCAAATGTCACCATGGTCGCTGACAATCCCGATCATTATTAGTGGTTTTTCATTGGGCTTTGTGTTCGTGCCGCTCAATACAGCTTCGCTTGCTGAACTGCCGCCTGAAAAAGTAGGCAATGCCAGCGGTTTATTCAACCTGATGCGCAACGTCGGCGGCAGCGTTGGAATTTCCATTGTGAATACAATTCTCGCTCGCCACGAACAACTTCATCGCACGGAGCTTTTGCACAATCTGTCCGGAACAAGCCACAATCTTCAACAGACTATTGCCCAGAATAGCCAGTTTCTGGCTGGCACGTATGGTCCCGCAAACGCGACAATACGGGCCTACCGGATGGTCGAAGGCACTTTGACTCAGCAGGCCCAGCTTTTGTCCTATGTGGATGACCTGCGTTATATGGCGTTTGCCGCGTTTGCCTGTGTTCCCATTGTTTGGGCTCTCAAACGAGTAAAAGCCAAGCCCGGAGCGATAGCAGCTCACTAAAATGAAAGCGCCTCGGAAGTATAACACTTCCGAGGCGCTTTGGTTAACTGGTTAAGCGCCTGCGGTGAGTCTGGCAAAAGCTTGCTGAGACGCATTCGGTATCAGCTTCCAAACCTTTTCCGCCGTGGCTTTCTCTTCAGCTTGAATTTCACGAGCCAAGCTGGCTGTCTGGCTGTCGCCAGCGGCTTCTGCCGAAGTTGCCAACGCTTCGTACATAGCCATCTCGCTGTTCTCAACCGCGAACGCCATCATCAGATTCTGCGTTACGCGCTCCTCCTTTTCATGCCCAATCGATGCAGCCTTGGGAGCTAAACCAAAGATATGAGCAAAAAAACTTTTAGTAGTAGATGGACTGCCGCCTAATGCTTCCAGACGAACCGTTAATCTCTCGTACTGGCGTTTTGTTTCTAAGGCATGCTGGCGAAAAGCTGACTTCGCCGCCTCATCATCGCCTTCCTGGGAAAACCCGTCGAGCTGGGTTTCGAAACTCTTCTCCGCGGCGATCGCATCCACCAAATATCTCTTAATTACATCTACGCTTGTTTCCGCCATAAGCTACTCCTACGTATGTAAGACAAAGCAGAAATAACTCTGTTTCTCGAATAAAAAGCCCGGATACACGCTTTCAGAACGTGTGTCCGGGCCGGTATAAACGCTAGGAGTCGTTATTTCTCAAACATCGGAATCTTGGTTTTATTCCAGGGTTTAGGCTGGTATGTCCAATGACGGCTGCTGTAATCACTAAAAGTGAGCAGGATGAGAATTGATAGCCATACGATCCCGGCAACCACAAATAGCTTTGTTAATGATGTCGTGAAACGGACGCCCATGAAGATCCATACAACAAGCGACGCTTTAACTAAAGCAATCAGCAAAGCCGCAACAATATTAAAAGCGCCAAGATCCACGTGGGAAACAAGCGTGGTGAGAACTGTTAAAACGATAAGACTGGCCCATACTCCGACTAGAAGGTTTACTTTGGGAACGTGTACATGCGCGCTCATCGTTCATCGATCTCCAATCAAGTAAAGCAAAGGGAAAAGAAAGATCCAGACAATATCGACGAAGTGCCAATAAAGGCCGACCATCTCAACCGGTATAAAGTAGTGCTCGTTATATTTTCTACGGTACGCTTCCACAACCAGCCAAGTCAAAAGCCCGAACCCGACAATCATGTGAATAGCGTGCATACCTGTCATGGCAAAGTACAAGAAGAACAGGATTTGTGCGTTATGCTCATATTGCGGAAATTCCTCATACCGGAACCCCAAGCCCGGTATCAGGTGCTCCACATATTTGTTGTGATACTCAAAAGCCTTAATACCTAGGAACACCGCACCAAAGATCATTGTCAGGATCAGGTAACGGATCAGTTCGGCCCGCTTGCTCAATTGCGCGGCTCGAACCGCCATCGCCATCGTTAAGCTGCTGCAAATCAGCACGGCTGTATTGGTGGCACCTAGAGTGACATCCATGTATTTGCTCGTGCTCGCAAAGGCACCGTAATACAAATTGCGGTACACAGCGTAGCTCGCGAACATACCGCCAAAGAAAAGGACTTCCGTAATCAAGAAAGTCCACATTCCCAGGGTGTCAGCATCCATTTGCTGGCCAGGAGTGGCGAAGTGATGCTTTAAATAAACTTCCTCTTCAGGAGAGATAGCTTCGTGAGCTACCGGCATTACTGCGTCAGCCAAGGATTTCCTCCAGTTTGCCGTAATTATAAGCTTCTTCTTTTACAGTAGGCGTTTCGTCAAAGTTAAATGTGGTGGGAGGCGACTGAATCTGCCATTCCAATCCCGCCGCGCCCCACGGGTTTTTTCCAGCCTTCGGACCGTACTTCCAAGACCAAACGAAGTAAACCATAGGAATTAAATAACCAATACCAAGAATCGATGCTCCGGCAGTCGATAGAACATTAAGCGCCTGGAACTCCGGCGGATACGACTGATAACGGCGCGGCATGCCCAGGTAACCCAAAATAAATTGCGGGAAAAATGTCAGGTTAAAACCAATAAAGATAATCAGCGAGGCAAATTTGGACCAGCCTTCCGGATACAAGCGGCCTGTCATCTTAGGCCACCAGAAATGCAGGCCGCCCAAGAAGGCCATCACCATTCCGCCCACCATGACGTAATGGAAATGCGCCACCACAAAATACGTTCCGTGTGCCGCCACATCCGTCCCCAAAGTAGCGAGATGCAGTCCCGTCAATCCGCCAATTGTGAACAGCCCGATAAATCCGAACACATACAGCATCGGAGTGTCGAAAGAGATTGAGCCTTTATACATCGTTGCGGTCCAGTTGAAGACTTTAATGGCGGAAGGAACTGCCACCATGAAGCTCAGAAACGAAAAGGCAACACTGGTATACATGCTCTCGCCGGTAAGGAACATATGATGCCCCCACACAACAAAGCTCAGGACCGCGATCGCCATGCTGGAGAAAGCGACAAAGTTATATCCAAAGATCCTTTTTCTCGAGAAGCAGGAAACAAGCTCACTAATAACGCCCATACCGGGAAGAATCATGATGTAGACAGCGGGATGGGAATAAAACCAGAACAGGTGCTGAAACAGAATTGGATCACCGCCGATATTGGGGTCAAAGATCCCAACATGCGCGATGCGCTCAAACGCCAGCAGCAGGATAGTAATCGCGAGCACGGGCGTTCCTAGTACCTGAATCAATCCTGTAGCATAGTTTGACCAAACAAACAGCGGCAACCGCCCCCAGGTCATCCCCGGAGCGCGCATTTTATGCACCGTCACGATGAAGTTCAGACCAGTTAAGATCGAGGAAAACCCGGCAATGAAGATGCCCATCGCCGCTGCCAGCACATAAGAATTGGAGTAGGTGCTGCTGTAAGGCGCATAAAAGGTCCAGCCGGTATCCACGCCGCCACGGAAGATCGCATAAAGCGTAAAAGCAGCGCCACCTATATACAGATACCAGCTCAACAGGTTAACGCGCGGGAATGCCAGATCTTTTGCGCCGATCATAATCGGGATCAGAAAGTTGGCCAGCGTTGCGGGAATAGACGGCACCAAAAACAGGAACACCATGACGATGCCGTGCATGGAGAATAGCCTGTTATAAGTTTCCGGGGAGAAGATGCCTTCCGGCTGTAGCAAATTGATACGGAACAACACAGCCATCGCACCGCCGACAAAGAACATTGCCGTGATGGAGAACAAGTACAACATCGCGATGCGTTTATGGTCAGTCGTCAGCAGCCAACTTTTCCAGCCATGCTCGACGTTAAGGTAGTTCACCTCTTGCGGCGCTACCTGCGGTATTTCGTGTGCGATTGTTGCCATGAAATTGATTTCTTTCTTTAACTACTTTCTACGTTATCGTGATGCGCCCGAGTTGTTGCCGTTAGCATCCGTGGGCGCAATTACAACCGGTCTCTGCTGGTCGCCCAGCTGTGAAGCCGGTTCAGGCGGCGACAAAGACCTGATGTAAGCGATCAGCTGAATCACATTCGCCTCACTCAACTGACCTTTGTATACGGGCATAATGTTGGGCTGAAATCCAGCGGCGATCTTCGCATTCGGCTCTAAAATGGATTCACGAAGATAGGCATCATCAGCAACCACCGTACGGCCATCAGCCAGTTGGACCGGCTTATTGTAAAGTCCTGTAAGAACCGGACAACGGCCCTGCTGATTCTGCAAATGACAGGTGGAGCAGCCATTCTGCATAAAGATCGATTGACCCTGCTGAACCAGCGATCCGCCCGTGCCGCCGCCTGCTTGCCAGTTGGCGTAGTCACGCTCATTCAACACATCTACCCAGCCAACCATCCCGGAATGCTCCATGCCGCAGTACTCGGTGCAGAACAGATGATAACGGCCCGGCTTTGTGGCTGTAAACCAAATACTGTTGTAATGTCCGGGCACCACATCATGGCGCACGCGGAACGCTGGAATCGAAAAGCTATGGATTACATCTTCGGACGCCATCGTGAGCTTTACCGATTGGTTTACAGGCACGTGCAGCGCATTGATCTCGCTTCCGCCGTTAGGGTATTGCACTTTCCACATCCACTGCTTGCCGGTGACAAAGACCTCCATTGCATCCTTAGGTGGATTTTGCGCTGCGAAGTAGAGTTGCGCTCCCCAGGCGAACATCACCAGCATCACAAGAAAGGGCAAGATTGACCAAGTCAGTTCCAGCGTCGTTGACCCTTCGATCTGAGTTGGTTCCACATTGGCCCGTCTGCGGTACTTCCAGGCAAACAGAAGAATGCAGGAGAAGATCAGCACTGTCATGATGATGGAAACAATGTTTATAAACCAATACAGCGCGTCAATCTGGTCAGCCTGCTTCGAAGCGGCTATGGGAAACAGCGGCAGATCGGCAAAAGGAAAGGAACTAACCCACATGCTTCACCTCTGTCCACGTCAAACCTGTACCCTGTTGTTTGTCTTTTCGCATAAGGTAATAAACGAGTGCGGCAATCCCCAGAACCGTAAAAGTGCCTGCCACCTTCAAAATGTTGATAATGGCCAGAGTGTACTTGCCCTGGGTTGGATCGTAATGAAAACAGAACTGCAATATAAAATCCACGGGGCGGCTGATCTTGTGCTTGGCGGCATCCGCCAGCGCTAAGCGGAGATCCGCGGGCGCATAGTCAATGCCGAAAAAGTATCTGGATATTCTGCCCTCGGGTGTCGCCACCATGATTCCGCTGGCGTGGACATACTGCTTCGTCGCTTCGTCCCAGCGGTAACCAAAGCCGATCGCCGAGGCAAGGCGCGAAATTGATTCCTGTGACCCGGTAAGAAAATGCCAGCCCGAGTTAAACCCGGCGCGGCCAAACATCTTTGCGTATTCGTTCTTCTTCTCCAAAGCAGCGGCAGGCGTGTCGGACGGATCGAAACTGACAACCACCACGTTGTAATCCAATCCCACTTGCAGGGGCATCCGCCGCAGACTGGTCACAGTCTCCCGCAAACTCATCGGACATAAAGAAGGACACTTAAAGTACACCAGCGAAAAGATCACCGGTTTCTCGCCAAAGTAGGTCCGAAGCGGAACTGTTTGCCCTGTCTCGTCATGAAAAAGCAAATCGAGCGGCACTGGTGAATTAAGGTTCTGCTCAATCGTCACGCCGCGTGCCAGTTGCGGGCGCGCATATTGAGCCTGAAGAAAACCGCCGGCGAGTAGAAGTGTTCCCAAACTCGCCAGAACTTTACTGCGCATTCTTACGAATTTCTCCCTGAATCTGAGGCTTCTGATACTGAGGAGGCATGTTCGCCAGGCTGCCTGAGAAATCCCGGCCTTCGCCTCCCGGCGTTGTAATCCCTTGCGGAGCTCCTGGGGTAACATTTAACCGTGCGGTTACCGCGTCGATAGCCCGGCCAATCGGAATATGAACATGCCCGTTCGCATCCTTGCCATAGTTGTTCAATACTTGATCCTCGCGCGCCCGCAAATCCGGCAGTATATCCCAAGGATGCACTTCTAACTGTGGCTGCGCAGGAAGGACTCGCGCGGGCGCGACAGCGCTCGGCAACTCGCCCGGCGGGTTCGCTTTTTCCAGCAATCTCTGAATTCCCACCGTCATCACAAAAACAACAATAAGCGTGCCGCCGATAACAGCCAAGGAGCTAAGCACAACTCCCGCTTTCGCATCGATACCCTCGAATCGCGTGTCCCCGTGACCTTCATGCGGCTCGCTTGTTACTGGGCCGCGTGAGCTGACCATGTCGTTCTGGGTTTTGTCCAGCACGCCGCTTTCTTGTGTTCTGCGTTTGTTATCGTGTGGTGCGCTCATGCTGCTAGCTCCGGCAAGGGTTCCGCGAGTCGCG